>POVV01000479.1_pt1 | contig 25105 bp, 22 predicted proteins | sample 1560271 | NCBI WGS metagenome assembly POVV01 (sample SAMN08337232, study PRJNA429181) | Bioreactor metagenome, whole genome shotgun sequencing project. | biome: cows' rumen and soil; feature: anaerobic; isolation source: anaerobic chemostat enrichment culture, galacturonate as sole carbon... | reverse complement strand
AACCGTTAGCATTGGCTGACGGCGGCCGGAGGTCCAGATGTTAAAAATACTATTCAAGTCAAAACATCGTTGTAAATTCAAATCAATATAAGACAAACCGCGAATGCCAATCCTTGCAGCCATGACAAACTCATCTGATTAAAACAGTTCTTAAACCGGCAGCGGGTTTAATCGTAGCAACAACAGTCGTTTACTTTCTTAGCTATAATAAGATTCATCAGTATCCGTTATAGCCTACTTAATGTTTTTCATACAGGGTTACCGCCTATGCAGCAAGATACCGATTTAGAACAGAAGATACTGAGAAGATCCATTTTTTGTACTCTGATCATAGCGACGCTGGGCATTACGTTCGGTATCCTGTGCGGCTCTCTATCCATTATCTTTGATGGCATGTTCTCAGCGTTAGATGCCGGAATGTGCGGGCTATCTTTGCTGGTATCGCGTTTACTTACTAAACCGTTAAGCCGCCGGTTCCAATATGGTTTCTGGCATGTAGAGCCCTTAGTATTAGCCTTTAACGGTAGCCTGTTGGTTTTACTCTGTTTCTATGCGTTCATAAACGCCGTAAAAGGCATTTTTGACGGCGGACGAGAGCTCGAACTCGGTTGGGCAATTGCCTATGCTGCCGTTGTCAGCGTTTTCTGTTTTACCCTCTACCTTAAGCAATCACGCTTGAATCGTAAGATTAAGTCTAAGCTGATTGCTCTGGATACCAAAAGCTGGTTAATGTCAGCCTGTATCAGTTCAGCCCTACTCGTCGCCTTCATTATTTCATGGGGAATGGAAGGCACCCGCTATGAGTACCTTATCGTTTATGTCGACCCCTTTGTCCTTGCCGTGCTAACGCTGGTACTGATTCCGGTCCCGGTTAAAACGGTTATTTCCGCAGTAAAAGAAGTGCTGCAAATGACGCCGGATTCACTCGACTGTAAAGTAGAAAATGTGATGGAGCGGCTGACCGAGGAGTATGGCTTTCTGGACTATTCCAACTATGCGACCAGAATCGGGCGCGGCTTGTTCATCGAAATTCACATTGTCATTCCGGAAGAAATGGAAAAGATCGGGGTATTACAATTTGATAAAATTCGTGACGAAATCGCCAGTGAAATTACTGAGCGCGGCCCTTATCTCTGGCTGACAATCTCGTTTACACGTGACCCTAAGTGGCTATAGCCTGACCTAAACTATTTATGCCGGAGATTATGCCGGAGACGACTGTTCAGAAAAAGCGATCAACTCAGGTTGAACAATTCGCCCATAGTCTTCCACATTAAGCAAAATTGAACGCTCCAGTGAACCGGCATTAAATACGATCTCTGTTTCCAGCTGAAATAGCATAGGATCAACAACCAGCTTAAGCTCCGGATGAAAGCTAAACGGCGGAATAGCGCCAAATACACACTGAGTCAGTTCCATCACCTCTTTCGGGCTGGCTAGTGATGCTCGAGTAGCCCCCAGAGTTTTAGCGAGTACGGATAAATTGGCCTTACGATGAGCCGGAAGAACCGCCAGTACATGCTGCTTAATACCATTACCTTTCACATGACACACCAGCGCTTTTGCCCCCTGTTCTATCTTAGTACCCCGGGCTTTGGCCGCCTCTTCCGAGCGGCCCGCCGTTGCGTGTTCTATCACTTTGTAGCGGGCACCTTGATTGTCCAATAACGAAACTAACTGATTAAAGATAATCGATGACACGGGGACCTTCTTACTTGTCTACTTTAATAATCAATAATTGAACAGTATCAAATATATACATGCCCTGTCAGTCAGTACCTAAAATTTCATTTTAAATGCAAAAACTCAGTAATCGCAGCGGTCACATCCTGTGGAGCTTCAAGTGTAGGATGGTGGCCCACGCCAGCCAAAGTAATCAATGATGCTTTCTCAATAGCTGATGCTATTTCACGACTGAGTTCGGCAGGTGTCGCCACATCACTCTCACCGCAAATAACCAGAGTAGGAATCTTGATATCAGTAAGTAGTTCCCGAATATCACCCCGGGTAAATACTGCGGCGTCGAGAGCAAGTACCAGCCCATCCCGGTCATGGGCCAACATAATGGCCCTCTCGCGGACAACTTCAGTTGGATTTTTTAATAACCAATTTTCACCATTAATATGATGCTGAATATGAGTAAAAACTGCCTCACGCTCTTGCTCTGTTCCGTTTAATAAAACGTCACGTTGATTTTGCCAGTTATCCAGCCTATCGGAGAACTCGGCTCTGGCGCTAGTTCCGATAAGGATCAATCTGGATAATAGATCAGGATAGCGTGCTGCTAATCTGATACCTACCATCCCCCCTTGGCTTTGCCCTACAAAAGTTACCGCTCCCAGAGACAGTTCCTGAACTATCAGTGCGAAATCCCGGCTTAGGTCGTCAAGTGTCCACCCATCAGGGTTATATCCACTGTCGCCATGACCGGGCATATCCATAACAATGCAGCGATATGACTCACTCAAAACACCAATTTGTGCGGTAAAAACATCGTGATTAACAAACAGACCGTGAGCAAAAATGATAGTAGGACCTTCACCCCGCTCCCAATAACAATAAAGAGTCCCATTAACTTTAATCTGTTGACGCTGCCACTCATTTTCAGGATCAAAAGCCCGGCTGAGCAGCGCTGAATCTTCAAACATCTGATAACGAGTAATTTTAGACTGAGAGACGTTAAAATGAACTATCATGTCGCTACCTACGGTATTTCCCGTGCTTAAAACGGTATGACGAAAGCGCCCCAGAGCCAGAACGCTTCCGTTATGTTCAATGAGTTTAGCGATTACAAATTCCCGCGGTTTAAAATTTTTAGGAAACTCTTCCAACCAGCGTTTAACCTGGACTCGCCCTTGCAATAGCCCCACGGTAGAGACGTTCAAATTTCCATCAATATGCCAAATAACGTTGTCATCAAGCAACGCAATCGCTTCGTTAATATTTCCTTGAGCAAAAGCAGAAAAATAAGCCTGAACGACTTCAGTTGCACTCAAATGTGATGCGTTATGATTATCAAATAATTTCATTTTGTAGCTCCGGTTAAAACATAGACGGCCGATGAAATCACCGGCTAATACCTCTAGTTGCTCAAAGTATATTTATGTCAAATTTAGAAAAATACAGATAAAATAGGTCAATCATTTTCCATAAATAGAAAATAAAAATGACCGGAAACAAAATGGATTGGAATGATTTACGCTTTTTTCTAACTGTTGCCAGAACTCACAGCCTAACTAAAACGGCCTTAGAGCTAAAAGTCAGTCAATCAACGGTATCAAGAAGAATTGGTGCGATAGAAGCCAGCCTGCGAACCCGTCTTTTTATTCACCATCAAACAGGATATTTTTTAACCGATACGGGGCAAGACGTCCTTAAATATGCCGAAGAGGTCGAAGATAAGGTTCTGTTTCTTGAACGTAAAATATCAGGATTAGATCTACGTCCTGCGGGAACGGTCCGCTTAGCAACAGCGGTAACGCTGGCAAGCCATCTCATTATTCCCGCACTCCCCCGCTTTCAAGCTCTTTTTCCTGATATCACGCTAGAAATTATCACCGGAGTGAATACCGTTTCAATGTCACGTCATGATGCCGATCTTGCACTCAGGCTCGTTCGACCAGAACAATATTCATTGAAAATACGAAAAGTTGGCTGTATGGCATCGGCGGTATATGGTTCCGAAGCTTACATTCGGCAACATCCGCTTTCTGATACCGATTCTTTGGCCGGTAGAGGGTTCATCACATGGGATAGTACTTATAGCCATCTGCCATCGTCAAAATGGCTGAGTGAAACCTACCCAAATATGCCTTCTATGCTGGTAACCACCAGTCTTGTTTCGCAGATAGCCGCAGTAAAAGCCAATCTTGGTCTGGCAGTACTGCCTTGCTATATCGCATCACAAAGCAGCGAAATGGTTGAAGTTATACCGACAGAAAAGGTATTTTCTGAAGACCTTTGGCTGGTCAGCCATGCAGACTTAACAGCGTCGGCCCGGGTCAGGGCGGTATCTGAATTTTTAGATGAAATTATCATGGAAGCAGGACTGAAATGAATCTCACGCGACTGTAAATAGCTTGTCATACTGTATAATCTATAACAAAAAGTAAAACCGGATAACCGCCCAATGTCAGATATAAAACATCACAGTACCCCTAAGCTGAATGAAAATGAATTACTGCTCAGGGAAGCAAAAAAAATCGCCTCCGCGCTGGGCAAGATGTTTGCCCCGAGCTGTGAGGTGGTACTCCACGATCTGACTCATCCGGAACATGCCATTATCGCCATAGAGTGCCCGCTATCGGGAAGAAAAATTGGCGATCCGGCGACAGAAATGGGGCTGGCACGTATTCAAGACAAGGCCTTTCCCGATGTGGTACAGAATTATGAAAATACCTTCCCGGATGGACGCCCGGTAAAAAGCACCTCGATTGGACTACGAAACAGCCGCGATGAATACGTTGCTGCGCTATGCCTGAATATGGATATCTCACTATTCAGCACCGTTCAGCGTGTCATCAGCCAATTAACGGCCGTCGATAATCAACAGGTTCCGCTAAATGAATCATTAAAAACCTGGGGGCTGGATGATATTAAAACCAAAATCAACGAATACGCCGCCGCGTTAAATACCCAACCCCGGGCATTAACCTCACAGCAACGGCAAAAACTGATTCGCCATCTGTCAGAATTGGGAATGTTACAGCTGCGCGGTGCGGCAACGACTGCGGCAGAGACTCTTGGTATTTCACGAGTGTCTATTTATAACGCCTTAAAGAGCTAATCGATAGCCATCACCGACGATGAGATATCCACACGCGCATTCTCACTTTAATATTTCTGTATAAGCGATGTATTTCAGTTTTATCAGGAAACGTATGCGTAAAATAAAGCACGTATTTCTAAATATATACCCGCGTATTGACCTTTGTTCCTTGCAACGTATAGTCATGAAAGAGTCGCCAATTGAGTACTCGCACAATTATTCACTTTAATTAACAGCACCGAACAAATGTCCGGAGCTGCTATTGTTTTCTCTTAATCAAGCGGAACTTCATGCAAAGTTTTCTTCTTCCTCTATGGCACCAGATTGTGCTCTCTGCGCCTCTGTTTATGTTGGCTATTTTAGGATATGGCTTAATCCGCTGGGGGAAATGGAATAAATCCGTTGCTGACGGGCTGACTAAATTCGTCTTCTCCGTGGCATTGCCCGCCATGCTGTTTCGCATGATGTGTAATTTCTCAAAACAGCCTCCGGTTGATGCCCGATTATTGGTCGCTTTCTTCGGCAGTTGCCTGATCGTATTTGTGGTTGGCCGGGTGCTTGGTTCTAAAGTATTTAAGCTTGATGGCACTTCAGGCTCAGTGTTTGCACTGGGCGGTATCTTCTCCAATAACGTCATGCTGGGCATTCCGGTAGCGACGGTCGCGTTGGGTGAAGCCGCGCTGCCTTCTGTCGCGCTGGTATTAGTCTTTAACGGATTGATTTTATGGACGCTGGTTACGGTCTCTGTTGAGTGGTCACGCAATGGCTCTCTGACGGTAAAAGGCTTTGCCCAAACGGCCCGTAACGTTTTAACTAATCCGCTGATTATTGGCATTATTTCCGGCACGCTGTTCAGCCTGACAGGGTACGATCTCCCCGCCTTTATCGACCAACCGGTCAGCATGTTAGGGCAAATAGCCGCACCGATGTCATTAGTCGCTCTGGGAATGGGTTTAGCTGAATACCGAATCCGCGACGGCTGGCAAATAAGCTCTGCCATCTGTGTGCTAAAACTGATATTGCAACCGATGGTAGTCTGGGCTTTAGCCATAATGCTAAACCTACCGCCGATGGAAACTCAGGTGGTGGTTTTATTAGGTTCAATGGCCGTAGGCGTAAACGTTTATCTGATGTCGCGACAGTTCAATGTCATTGTCGGACCGGCAGCCTCCAGCATGGTTATCTCAACCGTACTCTCGGCAATTACCACCCCGTTAATTCTCACATTAATTGGCGTCAGGGTTTAATGCCTGAATTAAGCAACTACACTTATCATGCAGCAAAACGAATACAGACCAACAATGACAGAGGCTATTACCATGTACCAACTCTATATTGCCAATAAAAACTATTCATCATGGTCACTACGCCCTTGGGTTTTAATGACAACGTTAGCCATTCCGTTTGAAGAAATTGTGGTGCCTTTTACGCCGATTTCCAGCTGGGATGAGTTCAGGACCTTCTCACCTTCCGGTAAGGTTCCCTGTTTAAACCACGCACAGTTAACGGTATGGGACTCTCTGGCAATCATTGAGTATCTGGCAGAATCGAATTCGTCCGTCTGGCCTGAGTCTACTGAAGCCCGAGCATGGGCACGCTGCGCCGCCGCAGAGATGCATTCTGGGTTTAGCGCTATTCGTAATCATTGCCCGATGAATATCGGCATCCGCCTGCGCCTTAGCCAACAGCCGCAGGATCTACAGAAAGAATTATCCCGCTTAGACGAACTGTGGAATCAAGGTCTGGATAAGTTCGGAGGGCCATTCTTGGCCGGTGATAAATTTACCGCCGTTGATGCTTTCTTTGCCCCGGTTGCCTTTCGCCTCCAAAGCTACGACCTGAAACTTTCCCCTGCGGCTATGGCCTATGCCGATAAATTGCGTCAGCTTCCTGCGATGGTTGAATGGCAACTGGCAGCGTTGAAAGAAGTCTGGCGGGAAGAAGAGCACGAACGTGAAACCCTGGAGCGGGGAACTTTATTACAAGATTTACGAGTCTAATAATTCGGCCATACAATAAACAACAAAGGTACCCAGTCGGGTACCTTTTGAATTAATGACAAACCCAGAGGCTATCTATTTAGCCGCGCTGGCGCACAATCTCAAACAGACAAACGCCGGTTGCAACCGAAACGTTAAGCGACGATACGCTGCCCGCCATCGGAATGCTGATCAGCTCATCACAATGCTCACGGGTCAAACGACGCATACCTTCGCCTTCGGCTCCCATAACCAGCGCTACCGGGCCATCAAACTTACTTTGATATAACGTATGGTCAGCCTCGCCGGCCGTGCCTACGATCCAGATATTATGCTCCTGAAGCAGGCGCAAGGTGCGGGCTAAGTTGGTCACGCGAATCAGTGGTACTGTTTCGGCGGCACCGCTGGCAACTTTCTTCGCGGTCGCATTAAGCTGGGCGGAACGATCGCGAGGAACAATCACCGCATGAACCCCGGCAGCATCCGCGCTACGCAAACAGGCCCCCAAGTTGTGCGGATCGGTAACGCCATCGAGCACCAGCAGGAAGGGTTTATCTAATTTAGCAATGATGTCCGGCAGATCGTTTTCCTGATACTGACGACCTTCGCGCACTCTGGCAATAATTCCCTGATGGACAGCACCTTCAGCCTTGTTATCCAGCCATTGGCGGTTTGCTACCTGAACAGAAATACCGCTTTGCTCAATTTCTGCCACTAAAGGTTGTAAACGTTTGTCGTCACGGCCTTTAAGAATAAAGACTTCAATAAACCGCTGAGGATCCTGATCTAGCAATGCTTTAACGGCATGAATACCGTAAATAATCTCGCTCATAACACCATTCTTCTGCAATCTGATATAAAAATCAGGGCGACACCATGGCCGCCCTGCGATAACAGCCTATAACATTAAAGCTCTGCGGATTTCTTAGCCCGCTTAGTTTTTAACGCTGCCGTTATTTTTTTAGTTTTCGCTGACGGAGATTTAGCCTTTGGCTTTGACTTCGCCTTATCAGCCTTATCTGTTTTGCCAGCCTGCTCGACTTTGTCAGCTTTACCGGCTTTATCAACCTTAGCTGGTTTTGCCGGCTTTTTAGCTACGCCCTCGTCCTTAGCGGCTTTACTTCTTCTCGGCGCTTTAGATTTAGTACGAGAATCGCTTTTAGACGGGCTATCGCCGCGTAATTTGGCACTTTTCTTCACGTTCTCGCGGGCAGTTTTACCTTCACCGCGTGGACGTCGCTCGCTAGAAACCAGCGCAAAATCTATTTTCCGCTCATCCAGATGAACTGCATCAACCCGGATTTCGACCTTATCACCCAGGCGGAAAGTTTGACCGGAAGATTCACCAATCAAGCGCTGCCCGACATTATCAAAACGATAATAGTCGTTCTCTAAGGTTGAAACGTGAACCAGACCGTCGATAAACAGATCGTCTAAACGAACAAAGAAACCGAATGCCGTCACGCTGGCAATAGTACCGGTAAATACTTCACCGACATGATCCTGCATGAAGTCACACTTCAGCCAATCAGCTACATTTCGCGTGGCTTCATCGGCCCGACGTTCAGTCATTGAACAATGTTCACCTAACTGAAGCATCTCATTTATTTCATAATGCCAGCCGCCGCTTGGCGTTGAATTGCCTTTAAGCGTACCGGCCTCTTTAGCCAGCAGGTATTTAATCCCGCGGTGTAAAGTCAGGTCAGGATAACGACGAATCGGTGAAGTAAAGTGAGCATACGACGTTAGCGCCAGACCGAAGTGGCCGCGGTTGTCCGGATCGTAAATCGCCTGCTTCATTGAACGTAACAGCATGGTCTGTAGCATTTCACGATCGGGACGATCGGCAACGGCATCCATTAACACTGCATAGTCTTTAGGCTGAGGTTCAAGGCCGCCACCCAGCGTTAAGCCCAACTCGCTTAATACGCTACGCAGTGACGTCATATTCTCGCCTTTTGGTCGGTCGTGAACCCGATACAGCGCAGGCTCGCCGGCCTTCTCAACAAAACGAGCCGCTGAGATATTGGCTAAAATCATACATTCTTCAATGATTTTATGGGCATCATTACGCACCAGTGGCTCAATGCGCTCAATACGACGTTCAGCATTAAAGATAAACTTAGCTTCTTCAGTCTCAAAAGATATTCCGCCACGCTGCTCGCGAGCTAAATCCAACGCCTTATACAGGTTATTGAGCTCTTCCAGCATAGGGACCAACGGCCGATAGTGCTCACGCAGCTCAGCATCCCCTTTAAGAATATCCGCGACCTTGGTATAGGTTAAACGAGCGTGAGAATTCATTACCGCTTCATAGAACTTAAAGGTCGAGAGCTTACCGGTCGCCGAAACGGTCATTTCGCAAACCATGCACAGGCGATCAACCTGAGGATTTAACGAACACAATCCGTTCGATAATACCTCCGGTAACATCGGTATAACCTGTGACGGGAAATAAACGGAGGTTCCCCGGCTGTGGGCTTCAGAATCTAGCGGTGTCGGAGGTCGAACATAGTAGCTAACATCCGCAATCGCCACCCATAAGCGCCAGCCACCGCCACGTTTTTTCTCACAGCATACGGCGTCATCGAAGTCGCGGGCATCTTCACCATCGATAGTCACCAACGGCAAATCACGCAGGTCAACCCGGCCTTTTTTCGCCTCTTCAGGTACCTGCTCTTTCAGCCCGGCCACCTGATTAAGCACCGACTCAGGCCAAACATGAGGTATTTCGTGGGTACGCAGGGCAATATCAACGGCCATCGACGTGCCCATATTATCGCCTAACACTTCAACAATATTACCGACTGCTTTCGTACGGCGGGTTGGGCGTTGAGTCAATTCAACCACTACCACGTACCCCATGCGGGCACCCATGATATTTTCTGGCGGAATTAATATATCGAAATGCAAACGGCTATCGTCAGGAACCACAAAGCCAACGCCAGCGTCGGTAAAATAGCGACCCACAATTTGGCTGGTTTTTGGTACCAAAACCCGAACTACCCGAGCTTCACGACGGCCTTTACGATCGACATCCTGAGGCTGTGCCAGGATCAGGTCACCGTGAATGGTGGTTTTCATTTGTTCTGCGGAGAGATAAAGATCTTCTTTGCTTCCCTCAACGCGTAAAAAACCGTAACCGTCACGATGACCGATAACAGTGCCTTTAACTAAGTCTAAACGCTCCGGCAATGCATAGCACTGGCGACGGGTGAAGACTAGCTGTCCGTCACGCTCCATCGCTCTTAAGCGACGGCGTAGCGCTTCCTGTTGTTCTTCACCTTCCAAACCAAGCGCACTAAAGATCTCATCGCGATTGGCAGGCTTTTCCTTTTTAGACAGCAAATCAAGAATGAATTCGCGACTCGGAATAGGTGACCCGTACTTTTCAGTTTCACGGGCTAAAAAAGGATCTTTTGACATTACTCTTCCTTCTTTTTAGTTGCCGATATTGATGGTGGATTCGAAAATAATAAGGTCTGTAGACCAGCGTTATCAACAATCATATCAGCAAGCGTGTGATTATCTAATTCTTGTAAAAAAGACTTAACCGCTTTATCTAGCACTAATTTTAGTCGACAAGCGGGAGTAATGTGACAAAATTCCGGACTACAATTAACTAATGAAAGCGGCTCCATAACGCGGACCACATCGCCAAGGCGAATAGTGTGGGCCGGGCGGCCTAAACGAATGCCGCCATTCTTTCCTCGCACGGCATCAACCAGCCCTTCGCGGCTCAGTTGATTAATAATTTTGACCATATGGTTGCGAGAAACACCATAAACCTCGGTTACCTGAGAAATATTAGTCAGTTCCCCCTCGGGAAGCGACGCCATATAAATCAGGGCACGTAGGCCATAATCTGTAAAACTTGTTAACTGCACGAAAACCTCTTTACTAAAATTACGTTCAGGGCAGGTCCTGCAAACTTGCAGACTGAACATCGCGATCCCAGTAAGAAGATCGCACAATGACCATAAAAATTTAACCAATCAGGCAAGATGCTTAATTATATATATTCTAAATTGCCTATCAGAATAACAAACACACCGGCAACTAGCTTGCGAATAATTTTACTCGCCCTGCGATATGATAGCCCGTCAGTCACAATAAACGCCGAGCTATTGCGTTTATTGTATAAAAAGAAACCGGGCTAATTGCCCGGTTGATGACCCTACTTAAACATCAGCTGATAATTATGCGTCAAACGGATCGCGTAAAATCATAGTCTCAGTACGATCGGGGCCTGTAGACACGATATCAACCGGAACGCCGGTTAACTCTTCAACACGTTTAATATAGTCACGCGCTGCCTGAGGCAATTTGTCGAACTCTGTCACACCAAAGGTGGATTCAGTCCAGCCCGGTAGGCTCTCATATACTGGCACAATACCTTCCCAGGCATCAGCATCTAACGGAGTAGTTTCCACTACGCGACCGTCAGGCATACGGTAACCAACACAGATCTTAACTTCTTTCAAACCGTCAAGCACATCCAGTTTAGTCATACAGAAACCGGATAGTGAGTTCAGTAATACCGCACGACGAACGGCGATAGCATCTAACCAGCCGGTACGACGACGGCGACCAGTAGTTGCACCAAACTCGTTACCCTTCTGACACAAGAACTCACCAACATCATCAAACAATTCAGTTGGGAATGGACCAGCACCAACGCGGGTAGAGTAAGCTTTAACGATACCTAATACATAATCCACATAGCGCGGACCGAAACCTGAACCAGTAGCTACGCCACCAGCGGTAGTATTAGATGAAGTTACATACGGGAATGAACCATGGTCGATGTCTAATAAAGTGCCTTGTGCACCTTCAAACATCATCAGCTCACCTTTTTTACGGGCGCTGTCTAACAGTTCAGATACGTCAACCACCATCGCAGTCAGGATGTCAGCAATAGCCATTACGTCATCCAGAACTGTTTGATAATCTACAGCCTCTACTTTGTAGTAGTTCACTAACTGGAAGTTATGGTATTCCATCACTTCTTTTAGCTTTGCCGCAAAACGCTCTTTATTAAATAAATCACCTACGCGCAGAGCACGACGGGCAACTTTATCTTCATAAGCAGGCCCGATGCCACGGCCGGTAGTACCGATCGCTTTAGCACCACGCGCTTTTTCACGAGCTACATCTAATGCCGCATGATAAGGAAGAATAAGCGGGCAAGCTTCTGAGATTAACAGACGCTCACGCACCGGGATTCCCCGATCTTCTAACTCACGCATTTCTTTCATTAAAGCTTCGGGAGATAAAACAACACCATTAGCAATGATGCTGGTTACGTTCTCGCGAAGAATACCGGAAGGGATTAAATGAAGTACGGTTTTTTCACCGTTGATAACAAGAGTATGACCAGCATTATGTCCACCTTGATAGCGAACAACATACTTAGCTCTTTCGGTCAGGAGGTCTACGACCTTGCCCTTACCTTCGTCACCCCATTGGGTGCCCAGTACGACGACGTTTTTGCCCATCTCACTATTCACCAAGTCAGTTAAAAAAGAATTCTACCACCACATTAATTTACTTTCAGTAGTTTTTAACACACACGGCTCAAATCAGACCAGTAACAATTCAACATTGGTTAAAAAAGTTACATTTCTTTGTCATAGCGCAATTAATTGTTTAAATATCGGACGAAATTTATCAGTATTCTTATTTCAATCATACGCAATCGTTAACTTATCAATAAAACTGCTTATTTAACCAAAGGCGAATACTTTCACTACTGGCTTCAAAGTGAGGCTGTGGCAATGCTCGCGGATCGCACCAAATCCACTGGCGGCACTTATCCGGTTCTTTCAACTGGATATCGCCACCGCAATAGTCCATGACCAGACAAACTGAAACCGTATGCTTTCCTTCCTGACGCCAGGTCTGAAGGTTATTGGTTAATGCCACCACCCGTAGTTCACCACCGGTTAATCCGGTCTCTTCAAACAGCTCACGCAACGCCCCCTGTTCAAAAGACTCTCCCGCCTCCAGATGCCCGCCGGGAATAGACCAATAAGGCGCATGCTGGCTACAGCGCTCTCCGACTAAAATATGCCCCTGATGATTGACAACGATAATGCCAACGCCGACCTGTACTGACATCGATTAACTCCTTAAGTGAACATCGATATTAATCATCTCGTTTAATACCATTAAAAGGATGTTTTGGCCAAAATATGTGCGGCACTTCAAAAATTTCACAATCAACTTTAACGATAACTTGCATAAATCACGCCCTATGAACATATTTAATGAAACGATTCAGCACTGATGAACCAACAACCTTAGGTAATTCGGTGCTTCTTTTTACCCAAAAAGCTGAATCGATTCAGTAAAGCATATAGAGGTACCGAATGTATCAACTATCAACGCAGAATCTCCATCTCAATGTGTCGGCTGATAATAAAGAGGATGCAATCAGACAAGTTGCTACCGCTTTAACTAAATCAGGTTATGTTACAGCAGACTATCTTAACGGCATGCTACAGCGCGAATTGCAGACATCGACTTATTTAGGTAATGGTATTGCTATTCCTCACGGCACTACCGAGACCCGAGGTCTCGTACTCAATACTGGCGTACAAGTTTTTCAATTCCCGCAGGGTATCGAATGGGGAGAAGGACAAAAAGCCTATATTGTGATTGGTATTGCAGCCCGATCCGACGAACATTTAGCTTTATTACGCCAATTAACTCACGTATTAAGCGATGAAACCATTGCCCAACAGCTAGCCCAAACTACGTCAGAAGAAGAACTGCGTGGTTTATTAATGGGTGAGCGGCAAGTCAAAGAGTTTCATTTTGATGCATCCTCGCTTACCTTAAACGTTGATGCTGACAATTTGATTACACTACAGGCAATGAATGCTGGGTATCTGTACCAAATTAACGCGGTCAACAACCAATTCATTGTTGATGTCATTACCCACTCCCCCATCAACCTCGGTCAGGGGATCTGGTTAAATGACAGCACCCAAGGTAATTTATTCACTGCCGCGTCAATCAGTCGACCCACTAAACCCTTTGATGTTAGCGGTGAGAAGGTGGCTATACTGCTAACGATATCGGTAGTTGATGACCAGCATCTTCCGATACTAAACCGCCTTAGCGCATTATTAATAGCCCAACAGGCAGAGAAATTAATTAATGCCGATGCACCAACGCTTCTATCCCTTCTGACCACAGATTCACCTCTGGAAGAAAATCAAATAATCGCAGAATTTGTTATTCGTAACGAACACGGTTTGCATGCCCGACCAAGCACGATTCTGGTGAACACCATCAAGAAATTTAATGCTGAAGTGACCATCGCTAATCTCGATGGAAGCGGAAAACCGGTGAATGGTAAAAGCATGATGAAGATGGTCTCGCTTGGAGTCAGAAAAGGCCACCACCTACGGTTTACTGCCTGTGGTGATGATGCCGAAATGGCTATTCAGGCCATAGGTGAAGCAATTACTTCGGGTTTAGGAGAAGGCGCATGACCAGAAAAGTAGCCACTATAACTCTGAACCCAGCCTACGACCTTGTCGGCAGCTGTTCAACTATTGAAATCGGCGATGTAAATCTTGTCCAGACCACAGGCCTTCATGCTGCAGGCAAAGGCGTCAACGTAGCAAAAGTGCTGCGAAATCTGGGGATTGACGTCACCGTTAGCGGCTTTTTAGGTCGCGACAATCAAGACGGATTCCAGCAGCTATTCAGTGAGCTTGGTATTGCTAACCGCTTTCAGGTGGTTCCCGGACGAACCCGCATTAATGTGAAACTCACCGATAACAGTGGCAAAGATACTGACTTCAATTTCTCCGGTTTTGATGTTCCTGCACTAGATTGGGATCGATTTGTTACCGATTCCCTGTCATGGCTTGGCCAATTCGATATGGTCGCCATAAGCGGCAGTTTACCTGCAGGCATATCACCAGATTCATTTACTGACTGGATGATGCGTTTACGTAGCCTATGCTCTTGTATCATTTTTGACAGCAGCAGAGAGACTTTCGCCGCCGGGCTGAAATCTTCCCCATGGCTAGTCAAGCCCAACCGCCGTGAACTTGAAATCTGGGCCAACCGTTCTCTACCAACCATTGATGACGTTGTCAGTACCGCCAATGAACTCCGTGAGCAGGGAATTGCTCATGTCGTGGTCTCACTTGGCGCAGAGGGCGCACTTTGGGTTAATGCTTCGGGGGTCTGGCTGGCTCAACCTCCTGTTTGTGAAGTTGTCAGCACTGTTGGCGCTGGCGACTCTATGGTTGCTGGCCTTATTTATGGATTCCTCATGCGTGAATCCAGTGAGTACTCTTTACGTTTAGCAACAGCAGTCTCTGCCCTCGCAGTAGGCCAAAGCAGCGTAGGGATAAACAATCGTCTCGAGTTAGCCGCAATGATGTCGCGGGTTAATTTAATACCGTTAAATTAGAGGCCAGACTTAATGAAAACATTATTAATCTTAGATAGTTTATTAAGCCCCACAGTGAGTTGCTTAGCAAAAAACATGCTGGTCGCCAGCGCCGATAAAATCGGGATTACTTGGGTAACACAGCCACAGGAGTCAGAATTAGTTATCGTTATCGGTGAATCTATGCCGGTAAACAGCGAACTTAATGGAAAAAAGCTATTTTTAGCTCAGGCTGATTTTGCTATCCGTCAGCCTGAAATACTACTGGCCCGCGCAATTAAACAAGCCAATGTATATCAGGCGGTTGAGACCGTGGCCGAAGAAACACAAGCAGACCGGCCTTTCAATCTTGTCGCTATTACTGCCTGCCCGACTGGCGTTGCCCATACGTTTATGGCAGCAGAAGCCATTGAGACGGAAGCAAAAAAACGCGGATGGAAAGTAAAAGTTGAGACCAGAGGATCGGTTGGAGCCGGAAACCCTATCACTGCAGAAGAAATAGAGCAGGCCGATCTGGTTATCGTTGCAGCAGATATCGAAGTTGATCTGAACAAATTCGCCGGTAAATTAATGTATCGCACCTCCACCGGGCTGGCGTTGAAGAAAACGGCGCAAGAACTCGATAAAGCAAAAAATGAGGCTCAGGTATTCCAGCCCCAAAGCGCATCATCATCACAACCCGAAAGTAAGAAAAAAGAGTCCTCAGGCCCCTATCGCCACCTACTAACCGGGGTATCTTATATGTTGCCAATGGTTGTGGCCGGAGGTTTGTGCATTGCCCTATCATTTATTTTTGGTATTGAGGCTTTTAAAGAAAAAGGAACGCTGGCAGCTGCGTTAATGGATATCGGTGGCACCTCTGCTTTTGCTCTGATGGTACCGGTTTTAGCTGGATATATTGCGTTCTCTATCGCTGACCGTCCGGGATTAACACCGGGGCTCATTGGCGGCATGCTGGCCGTCAGTACCAATGCCGGTTTTCTAGGGGGAATCATCGCCGGATTTATCGCAGGCTACGTTGCCTGGGCGCTGAGCACGAAGCTTCATTTACCTAAAAGTATGGCGGCCCTGAAGCCTATTTTGATTATTCCCTTGATTGCCAGCCTGATTACCGGATTAGCCATGATTTATGTGGTCGGTACACCGGTTGCAAAAATAATGGAAGGGTTAACCCACTGGTTACAGGCGATGGGAACAGCTAACGCCGTCATGTTGGGTGCTATTCTCGGCGCAATGATGTGCACTGATATGGGAGGCCCTGTCAATAAGGCGGCATATGCTTTTAGCGTTGCGCTATTAAGTACTAAAATCTACGCCCCAATGGCCGCCGTTATGGCCGCAGGGATGGTTCCACCATTAGCAATGGGGCTAGCGACCTTATTAGCAGCACGCAAATTTGCCAAAACAGAACAAGAAGGCGGTAAGGCCGCGCTAGTACTTGGCTTAAGCTTTATTACTGAAGGAGCTATTCCCTTCGCGGCCAAAGATCCGATAAGGGTTATTCCATGTTGTATTGCCGGAGGTGCGCTAACTGGCGCGCTTTCGATGATGTTTGGCGCTCAACTGATGGCCCCTCATGGTGGTTTATTCGTCCTCTTGATTCCCGGCGCTATTCATCCGGTACTGGGTTATTTAGGGGCTATTGTTGCAGGAACGCTATTAACTGCGGTGTCATATGCCATCCTTAAAAAAGCTGACGATGAACTCCCTAAGGCAATATCTATTGCATAGCCGATTTTCAGTTAAATAACGCCCAAATACAAAAGGGCCCGATAATATTATCGGGCCCTTTTTAATACTGACTTACCAGCGAAAACTTACTTTCTTGGCGCTGGTACTGGAGATTGCATATAGCGGAAGAACTCACTGTCAGGGCGAATAACCATAATATCGTTACCACCGCTGAAGCTGGTTTCATATGCCCGTAAACTACGGATAAAGGCATAGAAGTCAGGATTCTGGCTAAAGGCATCAGCAAACAGTCTGGCCGCAGTCGCATCACCCGCACCGCGAGTCATACGCGCTTCACGCTCGGCTTCAGCCAATGTTTTAGTCACCAGATAATCTGCCAGTGCACGATTCTTCTCAGCCTGTTCCTGTCCCTGAGAACGGTGGCGACGGGCAACAGCTTCACGTTCTGCACGCATACGCTGATAGATCGCACCTGAAACTTCCGCAGGCAGGTTAATTTGCTTAATCCGCACGTCGATAACTTCAATACCTAGCTCAGCCATACTGTTGGCATTAGCTAACGGTAATTTATTATCCGTTGGTAACTCTGTATTAGCAGGGTCAACCGGAACCGGCGTGTCTGACGTTCCTTTATTCAGGGCGTCGCGAACATCCTGCATTAACTTACCGCGGGAGTCAGTAACGATATCGCGGATATCACGCTGACCAATTTCAGAACGTAAACGGTCACTCAGCTTACTGTTAAGAATACGCTCGGCGTTAGCACGGTTGCCATCACCAGTCGCTAAGTAATAGCGGCTGAAATCGGTGATTCTCCACTTAAGGAAAGAGTCAACGATCAGGTCTTTAGTTTCTTTGGTTACGAAGCGGTCAGCCTGATTATTCATGGTCTGAATACGGGCATCCAGCAGCTTAACGCTATCGATTAACGGCAATTTAAAATGCAGACCCGGCTCATAGACCCGAGGTACATCTTTCGCATCACGTAACACTTTACCAAAGCGTAAAACAATACCGCGATTTCCTTCTTCCACCACGAACAGGGAAGTGAAAATACCGATAACAACAATAACAATGAAGGGAATAAATAATTTACGCATCAGTGATTATCCTCTTCCTAAACCGGCAGCGCCAAGACGTTCAGCATAAGCAGCATTACGTTGTTGCGTGACAGTATTACTGTCTTGCGACGCGGTAGGGCGCGCGGTCGATTCAGGCTTACTACTCGCACTCGCAGCTGGCGGTAACTGAGTAGATGAACTTCCGGTATTAGCCTTAGGTGCAGATATTACCGGCTCTTGTGAAGCAGCAGCTTTACCACGCATCAGTTGATCCAAAGGCAACACCATCAGGTTATTACTCTTATCATCAATCAACACTTTACTGGTGTTGCTCAGAACTTTTTCCATCGACTCTATATACAAACGTTCACGGGTAATTTCCGGTGCGGCTTTATATTCAGGTAATAATTTAGAGAACTTGGCGACTTCACCCTCAGCTTCTAAAACTGTTTGTACCTGATAAGCTTTAGCATTTTCAATTAAACGCTGCGCCTGACCGTTAGCTCTTGGCTGAACTTCATTGGCGTAAGCTTCTGATTCACGGATGTAACGTTGTTCATCTTCCCGAGCAGCGATAGCGTCATCAAATGCGGCTTTTACTTCTTCAGGCGGACGAGCGGCCTGGAAGTTGACGTCCAGCACTTTTAAACCCATATCATAAACTTGGATAGTCCGCTCAAGCTCTTGCTTGGTATCTTCACGGACGATGGTACGCCCTTGAGTCAGGATCTTATCCATGGTGTATTTACCGATAACAGAACGTAATGCACTGTCAGTTGCCTGACTTAAGCTGTCGTCTGCATTGGTTACTCTGAAAAGATATTTAATCGGATCTGCCACCTGGTACTGCACGTTCATCTCAACGCGAACCACGTTCTCGTCGGAGGTTAACATGATACCTGAAGCCGCTAAGCCACGAACGGCCTTGGTATTAACAGGTCGAACGGCATCAATAAAGTTAGGCTTCCAGTTCAGACCTGGGCCAACCATAACCGGCTGAACCTGACCAAAACGAGTAATAACACCTAATTCACCTTCTTTAATGGTATAAAAGCCGCTTAGACCCCAAATAACCACGGCGATGACCGCAACAATAGCAAAAAGACGACCTCCCATAGCCGGACCAGGGCCATTACCGCCGTTTCCACCACCACCGCTACCGACTTTACCGAGCAAACCGCTCAGCTTACTAAAAATATTATCCAGATTCAGCGACTGCTGACCTCGACCTTTATTTGATCCACCACTATTATTTCCACCGGGGTTGCCATTGTTGCCGCTCCCCCACGGATCGCGGTCTTGGCCATTATTACCGGGCTGATTCCACGCCATGTTTTAGCTCCACTCATATACGATCGTTTTATCGGGCACAATCTAACAGGATCCAACTAAACGATAAAGTTTACCAGGCCCTGCTCTTGTTTACAGAGGCGACGCCAATCAACAATTGGCATCCTAATCACCAAACCGATGCTTCCGTCTTCTTCAATCCACTCTTTGAGTATGGCCTGAAGCTGATAGAAACGACTGCGTAATCGACCTTCTTGTACGGGTAGTTTAAGTTCGTACTGCGCAATCTCACCGGAAAGACGTTCCGTTAATGCACGGAACAACAAATCAATGCCATCACCGGTTTCAGCGGAAAGCCAAACCCGAATAGGCAAATTTTCTTCATTTCTATCAATACGCGGAACAAAATTATCCAGCATATCAATCTTGTTCATCACTAGCAGAGCAGGTATTTCATCAGCTTCAATTTCAGCTAAAACTTCATTCACAGCATCAATATTTTCGTCGATTCGACCATCGGCCGCATCCACTATATGCAGCAATAATGACGCTTGCCGAGTTTCTTGTAATGTTGCTTTAAATGCCGCCACCAAATCATGAGGTAAATGGCGTATGAAGCCAACGGTATCAGCTAGAATGGTTACCCCAACGTCTTCCACTTCGATGCGACGCAGTGTCGGATCGAGAGTAGCAAACAGTTGGTCTGCGGCATAAACACCCGCCTCAGTAATACGATTGAACAGGGTTGATTTTCCTGCGTTCGTATAACCAACCAGCGATACAGTAGGAATATCGGCTCGCATGCGAGCTCGTCTTCCTTGCTCACGCTGCTTTTCAACTTTTTCAAGCCGGGAAAGGATTTGACGAATCCGATCCCGTAACAAACGCCGATCGGATTCCAGCTGGGTTTCACCTGGCCCGCGTAAACCTATTCCGCCTTTTTGGCGTTCAAGGTGAGTCCAACCCCGGACCAAGCGAGTTGCCAGATGCCGCAATTGCGCCAGCTCGACCTGCAGCTTACCTTCGTGAGTTCTCGCCCGTTGGGCAAAGATATCGAGAATTAATCCGGTACGATCAACTACCCGGCACTCACAAAGCCGCTCAAGATTACGCTCCTGAGCAGGAGAGAGTGGGTGATTAAACAGCACTACATTTGCGCCGCTCGCATGCACAACATCGGCAATTTCTTGGGCTTTACCCTCACCGACAAAATACTTCGCATGCGGAGCCTTACGGCTACCCGTCACAATCTGTAGTGCTTCCACTCCCGCAGAAGAAACCAGAGATTCAAACTCTCTGAGATCCTCTGTGTCTTTTTCTTGAGAGAAGTAAACATGAACCAGTACCGCCTGTTCTCCGGCATCGTATCGGTCAAACAAGTGCTTCACCTCTCACAAGACAATCGCTCAAATAGACTGGACTATTCAGATACATCATCTTCCTGTTGTGACTGGCCACCCTGGTAATTACCCACGGTTCCCGCAGGTGCATTACTATGGTGAGATACCGGACGCGAAGGAACAACAGTGGAGATGGCATGCTTATACACCATTTGGCTCACTGTGTTCTTCAGAAGAATCACGAATTGGTCAAAAGACTCGATTTGGCCTTGTAATTTAATGCCGTTCACCAGATAAATTGATACTGGAACTCGTTCACGCCGCAGTGCGTTTAAGAACGGGTCTTGTAAAGATTGCCCCTTAGCCATTTTTGTTTTCCTTTATATTGTTTGTTGTTTGTTACCAAGAGCCAAAGGCCCTAAATAAACTGCGTAAAAATAAATCCATCGAGTACAAAACAAAGCCGTTGAGTACATTAAAGTATATAACCTATTAATTGTACACAATCACAAGCTTATACACTAACGACTCCGACAACTCTTTCCAATGAGTGCGATAAATCTTCACTATTTAGCCAATTTATCCCTTCCCAGCCTCTTAACCACGTCATTTGACGTTTAGAAAGCTGTCGGGTCGCACATACTCCCCGATAGACCATTTCATCATGGCCTATCTCTCCGTTGAGATAACTCCACATTTGCCGGTATCCGACACAGCGAATAGCAGGCAAATCGGGATGTAAATCACCGCGGGCCATTAGACTTTTCACTTCATCTTCAAACCCTGCGGCGACCATTTGGTGAAAGCGGTCTTCAATCCGTTGGTGTAACAACTCGCGAGAAGATGGAGCTATAGCAAACTGGTGTACCAGATAAGGCAGCGCATCACCAGCAACTTGTGTTAATTCTGTTAAAGTTTTACCTGAAATGTAAAAAACTTCCAGTGCTCTGCTCAAACGTTGTGGATCATTAGGGTGAATTCTTGCTCCGGCTACCGGGTCAATTTGCAGTAATTGCTGATGTAATGCCCCCCATCCCAAACGTTCAGCATCTTGCTCGATACGCTCACGAACCACGCTATCAGCGGGTGGCAGTGGTGATAGCCCTTCAAGTAATGCCTTGAAATACAGCATAGTTCCCCCCACTAACAGCGGGATCCTACCGGCAGCAACAATATCCGCCATCTCTTTCAATGCATCAGCGCGAAAATCTGCAGCTGAATAGCTCTCAGCAGGGTCGCGAATATCTATCAGGCGGTGCGGAGTATCGAGCAATTCAGCCGCCGTCGGCTTAGCCGTACCAATATCCATTCCACGATAAATCAGTGCCGAATCGACGCTAATCACATCAACAGGTAAATGTTTGTAAAGAGCTGAAGCCAGAGCGGTTTTACCTGACGCTGTCGGCCCCATTAAAAAGATAGCCGTTGGTTTTTTATTCATGTTTTAGCGCCGCCACTGCAGTCTGTAAATCGATAGTCTGAAGCATATGCTTCGGCGGATGTGCAATAACCTGCGGGCAAAGCCGCTCCAGATCGGCCAGCAGCTGAATAGCCTGAGCCTGAGTCCAGAGCGAGCATTCACCGGTTAACCTGGTGGCAAGCCAGCCAGATAGTTGTTGTGAGTCAGCTTTAGCGTTATCGCCTAAATAGCTTAGCAATGCCGGCAAGAGTTGCTGCAAATTCTGCTGGCGTAGCGGCAACGGCACACCATGGACATGAATACGATTGCGCTCTACCGATAAGTGAATACCAAAGTGGCTCAGCAACGCTTGGTGGTGTTCAATGCCCTGCTTCTCTTTTTCCCCAAGCGTTAGCGCCAGAGGAATCAATAATGGCTGGGGCTTTAGCCCTTCATCTGCCGGCATCAGTTGAACCTGACGTAAGTAGCGTTCAGCGACGGGTAACGATAATAGGGATAATGATTGTCCCCGGTCGACTATCGCATAGCATGACTGCCAGATAGAAAGCACTCGCCCCAGGCTTTGGGCCGCCGTTTTATCCAACATCGATGCAGGAACAGGCCCGGATGATTGCCCTTTCGCAGGAAACAGCGTCGCTTTAGCCTGCGGAGGCGATTCAGGTAAAGAACCGGCTCTTTCAGGAAATAGTTCTGGCTTAACCGGCTGAACAGCAGCCTGCTCCGGGCTAGCAGAATCATCGGATGGTGCTTGTGCTCCCAGTAAACGACGATAAACGTCATTCTCTCTGGCTATAACCGTCGGTGAACGGGATGGCGGTGGCGTATAAGATACCGAGCAGTGGCGCTCAGCCGCAGGCTTGGCTGAAACGTTGTGTTCAGCCGGTCGGTTATATTTATTCTCACCGGCCGCAGGCCGGTTTTCAGGCTGCCAGTCGGGTGACACAATCTCACCCTGCTCATCCACTTGATGGGATGATAATGGTAACGATGGCGCGCCGGACTGCTGCAATACGGTCACCACGGCCTGATAGATAAAATCATGTACTAAGCGGGATTGGTGGAACCGAACCTCATGCTTAGCCGGATGAACGTTAACATCCACTTGATGCGGATCAACCTCTAAATAGAGTACGTAGGCCGGTGCCTGATCGTCGTTAAGCTGGGTCTGATAGGCCTGACGGATGGCGTGATTAAGCAGGCGATCCCGCATCATGCGACCGTTTACATAGCAATACTGCATATCGGTTAGCGTGCGCGCACCGACAGGATCGGCAACCCAACCATCAATTTTTAAATCTCCGTGCTGCCACGAAATCGCTAAGGCGTGTTGGAGAAATGCCGTACCGCAGATACTGCCTAAGCGGCGCTCGCGGGGTTCATTCGGCTTAATCGCCCGATACTGACGAACTAGCTTACCGTTGTGCTGTAAATTAATACTGATATCAAAACGGGCGAGGGCAATACGTCGGATCACTTCATCGATGTGACCAAATTCAGTTTTTTCAGTACGTAAGAATTTTCTGCGTGCCGGGGTGTTATAAAACAGATCTAAGACTTCCAGCGTTGTACCGACAGGATGTGCTGCTGGCTTGAGGCTAACATCCATATCCCGGCCTTCTGCATAGGCCTGCCAGGCTTCATTTTGCTCAGCAGTACGGGACGTTAGCGTTAACCGGGAAACCGAACTAATACTGGCCAGCGCTTCGCCACGAAACCCCAGACTAATAATGGCTTCTAAATCATCAAGAGTTGCGATCTTGCTGGTAGCATGACGAGCCAGCGCTAAAGCCAGCTCATCTTTTTTGATACCACAGCCGTTATCCCGGATGCGGATCAGCTTGGCGCCACCGCGTTCAATATCGATATCAATGCGTGTTGCCCCGGCGTCGATGCTGTTCTCAACCAACTCTTTAACCACGGACGCAGGCCGCTCTACAACCTCTCCGGCTGCGATTTGGTTAGCAAGCTGTGGCGGCAATACCTGAATCGGCATGACAACTCCTGATAGCGATCCGCTGTTTATCAATAATCCTACGATCCGGAAATCGTCAGCGTTTGTCCTAAACGAACCTCGTCTGACGTCATATTATTCGTATTCTTTAGCTCTGACATACTCACACCATATTTCTGGCTAATCTGAGAGAGCGTATCGCCTTTAACGACCTTATGTTTCACTACTCCAGACGCTGCTTTACTCTGACTACTGCTTTGTTTTGAAGCTGAAGCGGTGACTGTATTAGTAATGGGGTCCGTTGCCGGCACTTTCAAGCGCTGTCCGCTCCAAACACCATCTTTTTTCAATGAGTTCAGTTCAATCAGTGATTTCATGGTTGTTCCATAGCTCAAAGCTATCTGAGATAGCGTTTCACCCCGCTTCACAACATGAATTTGTGTTTTACCCTGCTTAGTCGCAGTGGATACTGATTTAGCCTGAGCTGTTGTTGCCGTTGCTGTTGATTTACCCGCAGGTACTGAACTGGTTTTCTTTGGCCGATTGTCCGTTGAGCCTGAAGACTCTAACGGATGGGCAAGAAAATAGCTGCGCACCCCCTTATAAATTGCCTGAGCCAGCTTGTCTTGAAAAGCGGCACTGCCTAACAGGCGTTCTTCACCGGTATTAGAAATAAACCCGGTTTCTACCAACAAAGAAGGGATATCAGGTGAACGCAATACGCCAAGGCTGGCATGTTCAGGACTGCGTTTATGTAGCGAACCGATGCGCCTCATCTCAGAGATAACCTTTACCGCAACGTCGTAACCAACCCGCTGGGAATGCCCGAACTGTAGGTCAAGCACCGCCTGACTGAGATAAGGGTTTGATTCACTGTTAGCCAGCACGTCACCGGCGCCCCCCAGCAGCTCTGACTGTTTCTCATGTTGCTCTAGCCAACGCCCCATTTCACTGTTAGCCCGACGGTTTGAAAGCACCCATACCGAGGCGCCCGTTGCGCTGCGATTAGGCGCAGCATCTGCATGAATAGAGATTAACAAATGCGCATTTTTATTCCGGGCTACGTCAGATCGGCCCATCACAGATATAAAGTAATCACCGTCACGGGTCAGTACGCCCTGAAAATTAGGGTCATTATCCAATAAGGCTTTAAGCTTTCGTGCAATAGCTAACGTTACCGTTTTTTCC
>POVV01000478.1_pt1 | contig 25152 bp, 17 predicted proteins | sample 1560271 | NCBI WGS metagenome assembly POVV01 (sample SAMN08337232, study PRJNA429181) | Bioreactor metagenome, whole genome shotgun sequencing project. | biome: cows' rumen and soil; feature: anaerobic; isolation source: anaerobic chemostat enrichment culture, galacturonate as sole carbon... | reverse complement strand
TGGCCGTAGTGCCTGTTACCATCGACGGCTCTTTCGACATCCTTCCGCGCACGGGCAAGTGGCCCAAGCGTCACCGAATGATTCTGACCATCCACGAGCCGATTCCACCCAAAGGCAAAGGCATTGAGAACATCAAGGCAAGCATGAACGAAGCCTACACAGCCGTAGAGAGCGCGTTGCCTCCCCATTATCAGGGAATGGTGAAGAATGAAGATCAAGATATGTGAGGCAATAGGTTACGCAAACTTACCCCATACATGAGATCTGCATTGAGAGCATTTACCACTTCTAGCAAATAATATTTTCGTTTTTCTTTCGTTTTTCACTCTACTTTTTATAACTCACCACCGTTTCTAAGTCAGAAAACGATAGAAAGAAGGTTGTGATATTGATGATCAAAGTTTACAATTCAATTTAATAAGGAGATATTTTATGAATAGAAAAGAATGCTATTTAAATTTTTATCAGGCTTTATTTATACTGATGGCAAGTTGGTTATATACACTTTTAACCTACTATATGCCATTTGAAGTGAATACGTATTCATTATGTGAAATTTATACTTTTCAAGGAGTACCATTTGGCCTAATATTAGGAGTTGTGCTAAATTATTATGATAAACGTAAAAAAGAACGCTAGTCAAAATTAAGAATGATGCTCTTTACTTTGTTGGTATGCTCAAAGAGTCGGCAGCGAAAACTTCACTACTCAATCGGATTCAATAAATCGGTGGGATTATTGTCCCAAAGAGGCACTCTGTTCGAGGCGTTGACGCTCTTCGATCAGCTCTTGATTCTCCTTGGCTTTGGTCGTAAATTCTTTGACCATCTGCTGGTTTTTGAAGGTGTGCGGAGCATCTTTCAGGATGGCTTCAATCTGCGGAGTCATGATGGGATAAGGCAATCCGCTGCACATCATCATAAAGACACTGGGGCCCAATACATTCTCGTAGTTATCCGAAATAAACTTACGCACATACGTATTCATATTCTCTATCAGCACACTGCCTTCCTGCGATAGTTGTTTGTGGATTTCGGCCAGATCGCCACCATCCATTACCATGCGCGCTTCCTTGCGCTCGAGCTCGGCTATCTGCAAGTCCATCGCATTCTTCTTATCGACAAAATCGTATAGGGCATCGTTGAGCGTAGTGCCGGTAGCTTTGAGCTCGGTGTTGCTAATGGCTATCTTGATGTTTCCTTTTTCGAGCACCAGCGGCATGATGCTCTCGTCATCCATGTAGAGGCTCACCATCATCACCGAGTCGACCACGCCTTTCATGGAGAACAAACCGTGTATCACTTCGGCCGAATCGACCTTCACCCACTCTCCGTTGCTCAACGTTTTTATAAACAGCATCCGCCCGTCGAGACTACTCACCGACGAAGAGCCTTCGAGGTTATAGGTAGGGGTACACGAGGTAAACACCAAAAACAAAAGCAATAGAGAAGAAAGTTTGTTCATGTTCATCGGTCAATGGATATGGAGTTTTTACTACGGCAAAGGTACAACGGATTCGCTATTCAAGGAAACATTTTATCAATATTTAAAACTTGTAATACTCTTTTCTTTAATAATCCTTATAAACATCCGATTGAGGTCGTTTTTTTCAGTTACTTTACCTATTTTTGCACTTAGTTGGTTGACAAATAGTCAAAACCGGCAAACCAATATCCAGAAACATTCATAACGCATATAAATGACAACATACGCCCCTTTTGCCAAACCGCTATACGTGATGCTAAAGCCCGTTGGAGCGGTATGCAATCTTGCATGCAACTATTGCTACTATCTCGAAAAGTCTAAATTGTATCAGGAGAACCCCAAGCACGTGATGAGCGATGAACTGCTTGAGAAGTTCATCGAAGAGTACATCAACTCGCAAACCATGCCGCAGGTACTCTTCACCTGGCATGGAGGCGAAACGCTGATGCGCCCCATCGCATTCTACAAAAAAGCGATGGAGCTGCAAAAGAAATATGCACGCGGACGCACCATCGACAACTGCATTCAAACCAACGGCACACTGCTGACGGATGAGTGGTGCGAATTTTTCAAAGCCAACAACTGGCTGGTAGGCGTATCGATCGACGGTCCGCAGGAGTTTCACGATGAGTACCGCAAGAACAAGCTCGGCAAGCCCTCGTTTGTCAAAGTAATGCAAGGCATCAACTTACTCAAAAAGCACGGGGTGGAATGGAACGCCATGGCGGTGGTCAATGACTTCAACGCCGATTACCCACTCGAATTTTACCGTTTCTTCAAGGAGATCGACTGCCACTATATTCAATTCGCACCGATTGTAGAGCGTATCTTCCCGCACGAAGACGGACGACACCTGGCTTCGCTCGCACAGCGCGAAGGGGGCGAACTGGCCGAATTCTCCATCACCCCCGAACAATGGGGGAAGTTTCTCTGCACCATCTTCGACGAATGGGTAAAGGAGGACGTGGGCAACTACTACATCCAACTGTTCGACTCGACACTGGCCAACTGGATCGGCGAGCAACCGGGCGTATGCAGCATGGCCAAAACCTGCGGACACGCCGGAGTGATGGAGTTTAACGGCGATGTGTATTCGTGCGACCACTTCGTATTTCCCGAATTTAAGCTGGGCAACATCTACTCCAAAACCCTGGTCGAGATGCTTTATAGCGAACGGCAGAATGCCTTCGGGCAGATGAAACAAAAATCTCTCCCCACCCAATGCAAGGAGTGCGAATTCCTTTTCGCCTGCAACGGCGAGTGCCCCAAAAACCGCTTCGTACGCACCGAAAGCGGCGAATACGGATTGAACTATCTCTGCAAAGGCTATTACCAATTCTTCCGGCACGCAGCACCTTATATGGACTTTATGAAAAATGAGCTGATGAACCAACGTCCGCCGGCCAATGTGATGAACGCTACCATAGACATCTCCTAAGACTGTATCCGGAGTAAACGTAAGACAAACATGTAACTATAATTATTATATAAATTGTAAACTAAATGATGAACAAACTAAAACTTTTCGTGCTGGCACTCTTCGTGCTGGCAACAAGCGCTGCCAAGGCAGACGAAGGTATGTGGCTGCTTCAGCTGATGCAACAGCAGAACTCCATCGACATGATGAAGAAACAAGGGCTGAAGCTCGAAGCCAACGACCTTTACAACCCCAACGGTACTTCACTGAAAGATGCTGTCGGTATCTTCGGCGGTGGCTGCACGGGAGAGATCATCTCGCCCGAAGGCTTGATCCTGACCAACCACCACTGTGGATACGGTGCGATTCAGCAACACAGCTCGGTAGAGCATGACTACCTTACAGATGGCTTCTGGGCTACGTCGAGAGACAAGGAACTGGCTACTCCGGGGCTGAAGTTCACCTTCATCGAGCGCATCGAAGACATCACCGACCTGGTCAATGCCAAGGTGGCTGCCAAGGAAATCACCGAATCGGAATCGTTCACCAACGCCTTCCTTAGCAAGCTGGCCAAAGAGTTGCACAGCAAAAGCGACCTGAAGGACAAAAAAGGAATCGTACCGCAAGCACTGCCTTTCTATGCAGGCAATAAATTCTACTTGTTCTACAAGAAAATATACCCCGACGTACGTATGGTAGCCGCTCCTCCCTCATCGGTAGGTAAGTTTGGCGGTGAAACCGACAACTGGATGTGGCCACGCCACACGGGCGACTTCTCGATCTTCCGCATCTACGCCGATGCCAATGGCGAGCCAACCGAATATGCAGCCACCAACGTGCCGCTGAAAACACCCAAGCACCTACCTATCTCGATCAAAGGATTGAACGAGGGCGACTACGCCATGGTGATGGGATTTCCGGGCAGCACCAGCCGCTACCTCACCGTATCGGAGGTGAAAGAGCGCATGGATGCCAGCAACGCTCCCCGCATCAAAGTGCGTGGTGCTCGCTTGGCAGTACTCAAAGAGGTGATGAACGCCAGCGACAAAACGCGTATCCAATACGCCAGCAAGTATGCCGGCTCGTCAAACTACTGGAAGAACTCGATCGGTATGAACAAAGCCATCATCGACAACAATGTATTGGGCGACAAAGAGGCACAGGAGGCCAAATTTGCCGAGTTTGCCAAAGCACAAAACAATGCCGACTACCTCAGCGTAGTGCAGAAGATCGACGATGCCGTAGCCAAAACATCACCCGTGAAGTATCAACTCACCTGCCTCACCGAGGTGTTTTACAGCGGTATTGAGTTCGGCAGCCCTTTCCAGATCATGGATCAACTGAAGAAAGCGTTGCAAGAGAAGAACGACTCGGCCGTCAATGCCAACATCGAGAAGCTCAAAGCAGTCTATGCCGATATTCACAACAAGGACTACGATCATGAGGTAGACCGCAAAGTAGCCAAAGCACTCATACCGCTTTATGCAGAAATGGTTCCCGCAGGCAGCCGTCCGGCTATCTATACAGTGATCGAAAAGGAGTATAAGGGCGATTACAACAAATACATCGATGCGTTGTACAACAACTCCATACTTGCCAATCAGGCCAACTTCGACAAGTTCTTGAAGAAGCCAACCGTGAAAGCCATCGACAACGATATGGCCACCGCCTACTCGCGTGCCAAATACGATCAACTGAGCGCACTCGACGAGCAGTTGGGCGATCTGCCCAAAGAGCTGGCACTGCTGCACAAGACCTACATCCGCGGCTTGGGCGAGATGAAGTTGCCTACTCCCTCGTATCCCGATGCAAACTTCACGCTGCGACTCACCTACGGTAACGTGAAACCTTACAGCCCCAAAGACGGTGTGCACTATAAATACTACACAACGACCAACGGTATTCTCGAAAAGGAGAACCCCGACGACCGCGAGTTCAACGTGCCCGCCAAGCTCAAAGAGCTGATCGTAAACAAAGACTTTGGCCGCTACGCACTGCCCAATGGCGATATGCCGGTATGCTTCCTGTCGACCAACGATATCACCGGCGGTAACTCGGGAAGCCCTGTGCTCAATGCCAACGGCGAGTTGATCGGTTGTGCCTTCGACGGCAACTGGGAGTCGCTCAGTGGCGACATCAACTTCGACAACGAGTTGCAACGCTGCATCAACCTCGACATTCGCTACGTACTCTTCATCCTCGAAAAACTGGGCGGATGTGGACACTTGATTAACGAAATGACTATTGTAGAATGAGAAAACAACTATTCATAGCTGCCTTGTCGTTGGCTGCGCTCACCGCGCAGGCCGACGAGGGCATGTGGATGCTCACCGACCTGCGGGCGCAGAATGCTGCCGTGATGCGCGAGCTCGGTCTGGAAATACCCATTGACCAAGTATACAGCGATAATGCCATTTCGCTGAAAGATGCCGTTGTGCATTTCGGCGGCGGATGCACGGGCGAGATCATCTCGTCCGAAGGATTGCTGCTGACCAACCACCACTGCGGTTACGGTGCCATTCAGCAACACAGCAGCGTAGAACACGACTACCTGACCGACGGCTTCTGGGCCATGAACCGCAACGAAGAGCTGCCTTGCGAGGGGCTTAAGGTGACGTTCATCGACCGTATTCTCGACGTCACTCCCTACGTGCAGGCACAACTTAAGGTAGACGAAGATCCGCAAGGCACCAACTACCTCTCGCCCAAATACCTCGAGAAGGTGGCCAACCGCTTTGCCAAAGCCGAAAACATCGAACTGACCCCGGCTACACGCCTCGAACTAAAAGCTTTCTACGGCGGCAACCGCTACTACCTGTTTGTGAAGACAGTGTACAGCGACATCCGCATGGTAGGTGCGCCTCCCTCGTCGATCGGTAAGTTCGGAGCCGACACCGACAACTGGATGTGGCCACGCCAAACGGGCGACTTCTCGCTCTTCCGCATCTACGCCGACAAAGACGGCAAACCGGCCGAATACGCAAAAGACAACGTGCCCTTGAAGGTAAAGAAACACCTGAAGATCAATCTGGGTGGCATCGAGAAGAACGATTTCGCCTTCGTCATGGGCTTTCCCGGCCGTAACTGGCGCTATATGATCTCCGACGAGGTAGAGGAGCGCATGCAAACCACCAACTTCATGCGTCACCACGTACGTGGCGACCGTCAGGAGGTATTGATGGCCGAGATGCTCAAAGACCCTGCCGTACGTATTCACTACGCCAGCAAGTACGCCTCAAGCGCCAACTACTGGAAAAACGCCATCGGCATGAACGAAGGATTGGTGCGTTTGGGCGTACTCGACACAAAACGCGCCCAACAAGAGAAACTCCTGGCTCGCGGCAGCGAAAAAGGCGATAACTCTTATCAGCGAGCCTTCGATCAGATACGCAGCATCGTGCAGCAGCGTCGCGCACCGCTCTATCACCAACAGGCCATCAACGAGGCATTGGTCACAGCACTCGATTTCATGAAGTTGCCATCGACCCAGGAAGTGGCAGTCGCTTTGTCGAAAAAAGGCGGTAAGAATTCCTCAAAAGACGGTGGGGTTTTGCAGAAAGACGGCGAGGTTTTACAAAAAGCCCTCGAGGTTTTGCAGAAGAACGGCGAGAAGTATTTCGCCTCCGTACCCTTCCCCGAAGTAGAACGGGCAGTGGCAAAAAAGATGCTTAAGACCTACGCGGGGTACATCCCCCAAGAGGAGCGCATCAGCATCTTCAAGGTGATCGACACCCGCTTCAAAGGCGATAGCGATGCCTTTGTCGATGCTTGTTTCAAGTACTCGATCTTCGGTAGCAAGGAGAATTTCGACAAATTCATGCGTCGCCCCTCGCTCAACACGCTCGAAAAAGACTGGATGTTGCTGTTCAAATACTCCATCACCGACGGATTGCTGAAAACAGCACTCGCCATGGAGCAGGCCAACAAGAACTATGACGCTGCCCACAAGGTATGGGTCAAGGGAATGATGGACATGAAGCAGGAGAACGGCACGCCGATCTATCCCGATGCCAACTCGACCTTGCGTTTGACGTACGGTAAGGTGCGCCCTTACGAGCCTGCCGACGGAGTGGTTTACGATTACTACACCACCCTCAAAGGAGCGATGGAGAAGGAAGATCCGAATAATTGGGAGTTCGTTGTACCGGCCAAACTCAAACAATTGTATCAAGCCAAAGACTTCGGCCGCTATGCGATGAAGAATGGCGAGATGCCCGTTTGCTTCATCATCGATACCGATAATACGGGAGGAAACTCGGGTAGCCCCGTGTTCAACGGCAAAGGCGAACTGATCGGAACCGGTTTCGACCGCAACTACGAAGGGTTGACAGGCGATATCGCCTTCCGCCCATCATCGCAGCGAGCTGCCTGCGTAGACATCCGCTATACATTGTTTATCATCGACAAGTATGCCGGAGCTTCGCACCTGATCGATGAACTCGACATTGTAGCCGAGTAAGCGCACTCGTGCTACTGAAGTACACATCAAAGCCTCACAGCCTGTTCTCCGCCCCACCGGGTGCGATCAAAAGAGAATAAGCTGTGGGGCTTTTGTTTTATACAAACGTCTCCACCAGATACATATCCTCTACCGCCTCTTCGGGATTGCCCAATCGTTCGAGCTCGCTGAGAAAGCGACGTTCGCTACTCGATGCCCAATAGTAAAATTCGGGGTTGGCACAAGTCTGCTCGGCACTCTCTAAGAGCACTTCCAAATCAAACTCATCACTTACGATTCCCGCACCTGCTCGCATGGCATCGTGTGCATTGCAATCCTGCTCGATGTGGGCGGGCACCATCAGCACCGGCTTGCCCAGAAACATCGCTTCGCAAATTGATTCGAATCCTGCTGTGGAGGCATACGCTTTGCAACCGGCCAGGTATTTTAGAAATTTCATATCATCTATCTGATGAAAAGTTAATGTATCGTCTATCTGTTTCTCGTCGTCCACATCGGCCTTGTCCCAGAAGAAATGCAACGGAACTTTGGGGTGAGCCGCGTGAAAGGCCTCTACCCCATCGGCAAATCCGGCATTGACCATGTATCCGTGAATGTAATCGCCCCGCTCGGGTCTGATCGAGGTCACCTCGCGTCGCAGCAGCGGAGGCATCACCACGATTTTGCTGCCGCGATCCTCGTGCATGCGGCTGAATGACAGAGCCAGCCTACGCTTGGTGCGAAGACTCGTCAGCCGGGTGAAGAAGCGCAACATCGTTAGCTGCACGGCACTTTTCTGCGGAAAAGAGAACTCCCGGTGCAGAAAAAGATATTGATGCCCGATGCATACATACGGAACCGAAGGGCGGAAGAACGCATAGGTAAGGCCCGTGAGCAGTTCGTAGAAGTTGATTACGATATCGGCTTTGGTCTCCTTGATGCGCTCGTGTATATACGCCATGCTCCGGAAATACTCGGGCACATGCAAGAGGTTGTAGGTAACGCTTCTCATTAAATCGGCTCGTTTATTGTCTGCCGTTGGCAGAAAGTTCGGACTCAGAAAACGCTTCACCGGAGCATGAATGTTTCGGTTGAAAAAGCCGGGCAACGTGCGCGATGAGCTCTTCCCAACAAGTACCTCGACCACCTGATGGCCGTTGCGTCTTAACATCTCTTCGAGGGTAATGGCTTGCGTAAAATGTCCTCTGCCCTCGCCTTGTACAATAAATAAGAATTTCATGAAGCTATCGTTATTGGTTCTGTTTCTATTCACTCGGCTGTTTCCTTCAAAATCCTAACAATATCCATCTTACAAAAGTTTACCAGCACACCATTATTAAGATTTGATACGCAAAGGTCTATTTTACAGATGACAGAAGAATGTCTACCGTGTGACTATTGTATGAACAAAAAGGCATTTTTCGCGTTATAATAAGAAAATAGTAATTATATTCGCAGTCTGGAAACAGGCTGCATTCATTTTTTGAAGAAAGGAAAAAAGATTATGGAAAGATTTGAAGAATTGATACAGTCCCCCGTTCCCGTTTTAGTTGACTTCTTTGCCGAGTGGTGTGGCCCTTGCAAAGCGATGAAACCCATACTCGAGGAGTTGAAATCGAAGGTGGGCGATAAGGCTCGTATTGCAAAGATTGATGTAGATCAGCATAAAGACCTGGCACATCGGTTTAAGATACAAACCGTACCTACACTCATTCTGTTTGTTAACGGAGAGTCTGTGTGGCGGCAATCGGGAGTAATGCATGCCAAAGATTTGGCAGAAGTAATAGAACAATACACACATAAAAAATAAGAATGAAAAAAGTAATTGTAATGGTCGCTCTCGTCATGATGGGTATGTTTGCATACGCCACCAACGACGGCGCGAAAGTGTCTCAGACAGGTAAGGTAGCGAACAGTGGCGAGGTAATTGCCATGAACAAAGCCATGTTTATTAATAATGTATTCGACTTTCAGCAGAAAGCAGCCGCATGGAAGTACAAAGGAACCAAACCGGCTATCATTGATTTGTATGCCGATTGGTGTGGCCCGTGCCGCCAAACAGCCCCTATCATGAAGGAGCTTGCCAAAGAGTATGCCGGAAAGATTGTGATCTACAAAGTCAATGTAGATAAGGAGAAGGAGCTTGCTGCTCTTTTCAACGCAACCAGCATTCCGCTTTTTGTGTACATCCCTTTGAATGGCGAACCGCAAATGATGCGTGGTGCGGCCGATAAGGCAACGTTTAAGAAAGCCATCGATGAGTTTCTATTGAAATAAAAGATAGCTCCCCTTAGGGGGGAGAGGAAGAAGGAATAAGGGCTACATTCTCGTAAGAATGTAGCCCTTATTGTTTGAAATAGCCGGAACCTTTGAGTGCGATGGTCGGAACCTTTGCCTCATATAGTCGGAACCTCTGGGTAGTATGGTCGGGACCTTTTCAGCTCCCGACTATTCCGTATGGTTTTACTTATCGCCGAAGTAACGGTTGTACAGTCCTTCGAAACCTTTGCCATGACGAGCTTCGTCTTTGCACATTTCGTGAACGGTATCGTGAATAGCATCGAGGTTCAATGCCTTAGCACGTGTAGCGATACGTTTTTTATCTTCGCAAGCACCTTGCTCTGCATCTTTACGTTTCTGCAAGTTGGTCTTTGTATCCCATACGCAGTCGCCCAACAATTCGGCAAACTTAGAAGCGTGTTCTGCCTCTTCCCAAGCATAGCGCTTGAAAGCCTCAGCTACCTCGGGGTAACCTTCGCGATCGGCCTGACGGCTCATAGCCAAGTACATACCTACTTCGGTACATTCGCCCAAGAAGTGGTTGTTCAGGTCTTTGATCATCTCTTCGTCGCAACCTTTGGCTACGCCGATTACGTGTTCGTCAGCAAAAGCCAAGGCACCGCCTTCTACTTCAACAACTTCTACAAATTTGCTTGCAGGAGCTTTGCACAAAGGACATTTCTCGGGAGCTGCGTCACCTTCATGAACGTAACCGCAAACAGTACATCTAAATTTCTTCATTTCTTTTTTCTTTTTAATTAATTAGTCAATTATATGTTCTAAACAGTGCTTGCAAATACCTTTATAATAATAATGCATTTCTGTTATTTCATTTCCTTCTGATTGAAACTCTTCGGTAACCTTCGTATCAGGCTTCGATTTCAGATCATAAATCTTACCACATTCTTTGCATAAGAAATGGGCGTGTGCCGATGTATCGGCGTCAAAATTCGTATTTCGCTCATCGATGGTGAGCATAAGCGCGGCTCCTTGTTCGGCAAAAAGCCTTAGTGTGTTGTGAACGGTGGTCCTGGAGAGCGTAGGCATTACGGGCGACAAAGCAGTATAGATTTCGTCGGCAGAGGGATGCGTACGATGCTCCACTAAGTAATCCATGATGGCCATGCGCTGCATGGACGGTTTAATATTATAGGTAATTAATCGCTCGTATGACTCCATTTATTTACTTTATCCAATATTGTAATGATTACAACTTTATTTCAAGTGCAAAGATATAGGTTTCTTTGATAGTAGCAAATTATTTGCAGAAATAATTGAAAAAAAAAGTCATCTCATCAAATCTGTACAGACGTTGATGAGATGACTTCTTTCGATAAATGAGCTACTTAGCTGTACGAAGAAAATACTTAGTTCAGTCCTCGATTCTTAAGCAGTGGTTCAATACCGGGCTTTTTGCCGCGGAAGTTGGTGTACATATCCATGGCATCGTTGATGCCTCCAGGGGTAAGTATGTACTTACGGAACTTGCCGGCTACCTCTTTATTGAAGATATTGCCGGTTTCTTGGTAGGCATTGTAAGCATCGCTATCGAGTACCTCGGCCCAGATGTAGCTGTAATAGCCGGCTGTGTATCCGCCACCCATGGTATGGTTGAAATAGGTAGTGCGGTAACGGGCCGGAATCTGCTTCAAGAGTCCGCGCTTGCCCAACACATCGGCTTCGAAAGCTACCACATCCATATCGGCAGGAATCTCTTTGAGTACATGGAAATCCATGTCGAGCAGCGATGCAGCGAGGTATTCGGTCGTAGCAAATCCTTGTCCGTACTTACCGCTCTTGTCGAGCTTTTCGATGAGCGATTTGGGCATTACCTTGCCTGTTTTATAATGCTTGGCATATACCTTTAGCACTTCGGGTTCGAACACCCAGTGCTCCATTACTTGCGAGGGTAGTTCGACAAAGTCGCGCGGAACGCCCGATATGCCATAGTAATGAACATCTTTAAAGAGGTTGTGCAGGGCGTGGCCAAATTCGTGGAACATGGTGCTCGCCTCGTCGGCACTCAGCAGGGCAGCCTGTCCGGCAGCAGGTTTGGTGAAGTTGCAAACGATGGTCACCACCGGTGCCACACGTGCGCCGTCCTGATAGGTTTGCGAGCGGTAAGTACCACACCAGGCTCCACCACGCTTGCTGGCACGGGGGAAGTAGTCAAGATACAACACACCCAGGTGGGTGCCGTCGCTGTCTTTGCACTCAAATGCTTCGGCTTCGCCGTAGGGCAACGGAATGTTCTTGACCGGCGTAAAGGTGATGCCGTAAAGTTTGTTGGCTACGTAGAACATACCTTCGCGCACATTATTCAGTTCGAGATAAGGACGCACTTCGTTCTCATCGAGGTTAAACTTGGCTTTCTTCGCCTTCTCGAAATAGTAGCGCCAATCCCAACCTTCGGGTTCAAAGTTGCCGCCTTCTTTCTTGATCTCGGCACGGATATCGGCCAGTTCTTCATTGGCTTTGTTGAGTGCCGGTGTCCAGATCTGGTCTAAGAGTTCGTATACATTCTCGCTCTTTTTCGACATGCGGTCTTCGAGCACGAACGAGGCATAATCGGGATAACCCATCAGGCGGGCTTTCTCCAGACGACAGTTTACGAGTTTCTTCACCACCTCTTTATTATCTTGCTCGTTGCCGTTGTTGCAACGGTTGATGTAGGCATTGTATATCTGGCGGCGCAACTCGCGGTTATCGGCATATTGCAAGAAAGGCATCACGCTGGGGTTTTGAAGGGTGAACACCCACTTACCCTCTTTGCCTGCTGCTTTGGCTACCTCGGCAGCCGACGCAATGAGGCTTTCGGGCAAACCGGCAAGGTCTTTCTTCTGATCGATCACCAGTTGGTAGGCATTAGTTTCCTTGAGCATATTCTGCCCAAAGGTGAGCTGCAACATAGATATTTCGGTGTTGAGCTGGCGCAAACGTGCCTGTCCGGCTTCATCCAGATTGGCTCCTCCGCGAACGAAGTCTTTATAAGTCTCCTCCAACAGTTTCGTCTGTTCCGGATTCAGATTGAACACGTTACGACGGTCATATACTTGTTTGACACGGGCAAACAGCGCTGCATTCAAGCTGATATCGTCGCCGTGGGCCGACAGCAAGGGAGAGAGCTCTTTACTCAACGCCTGCATCTGCTCGTTGGTGTTGGCACTATTGAGGCCGTAGAACACCGAGCTTACTTTCCGCAAAAGTGTTCCACTCTGATCGAGCGCCACAATGGTGTTTTCAAAATCGGGCATCGAGCGCTGTTTCACCAACGCCTCAATATCCGCCTTCTGCTCTTGCATGCCGAGCAGAAATGCTTCTTTGTAATGCTCTGCCTTGATCTGATCGAACGGCGGAACATTGAAAGGTGTGGAGTACGTTGTCAGAAAAGGGTTTCCTGTCGTCGAGCCTGCATTTTGTCCGTAAGTGGAGGCAGATATCGCTAAGGTGAACCCGGCAACCATAAGCATCTTCTTCATGTTTCTTGTCTATTTAATGGGTCATTATTGAATATTCAGGGCAAAAATAGTATAAAAAAAACGATTTGTCGACATTTCGTTCATTTTCGATGGCTTTAATCGTTTGCGCCCAACTGTTTTTATCGATTGAATAAACAATTGGGCGCTACACGGAATATCGTCTGTTTGCTATAACTTACCGATCTCTATACCCGCCTTTTTCCAGCGATCTAATATGGGCGACAAGCATTTCAGAAAACGATCATAGTTCTTGTTTTCGTTGATCGTCCATCCACATTCTGCATAGGCAGCCAAACGAGGATATACTTTCGTATTCATATTCTCAGCGGTGGGAACAAACTCACTCCACATCTGGCACCCTAAACCCAACACTTTATCTTGTAGTTCAGCAGGCAATTCTTTAGGTATCGGATTGAATTCATAGGCTTTTGATAAGGTAATCGAAGCATAATCCAAATAAGTAGAAGAATGGTATGAGTTTACAACTTCATACCCACTCTTAATGGTAGAGGTTATCAGTTCGGGAGCTCCTTGCCAAAACTGTACGATGGTATTTTTAGAGAGTTTCTGCTTCATCTCTCCTTCATCCTTGTTTTGATAGTCGTGCAGGCGGTCGCCGGTAATTTCATTCCAGCCCATCATCCGCTTACCTTTTGTAGCTAAAAGATTAGATATGTTGTTGGTAAAAAAGACTTGAAGTTCGGCAGGGCTCTTCAAGTTGTATTTTGCCATATATGCCTTCACCTCGGGCGATTCGTTCCAATGATTGGGTCTTACCTCATCTCCTCCGATATGAATAATGGGAGCTGGAAAGAGCGCGATCACTTCGTCTATTACCTCATCAAAGAAACGCAGAACTTTGGGATCAGTCACATTAAAGATATCGTACTGAACCCCAAACTTGCAGGGTACCTTAATCTGCTTATTGGTCACTCCAAGCCACGGATAGGCGGCAATGGCTGCACTGGCATGTCCGGGCATCTCTATTTCGGGTATCACCTGAATATGACGCTGAGTGGCATAAGCAACTATTTCCTTTATATCTTTTTGAGTGTAATAACCCGAATGAGGCAGACCATCGTATTCATTGCTACCGAAGTGTTTAATCTCCGTCGAGTCTCTGTATCCGCCAACTTCTGTCAGACGTGGGTATTTCTTTATTTCGATTCTCCATCCCTGATCATCCGTCAAATGCCAGTGAAACACATTCATTTTCAACAATGCCATTTGATCTAAAACTCTTTTTACCTCTTGTTTTCCTTTGAAATGGCGTCCTTCGTCTAGCATGAAAGCTCTCCAACTAAAAGCCGGATAATCGGTGATTGTTCCTTGCTGTACGGCAAGTGTATTTTCGGAACGGACGATGATCTGCCTTAGTGTTTGAATGCCATTGAATATCCCGTTGGCAGATGCTGCAGTCAGTTTGATTCCATCGGCAGATACATCCAATGTATATCCGTTTGCTTTCAAGCCCGTCTGCTGAGGATCGAGATTCAACAGAATATCTCCTTTTTCCTTGGAAGAAAGCAGTTTGACTTGCACACCAAACTCATCCGACAAATACTCTTTCAACAAACCAACCTCACTTCGCAATTGTTTGGGATAAGTCACTTTGATGTTCTTTCCCAAGATCAGTGTTCCTGTTTTATAAACGACCGACTGCGGATAAGGGACGATTAAATACTTCTCCATTGAAACAACTTTGACAGAAAAAAGGGCCAATAACAGGCAAATAGCGATTACTCTTGTGTAGTTTTGATACATAATTAATATAGTTTGATTTGTATTATTGTATATAATAGGTCAATGAAACCGATCACTTTTAGATCTGTTATGGGTTTATCTGTTTATAATACCGAATACGTTCGCCCCAAGGCCTGTATTCGAAAGGAAAAACGAATTGTTGTTTGGCCCACCGATTCCACTTCTTCTCCAAAGCTTTGACTTTACGGGGGTGTTGAGCCGAAAGGTCGTTTGTTTCAAACGGATCGGTAAGTAGGTTTATCAGTTCCCAAGGTTGCTTGCCATTATTGCGAATAAGTTTCCAACCGTTCGAGATTATAGCACACGACGTTTGATGTTCGAAATACAACTCACGAGATGGTATTTTCTCACCATTCAATAGCGGAAGCATACTTTTCCCATCAGGAAAAGACACGATATGCCCCCGGAATTGTTGTGGATAAGCTACCGAAGCCAATTCAAGACAAGTAGGCAGGATATCAATTATATGAGTCGGCTCATGACAGACACCTCCCTTAGGAATATTCAACCGACTCCCACCCGATGCTACGATCAATGGAGAACTGGTTCCTCCTTGGAAACACCATTGCTTATAGCTCCGATAAGGAGTATTGCTTAAATCGGCAGCTAACTGGGTGATTAAATCTCCTTCGCTAGTGGCTCCGTTGTCGCTTAAGAACAAGAAGAGGGTATTGTCAAGCATTCCCTTCTCTTTGACAGCCTGTATTATTTCTCCGATCCCATCATCCATTATTTCGATCATAGCAGCAAAGGTGGCCATCTCCATCACCCAACGCTCTTGTTGTTCAGGGGTTAAATCAATCCATGACGGCCGCTTTCCGCCAAACTCCTTTTGGTAAACCGGAAGCGTCTGCCCACTCGCTATAAGCCCCACTTCTTGCAAATGTTTGAAGCGCTGCTCACGCAATAGGTCATACCCCACACGGTATCGCTCCCTGCACGCATCGATTCGGTCTTTGGGGGCTTGCAGCGGTCTATGGGGAGCATAATGCGCTACATACATAAACATCGGAGTGTTTGCCGGGTGGGCGTGAATGAAACTCACAGCCGAGTCGGTGATTGCCGTTGTGTAATAATAGTCGTCGGGGAGTTTCGTAACCGGTGTTGTGCCCGAGTAAAGGGGTTTAGGCGTATAATAACTACCTCCTCCGCTCAAGCAACCGTAATACTTATCGAACCCGCGTTCGGTAGGATAACTCCCGTTGGGTTTAGAAAAAGCATCATCGAGGGTTACATGCCACTTGCCACTCATGTATGTATGGTAGCCATTGGCTTTCAAGACTTCGGCCACAGTGGGATAATTGGCCGACAGCTCGCCTCGGTATCCCGGACGATGCTCATCAACGGCCGTCATCCACCCCATCCCTACTCCGTGCTGATATCTTCCGGTCAGCAACGATGCACGGCTGGGGCAGCTACGTCCCGTATTCTTGAACTGACTGAATCGCAACCCGTTTTCTGCCAGATAGTCTATATGGGGTGTGCGTACCTCTCCTCCATAGCATCCTAGGTCTGAGAAGCCCATATCATCACACATAATTAATATAATATGAGGAGGTTGACTTGCCCATACCGCTTGTAGCGAAGAGGCACACAGCACTGATGCCAATAGGTGTTTCTTTTTCATTTAATTAAAATAGGAGGTTATAAAGTTTTATATTTCCCTTACAAATAGTACAAGGCACTCCGAACTATCGTCTCCGTTCATTAAAAAAGTTCCTGTACGGAATACATCTGTGTAAACTGTAACGCAAATGGTCTATCTTGTCTGCTTGGCATTTTGTCAATGCTCAACATGCATTAGCCTTTTCTTTGTTATGTATAGCACAGTGGTTTAATTAATTGCTCTTCATATCAGTCAACCTAACTATTAGCCAACCAAGTGTTTGCGATTATTACCTTTGTCTCACGACGCAGCCTGCTACTAGAAGGCAAATCTCATTGTTAGATAAGATAAAGGCCCATACCTATTCATTATCAATCACATATACCGACATAGACTGTCATTAACAAAACAATAGGTTAAGATAAATACTGAATAATTACTTGTACGACCGTTTGTCGTATTATAAACACAAAGATAAGATAAAAAAGTAGAATTATTTCCTTTCTTACAAAAAAGATGGAGGGATGCATTGTTTGGATACACTCCTCCATTTTTCATAAAAAGTGAAGATCAAATCTTGAACACCCTATTATCAAGCATTATTCGATTGGTTGCGCACCTGTATCGCCTTCTATCTTCCAACCCGGATTTTGATATACGACTGAGGTCGAGAAGTCATTCTTATCCGAAGCCGTTTGACGAAACACAGCCATACCAATAGGGTTCAGGTAATGTGCCGGAGCGAATAGAAAACCCTTCTGCGCAGCAATCATATTATTCTTTGTGATTTTTTCATAAGGAACAATATATTTACTCAATTCAGGAGATGACATATTTCCATCAACAGGATCGACCCTACACAAATCCTTTAACTGTGCCTCATAGCCACTGCCCCAATATAACATCCCTTCAACACGATAAGGGTTCATTTTGAACTGATCACAAGCACGCCACCTTTTCAAATCATCCCAACGAAAAGCTTCTGCACACAGCTCGTTACGCCGTTCCCTACGAATATTATACAAAGTGGGGTTTATCAAAACGCCATGCGAATAGGCTCCAAAATCACCTTTAGACTCTTCGGTCATAAGTGTGGCTGCAATAGTTTTAGTGAAATCCTCATCAACCTTAGCACGGCGCCTCAATGCCTTCCAGTATTTCTCCGCTGTCCCATCTATATTTGCATTTCTCTCATAAGATGCCTCCATGTAGATAAGCAATGCTTCAGCAGCACGAAAAACAATACCACCCGAGGTTCCCGCATCATGATCGTTAGCCATATGACTATCATAGTGTTTACCTTTCTTGATGATAAAGCCAGTGGTAGCCAAACTACCTTTATCGCCATAAATATAGCGAATAGTGCAATAAGATGGGATACCGGCAGTACTATAATAGTTAACATCACCCATATCAATAGTGTTTGCGTCTCCAGGCTTCTTGGTAAAGATCATAATGCGCGAGTCCCTATTTTTCAATGTAGAATTAACTCCCAATTTTTCCCAATCAGGATCATACCCGGATGCAGCAGCATAGATAGGGAGCCCGTTGCGCATTAAAAAAGAGTTGATCATACCACGTGACCAACCAGAACCTCCACCGTTACGTGTCAATTCCATTTGTAGGTTATTTACAACCAAACCTTCTTTAAACTGCCTCCACATAAGAATTTCATCATACCCGTCCATATTTACATCACAAAACATTGTATAATAAGGATTTACAGAAACCATTGCAGCATTCATTCCTTCGGGAGTATCTGTATTCTCGGCCAAACGATCTACGATATAATCACCTACTACCTTAGATGACTTCATAGCTTCATCTAAGAAATAATTAATTTCGTTATCTATATTAAAACCTGCTACGTCAGTTGCATTTCCCTTCCAACCCGGTCCTCCCGGAACAAAAGCAGTACCCTTGTGATATTTCTCCCAAGTACCTTCAAACAAAGCAACACGAGCTCGAAGCAAATAAGCCACATTCTTGCTGACACGATTTTTTCCTCCCGGTGCTTGATCAAGTAATAATGCTATTGCTCGATCCAAATCTTCGAGGATAAACCGAGCTACTTTGTTACGCGGTTGGCGTTTACTGCTTTCAATCAATGTAGCCTCAATGTCGGGAAGTGCAGTTGTAACAATCGGTAAATCTCCTAAAGCAACTAACTTTTTATAGTAATTATATGCACGAATTACATACATTTCACCAATATAATGCTTCACATTGTCCTGATTTCCGGTTATTAAGCCCGAATCAAATTTCGGCAATACATTATCAAAGAAATAGTTGCAGGAACGAATTTTATCCCAGGTCCAATCACCTTCACCTGATGGAACTTTTTTCTGCCCAGGAATCCAAAATGAAGGATAATCACCACTTACTTGATTATCTGTATCATTATCCTTGCCGAAAAGATTAATACCATAAGCATTGTCAACCGTTTCAAACGGATATGCATTAATCGTGTATGCCGCCAAATCACTTTCTGCTGTAAAATATCTTTCGGGAATAACCTGATCCAACGGTTCTCTGTCTAAAAAGTCATTGCAGCCAGTTAGTGCCCCCAACAACAAAGTTCCTATTGTAAAAATCTCTATGTATTTTTTCATAATATTCTAAAATTAAAAAGTTACACTTAATCCGAACGAAACCGTCTTTGATAAGGGATATGTACATCCATCCCAATTACCAATACCAACCGTTTCTGGATCAAAGGTGTCAATCAAATTAGTAATTGTAAATAAGTTCTCGGCGGAAGCGAATAGTCGTAGATTAGTTAAATTACACTTCTGAACCCATAAAGTTGGAAGCGTATAACCCAATGTCAAATTCTTCAAGCGGCAATATGCTGCATTTTGCAAATAAGCCGATTGAGATTCCCGGTTTCTTCCATTCTCGAGCAAACGTGGATAATAAGCATTTACATTAGCTCCCAATGGACTTTTGGAGTCTTCGGGACGGAAGTAATCCAAATGAGGTTTAAATATATTCGTTTGCCAATAGCCCACCGCACCCCAGAACATGGTAGATCCACTTCCGGGCATATAATCACGTTTCAATGTTCCTTGAAAGAACAGTTTTAAATCGAAACCTTTCCAGGCAGCATCCAGATTCAGTCCGAAGTTATAGCGCGGAGTACTGTTACCAATTACTTTCAAATCGCCATGATCATTCAACGTTTTATTTCCGCGGCTTATTTTTCCATCACCGTTTAGGTCTCTATACATAATATCACCTGCTCCCCAACCAGAGCCAATAGCATCTTGCGCACCGTTCGACATACTCGCCAGATGATCTTTCATCTGTTGATCTGTCTTAGCAATACCCACAGTTTCGAATCCCCAAATATCACCCACAACAGCACCTGGATAATAAACTATATTATTGTCTTTATCAAGTATAGTATTGGATGGATTAGGGTATTTATCAATTACCACTTTATTATCCGACAATGATAAAGTAGCCCCGTATTTAAAGTCTCGAATCTGGTCGCGCCAATTAATCTGAATCTCCCAACCTTTGGAAGTCATATTAAGGTTATTTACTTTCGGAACACCAATACCTAAAATATTAGGTAGTTCGGGGGCTGGGCCAACCATGTCTTTTGATTTACGCTGAAAATAATCGAAACTTACATTTAAGCGATTGTTAAGCATCGACAAGTCAAAACCTAAATCCAATGTCTGTGTTTTCTCCCAAGTCAATAAAGAAGATACCAAAGCTGATTCACTTGATATATTAGGCTTCGCGCCATTAACTAACCACCCTCCTTGTGCGTAGTTACCCCACTGATCTTTATTGATATTAATCGTACGATAGAACGGATACCAATTATCGGTATTTTGATTGCCTAACTCTCCCCACGAAGCACGAAGCTTTAACGTATTTATTACGTCGGTCATATCCTCAAAAAAATCTTCACGGGCAATATTCCACCCCAAAGAAAATGAAGGAAACCAATTCCAGCGATTGTCTCTCAAGAAACGAGAAGTACCATCATAACGCAAATTGGCTTCAGCCAAATAACGTCCTTTATAATCGTAGTTTAAACGTCCAAAAAAGCCAGAAGTAGCCCATTCGGAATAACCGCCTCTATTTTGTGGATTAACTTGTGCAGTATTCAGTGTAGGAACACCCGCCATAATACCGTCTTTTGAAGCTCTTATGTCTCTTTGCTTAAACAGTTCACTTTGGAAGCCCAACATAATCTTAAAATTATGTCCACTTTCTAGCTCTCTGAAATACTCCGTATAAATATTGGGGTTAAAAAAGTTGCTTTTATAAGCATACTCGGATACACTAGAAGTTTGATTGGCGATAACATAAGGATTCTTTTTCACATCATATCCATAAACCGTTTGATAATCAGTATGATCAAAATTATAATTAGAACGATAGTTCAGTTCAATAGTCGTTTTCCAGTTCTTGACAGGTTCTATAAGAAGCTGTAATTGCTGAGCAAACACATCGGACTGCGATTTAGAACGTCCTCCTTCGGTTAACTGATATATTTTTGATTCTACCGTATAAAAACCGTTGGGATCGACAACTGGGATAACAGGCCAGTAACGACAAACATCATAATAAAAGACATTACTTTTTATATCTCCACCGGCAAACGAAGGAGCCTCATAGTCAATACGGTTAAAGCGCATAGTGTAACTCAATTTGAGCCAGGATGACAGCTCTGCATTTACCTTGCCTGTAAACGAATAACGTTGCTTGTTATCATCTCCAAATTTTAGCAGACCTCCCTGATTCAAATAGTTTGCTGAAAGATAATATTGAATTTTTTCGGTTCCACCGTTTGCACTCAATGAATGTTCTTGTGTAAAGCTGTCACCAAATAATGTTTTTAACCAATCAGTATTTCCAGCAGGCATTACATCCAAGCGCTGTGGGTCGTCAAAAGAATTCCACCTTCCCCCATCTGTAGCCCACATATACTGCGTACCTTTGCCTGATTGAAAATCGAGAATTTGCTGTAACTTAGTCTGGCTATACATCGGAGTTTGACCACCATTAGTCAGCTGATCATTTATGGCAAGGGCAAAGTTATATGAATCGGCCATTTCTGGCATATTCAAAGGAGAAACCAAACGAAAGTTATTGTTATAGTTTACAACTGTTCTACCCGACTTTCCTTTTTTAGTAGTAATTAAAATAACTCCACCTGGTGCACGAGATCCATAAATAGAAGAAGCAGCCGCATCTTTCAATACCGAGATATTTTCTATATCTTGGGGATTAAGAGCATTTATATCACCTTCCATCCCGTCTATCAACACCAATGGTTCTACTTTTGAACCTGCACCAATGGTACCAATACCACGAATATTGAATTTTTTACTTCCACTTAAAGAACCACCGGCATCACCAGTAGAAATATTCATCCCCGGAACGACTCCTTGGAGCGCTTCAACTGTAGAGTTAACAGGGCGAGATGAAAGTTCTTTTGCATTTACAGTAGAAACGGCTCCGGTTAAATTGACTTTTTTCTGTGTACCAAACCCAACAATAACAACCTCGTCCAAAGCAAGTGTATCGTCCACCAGAACGATACGTAATTGTTTTTGATTGCCCACCGTTACATCTTGCTTTAAATAACCTATGTATGTAACTTCAAGCACATCTTTGGAATCAACATCTATAGAGAAATTACCATCGAGATCGGTAATTGTCCCTACCGACAAACCTTTAATATGCACATTGGCACCGATAATAGGCTCTCCCTTAGTGTCTACAATAGTGCCTGATATTTTATTCTTTTTCTGCATTGTGCCCATGCTATCCGCCGTATTATCGGGTATCTTTATCGGTTGTTTCGACAAGATAATGTGTTTACCTTCCAAATTGTAGTAGATACCAGTTCCTTTCAGCAGCTTATCTAAAACCGTTGCAACCGATTGATTTTGAGCATTGACAGATGCTTTACGATTTATCTTTACCTGATTATTATAAATAAACAAGTAACTCGTTTGGCTTTCGATCGCATTCAGTATTTTATCCAACTGCACATTGTTCATTTGGATATTTATCTTGGCATCTTGCGAATACGTTTCTTCGGCATATGCACTGAAAACGCAAATCATGAGTAAGAGAGTAGAGATTCGCATAATTCTAAAAAGTTGTTTAAATTGAGGATTTTTAGGGTAATACCTCCCCAACAGAGTGTTGTTTTTCATACCTTTGTATTGATTTTTAATTAATACTTTTTCCATTTAAAAGTTAGTGTTAAAATCGGGCCGATAAGTGTTGCACCACTTGTCGGCTTTTCTTAAAATATTCAGACTTATTACTTCATAGGCTTTTCATTTTTTAAAGGTGATTAATAGATTTAGTTGATGTGAATAATCGATCCATCATTTGTCTTTTTATATTTTATATTAATATCTTTCTGCAATATATTAAGGGCGTAGTCAATACCGTCGGCTTGCCTGAATTTTCCCGTATAATAATATTTGAGTGCTTCTTTATTGTTTATTATTATTTTAACGCCATAATATTTTTCAAAGCATTCCATTATATCAAGAAACGATTCGTTTTTGAAACAGATAAGCCCCTCTTTCCAGCGATATGAGTCGTAATCGTCAAGCTTTGTGATCTCTAGTTGACCATCTTTCAAAACGGCCTTTTGGTCGGGAACCAGCCTGATACTCTTATCCGGATCGGTCTGGAGATTTATCTTTACGCTACCTTGCATCAAAGCTGTTTCAAACTCTTCTTCTCCGGGGTATGCCGACACATTGAACTGGGTGCCCAGTACCTCTACATCGTATTTTTCGGTCTGTACAATAAACGGATGCTTTTCATCTTTGGCAACGTCAAAGTAGGCTTCTCCTTTCAAAATCACAACACGCTCATTGCGATTAAACGAGTTGGCATACTGTATGGTAGTACGTGCATTCAGCCATACATTACTACCATCTGGAAGCGTTATGTTCGTACGCTGTCCCGCAGGTACCGAAATGATGTTCATCGATTGTGCATACAAAGACTCCTTGTATTGCTGGTAAAAGTAGCTGATAGATAAGGTAATAAACGCAACTCCTACCATCTTCAGCCATTCCATTTTCAGTATATTCGGGCGGATCGTTTTTGGTTTTAATGTGCTCGCTTCTGCTTCGTTGTCGCAAGGGGCACTATCGCGCAGCACGTTGCTATGAAGCAGCAACGCATCGAACATCTTTCTTTCATCATAAAAAGCCTGTTCATTCTCTGTACTGCTCTCCGCCCATGACTTGATAGCCATCCCTTCTTCGACCGAAGTAGTTCCTTCAAAAAACTTATATAATTGTTCTCTATCCATTATTCAAGATATTATGCCTTTTAGGGCGCTATACAATGATAGCACTTCAGGCAATAACATCCCTAGTGGTCTATTAAAAAAAATAGAGAAAAAGTAGAAAATAATCTTTCAGGTTTACACGGAGCAACTTGAAAGCCTTGCTCATGTGGAACTCTACGCCTTTGGTAGTCATGTTTAGCTGAGCTGCGATTTCCTTATGCGATTTATTTTCGTAGCGGCTCATAATAAATATTTTACGGGTTTGTTCGGGAAGACTTTTGAGTGTATTTTCAACAATCTCCTGTATTTCAGTGGTAAATAATTCATAAGGTTCACAAGACTCCAATGAAGTAATACGACTATTCAATTCCCATTGGTAGTAGTTCTTCATATGCTCGGAATACTCTTCGCGAACAGCTATGTGGCGCAAATAGTTTAATGATTTATGCTTGATTACGGTCAATACATAGCCAGGTATACTCAATTGTGCATCAACACTATGCCGATTTTCCCAATAGTACATAAGCGCTTCTGTTGTGATATCTTCGGCAACATGGTTATCTCTGACATATGAGTTTGCAAAACGTAAGAAACGCAGATGGTATTCTTCGTAGAGTTTATTAAATACGATAATGTCTTCTGTGCTTAGTTTATACATTTTTTCTTAATTAGATACCATACTTTCGCATAAATTAAAACATTTCTTTAGACTCTTTTTCACAAATATACATTTTATATTTTGAAGATAAATACGATAAAAAGTTAAAAAATCTTATTACAACTTACAACCCACCTACACGCCGCGGTGAAAAGTCCGGATTGGTTTTTCCTATCCAATTGCCATTTCATCTCAATTATAATTCCTATTTTTGCAATTCATTATTTAAATAAGGAAAAGATGAACTACGGATTTGTGAAAGTAGCTGCAGCGGTGCCGCAGGTAAAAGTAGCCGACTGCCAATTCAATGCCCAAAAGATTGAAAGCCTCATAGCGACTGCCGATCAGCGGGGGGTGCAGATTATCAATTTCCCCGAGATGTGTATCACGGGCTATACCTGTGCCGACTTGTTTGCACAACAATTACTGCTCGAAGAGGCAGAGATGGCATTGATGCAGATACTCAACACAACCCGTCAGCTCGATATTATTTCGATTCTAGGGATGCCTGTCGTCGTTAACTCAACCATCATCAACGCGGCTGTAGTGATACAGAAAGGCAAGGTGCTGGGCGTGGTACCGAAAACTTATTTGCCCAACTACAAGGAGTTTTACGAGCAACGCTGGTTTACATCGGCCTTGCAGGTGAGCGAAACAACGGTACGACTCTGCGGCCGGGTAGTACCGATGGGCACCAATCTATTGTTCGAAACCTCAAAAGCTACTTTTGCCAT
>POVV01000477.1_pt1 | contig 25244 bp, 5 predicted proteins | sample 1560271 | NCBI WGS metagenome assembly POVV01 (sample SAMN08337232, study PRJNA429181) | Bioreactor metagenome, whole genome shotgun sequencing project. | biome: cows' rumen and soil; feature: anaerobic; isolation source: anaerobic chemostat enrichment culture, galacturonate as sole carbon source...... | reverse complement strand
ATCCTTATAAGTCACATCCGCATTCTTATTCGTATACGGTGATGTGCCGCCCTGTACGTTTTTTTTCACTCGGATATAAATCGTCAAGGTTTCCATATTTTCTGAAATATTTCCGAAATCCCATGTAACGGTACGGCCGTCCGCTGATTTGGCTGCAGTTCCTGTAGACGCATCATACCATGTACCACCATTGTAATCTGTGACAATATCAAATGCATCTGTATTGATTACATCTGTAATCACAGCATTGGTACCTGCAATTTTAATGGAGCTTGCAATATTGTTATATACGTCTGGAAGCTGGTTAATATCTTTAATATTTTTAGCATAAGTGTTCTTCGGATCGCTGGCTAATGGCATGATAAAGCGGTTAAAAGCTAAATTTCCAATATCAAGTCCCAGAGAATAGATCGTAACACCATCGTTTCTCAGCCTTTCCGCTCCTGCTTCTCCTGTACGGTAAGGGCTCCACTCATTATCCCTTGGTTCCCCATCACTCATAAATACAACATACGCAGGCCTTGATGAATCACTGCGCCCATTAATTGCCTCTTCTGCTTTTTCAAAAGCTACATCATAATTTGTACCGCCTTTAGCAGACATTCTCGAAGCCAAGACATAATTCGTAAAATATTTAGCAGCAGTATACGTCGATTGATTGACCCTGATGGTATCGTCTGCCTTTATGAAAGAATCTCCGGATCCTGATGGATACCTTGCCGCACTGGAATCAAAATCAACAATCGCCAAGCGGTTATCTGAGTCTACACCATCTTGCGGCTTATATAAATTCGTGATAAATGCTTTGGCTGCATTTACGGCCAACGTCCACTTTTTACCAGACATACTTCCGGAACTGTCTATTACTAATACAACATCGCTGCCCTGGCGAATTGGATTTCCAAATATGGAAAATTCAATTTTTGCGATTCCATTGTTTTCATCTACCCATTGAGCAGTTTTTGTTGGAAATACCATTCCAGGTGTTGTACTGTCTTCGCTAAGAAGGCTGAAAGCGGATCTGGCTCTTAAAGCCGAATAGGATTTGGGCTGCACCACCACATCTTCCTCTTCCTTATCCGGAACAATTTCTTCATAATAAAGATCAAGCTTGTTCTCTTCCTGTTCCCCGATTATGATATGATCCTGGGGACCTCCCAAATATTCTAACGTATCCTTATTCCAGCTATAATCTTTGGCAAAGACCTCTTCTCCTGCCTCAAATCCTGTTAAGGTCTCGGTTTCCACCTTCTCCTCATCATTATAATAAGCGTGATGATTAACGATAAGTGTAAGACCGTCTTTTTGAACTGCCGTTAAGTCCTTTAAGGTTACAACATAAGCCTTAGCATAATAAGAGTCATCCACGATAACACTTCTGTATTCTTCTCCCTTAGTTGCTTTATTTGTGTTATTTTGAGAGTCAGATTCGTTTTTCTCCCCTTCCTCCACTGTTTCGCTGGCATTACCCGGTGTAGCAGTTTCATCAGAAACAGTATCTCCAACAGGAGCTGTCAATACATGCACCAAATGACGGGACATGGAGATCTGTTCTGCTGCGGCATCCGTATTTTCATCGGCAGGTTCCTTAGACTCACTAACCTCTGAGCCATGGTCAGAATTCTGCTCCTTGCTCTCCGACACTTCTTCTGGCGCTGCGGACACCTCCGTATTCACTTTACTTTCATCCGGAGCTGACGTTTCATCAGGTGTTTCATCCACTGTTTCTTCTGGAGCCTTAGTTGCTTCCTCTGGTACAACGGCAGACTCTGTGTTCTCTTCGGTTTCACTCGGCGCAATTGTTGTATCCGGTATATCATCCGGTGTTTCTTCTGGAGCAGTCGTTTCTTCTTCCGAAGCTCCTTTCCCGGGGGGCTGATTATCTCCCTTTCCATTCCCGCCTGGTACCGCTATTTCCCTTTCCAGTAAAAAAGAATTTCCTTTAACGGAAACTTTTTCTGTTAAATATCCATCAATATCAGTACGGTATTTTATAGTTCCTTCTGAATCATTTATGTACAGAAAGATTATTTTTTCATTTCCGGTAAGCTGATATCCTTCCGTTTGATCCTTCACTTGGATAAACATCCTCAAAAGCGCTCCGTCAGCGGTTTCTTCCTCATCCGTATCATAAGAAGGCATGAATTCATATACGGAACCACCTTCAAATAATTTCTTATATTCCTTTGATGTGCCTTCTTCTGAAGTAATGCCTAGATCATCAAAACCCAGTGTATTTCCTTCATCAACCGCCGCCTGAGCAGAATCCTTTAGATCCTCTCCGGACATTATAAATGTAACATTTTTAGTATCTAACGCATTTCCTACATCCGCCCATGACACCGTATTAAATGATGTAGCGGTTACACAGAAAGCAAGGAAACCTGCCAGGCTTCGCCTGAATTTACCTCTCACTTTTTTCATAAAAAGTCTCCTCCCTAGCTAATATTTATTTATCTATCTTATCCTGGCCTGTAAAACCAGGGTTGCCATATTAAAAACTCCATATTAAATTTATTTTCACCGCTGCTGCCATGAACCTGACAGTAAATCATACCCTGTAAGTTGGAGTTTGCCTATGCAGAATTAATTCAGCGCATTAAGGTTATAAAGAATAATTACAATTAGGACTCTGCCTCTGATTGGTATGTTTTTTCCATTATAAATCTCGTTGGTTACAGAGTGGTTACTTATCCCATATTACTTCTCAACATTCTTAAATATTTTATAATCTTTTATAGGAGTATTATTAATTCATGGGAACAGCAAAAAACGCTGTAAACCCTTAGTAACAAAGGTTTACAGCGTTATTTTTCTAAATAAGTATATTTATATGTTATCAAATCGGGAAACTCCATTAAAAAAAGCCGAATACCTAATAAAATCAGGCGTTCGGCGAAAATTCTGGCGTTCCTGAGCGGATTCGAACCGCTGGCCTTCCGCTTAGGAGGCGGACGCTCTATCCTGCTGAGCTACAGAAACACTTATGAAATTTATTGTGGGGCGAATCCCCTAAAGTGAGCACTCTGAATTCCCTTGGAAGGCATTCACTCGCCCCCGCTGAGTGCGGTCCGACTACTATTATATTCACAATCACACTTTTCGTCAAGACATATTTAAACTTATTCTACAGGCTCTGTAAAATTAACGATGCCCTGCATCCATATTTGTCCCTTAAACCTGCGCCCGATCTCTGGAGTTCCCACCAGATCTTTTTTCGCAATTCCCACGTGGAAAATAAGGTCGCTGCACTCCAAAGTGAAATCATAAACCTCTTCCTTGGTGATCTGATTTTTCTTCTCATCTATCTTTATGATCTCTCCAATAATGGAGTATTGATCACATTCCACACCGCAGGGCATAAAACAGGAATCAATGATGGAATACAGATCCTCGTTCATCACCCTTCTGGAAGCCTGGGAATATAAATCAATATCTTCAATGGTAAGAGTCTCCATCGCGTCTTCATCGCCGTTCTTGGCCGCTTCTAAAAGAGTATTACGGTCCATTGCCGCCACTCTGGCCTTTTCCCTTTGAATCTCTGTTTTCTGAATGGGAAGAAGGACCTTCCCACTTACTGCAAGACCGGAAAGACAGACATCCTTTGTATCCATAGGATGATGATCAATGAACCGTTCCCTGCACTCAAAGGAATTGTCAATATAGAATATGAGGGATATCCCCACCTTAAATTCATCCAAAAGGCCGGCGTATGTTTCCCGCTCCGTGTGACGCTGGATGGAACAGGATACTTCTGATGTCATATCATTGCTTTTCAAATATGGATAATAATAGCTTCTTTGAAATTTACCTTCCCGGTCCATTTCTCCAAAGATAGCAATCCCCATACCTGGAGCCACTTCCCTGCGAAGTTCACAGAGATTGGATTCCTCATCAATCTGAATCCGTTTCAGGCCGGACAAATCTTCACAGAGCTTATCCAATAATTTTTCTATTTCTTTGTCTTTCTGATATTGGCTGAAACCAATGGTTCTCAAGAATTTATGCATAGGATCATCACCTGCTTTCTAATAATCTTAAGGAATTTCAATTCGATGCAGTTCACCGAACGGTTAATTTACTAAACTTGGGCTGCGCTATGCCTACCTTCATTTTAATAATTCCTGGAAAACAATAAGGCGAAGTATACTCCGCCTCAAGCCTTATCGATTATTATATACCAAAAATGATGATAATGCCAGCATAATTTACTTATTTTAAAAATTGGGACCACTTCCCTTTTTAGGGGAACAGGTCCCTTTTTTGCTTAAACGATTCCCTGTGCCGTCATGGCTTCAACAACTTTTTCAAAGCCGGCGATGTTTGCACCTGCCACATAATTTCCCTTTACGCCGTAACGCTCTGCTGCGGAAGCTGCCTTAGCGTAAATATTTATCATAATGTTATGAAGCTTTTCATCCACCTCATCAAAGGTCCAGGAAAGCCTCTGGCTGTTCTGGCTCATCTCAAGGGCGGAAGTTGCTACTCCGCCTGCGTTTGCTGCCTTGCCCGGCATAAAGAGCATTCCGCTTTCTAAGAAGTATTCCGTTGCTTCTCTGGTGGATGGCATGTTGGCACCCTCAGCAACCGCAAAGCAGCCGTTTGCTTCCAGCACTTTTGCATCATCCAGGTTTAACTCATTCTGTGTTGCACATGGAAGAGCAATGTCACATGGGATGCTCCATATTCCTTTTCCTTCCGTATAGACAGCCGATGGATGCACATCCACATATTCTTTGATCCGTCCGCGGCGGACTTCCTTGATTTCCTGAACCAGGTTAAGATCAATTCCATCCTTGTCATAAATATAACCGTTGGAATCGCTTAATGCGATGACCCTGCCGCCCAGCTGCTGAACTTTTTCTGTAGCATAGATCGCTACATTACCGGAACCGGAAATAACCACGTTCTTACCGGCCAGCTCCTTGCCGTTATGCTTCAGCATCTCATCAAGGATATAAACAAGTCCATATCCCGTTGCCTGAGTACGTGCAAGAGAACCGCCATAGGTCAGGCCCTTACCCGTAAGAACTCCCTCATATAAGCCAGTCAACCGCTTATACTGGCCATATAAAAAGCCTATTTCTCTTGCTCCCACTCCGATGTCACCGGCAGGAACATCCTGATCTGCTCCGATATATTTGGATAGCTCGGTCATAAAGCTCTGGCAAAATGCCATAACTTCTCTATCTGATTTTCCTTTTGGATCAAAATTGGAACCTCCCTTACCGCCGCCGATTGGAAGTCCTGTCAGGGAATTTTTGAATACCTGCTCAAAACCCAGGAATTTTAAGATTCCCTGGTTGACGGAAGGATGAAGACGCAGGCCTCCTTTGTATGGCCCGATGGCGCTGTTAAACTGGACACGATATCCTTTATTCACCTGTACCTGACCATTGTCATCCACCCACGGTACACGGAACGAAATGATTCTCTCCGGTTCCACAAGGCGCTCTAAAAGACCCATCTTACGGTATTTTTCTTCATTGGCATCGATGACAAGCTTTAGGGAATCAAGCACCTCATTGACTGCCTGATGGAACTCAGTTTCTCCTGGGTTCTGGCTCACTACCCTGTCATAGACTTCATCCACATATGACATATTTTTTTCCTCCTTTGATTGGTTAATGCATACTTCTCATATATGAAGTATCACTTAAAATGGCAAAAAGAGGCCAGAACTTTTTTAAGTTCCGGCCCCTTTGCCTTGTTATAACTTCTAAAAAATTATAACAAGTTCATTTAATAAAGTCAATAAACAGATTTCCTTTATTTTTTTAATTTTCTTTTTTCTTTTTGCTAAGTGCTGCATAAAGAGCCATCATGAATCCGGACAGGGTCACCATCACCTTACCGGCGGCATTCTGCCGGTCACCTGTCTTAGGCAGATTGGCAAGGGGTACGTTTCCATCGTCAACAAAGAACAGATCCACGGATCCTCCACCGGGCAGGTCTGCAAGAGGCACTGGGTCTGGCACAATCGTCACCGTTTTACCCGGACCACCTGGGTTATCCTTTCCGGAAGGACCTTCTGATGAGCCTCCGCCGCCTTTGATCTTCTCATCCTGAATGGTAATGGTAAAGCTATTGATTCCATCGAATGTCACAGGCGCTATATTGTTGTTGATATAATACCCGGCCGGAGCTTTCGTTTCAAGGAAGGTGTAGGTGTCCTTTGGCAGCCTCTTTATCACAAACTGCCCGTCGCTGTCGGTCATAAACCTTCCTGCTGCCGCCTTATCATCCGTATATCCGGCAAAGGATCCTTGATCCAGCTTTACATATCTTCCGTCAGAAGCCTTTAAGATAAACTCGGCGCCTTTTAGTTTCACATCCGCATAGACCGCATTGGTTTTTACTACAGTGATCTTTGACGGCATATTCTCAATCGCTCCATTTGTTTTTTCAAACAGTCCTGGTTTGGTATACCGGATCTCTTTATTGGAGTCATTGATTGTAAACTCTGCTGACCATGGAGTCGTTCCCAGAAGGTATCCATCCGGTGCCTTCTTCTCGACCAGGCGGTAAGTTCCGTATGGCAGGTTCGTGATAACCCCTTTTCCGTTCAGCACAAAGGTTATGGTATTTCCCATCACCTGATCAGCTGTCCAGGAAACACCCTCTGATGCTACCTGATGGCGGTAGCTGTCCCAGGCTCCCGGAACCAGGGTTGAGAGATTCGACAGCACGAATTCTGCTCCCTCAAGCCTCTTTCCAGTATTTTCACCGTCTACCTTTTCCATTTCCAGATTTCCGGTGCTGATCTTATTCGTCACAGCAATGGTTACAAGGGTTTCATTTGAAACCGTCACTGCACTGCTGCTGTCCTTTAAAATACTTACTTTGCCTTCCTCGTCGATCCTGATATAGAACGGTTCAATGAAATCGTACCGGTCGGTATGGATTTCCCTAATCCGGTAATCCCCGTGCTTCAGTCCCAGGTAAATGAATCCGTCCTCGCCGGTCGTAAACAATCCGGTGTCAGCATCTGCGTCAGTCTTAAACCGGCTGGCTCCAAAAATAGATAAAACTCCATTTTCTTCATACCGTCCTGGTCCTGAGATCTCAAACTGGATTCCGCTGATTCTGTTCCCGAGATTATCAAGTTTCTTAAGCTGGAGCTCAAACTGGGCCCGCTCATTGACTACCGCATTGCCGTTTCCAAGGTCGGCTTCCCTTTGGTCCTCTGTAATGGTAAAATCAAATTCTGCCTTACCATTAAAGCTCAAATAGCCTTTTGGCGCCTTTTCTTCCTTAAGCGTATACGTTCCATATGGAATTCCCTTCATATCAACATGGCCGTTGACCGCTGTAAAGAGGATTTTTCCACCTTCTGTCTCGATGTCACAGATTCCCATTGATTCCAGCTCATCCTGGCTCTTATTTTTCAGGTTTTCTGCAAAATGGTCAAAGGCTCCGTCTACCTGTACCTCCTTCCTTGAGAGAGAGAACCGGGCGAAAGCAAGCGCTTTACCTGTTAAACTGTCAACCTTATCAAATACCAGAGATCCGGTACCATAATCATCGGTAACGAATTCATTTCCGTCTGCCTGGACCGCGAAAGCCTCTTTTTCACTGCTAAGTGTTACTTCATATACTCTGTCGCTTAATTCATAACCGGCAGGGGCTTTTAGTTCCTTCACATAATAAGTTCCCAGAGGAAGCATCTCTGATTCCCCAATGCCATCATATCCAGTTGTCATGGTGCCTGCAAGTGCTGTTAAGTCTTTGTCGGAGTAAATCTCAAATACCGCTCCGTCAAGTCTCATCTCATGGTTGTGGGATGCAGCCTTGTTGATACGTATTTTGGCCTTATTCCTCACATCATATACCATTACGGTTTCTGTATTGCCGGACCGGAGTACGGTAATCTCCTTGTCAGCAGCTACGCCGTAGCATGCAGGCGCTTCGATTTCCTTCAAAATATAGTTTCCTGCCGGGAGACGTTTTACAGTAACCTTTCCATCGCTTCCGGTAGTAAATGCAGTACCTTCCGCCTGGCTTTCCATTATTCCGGTATAAGAGTTGTTATCATCCAGAGCCACATACTTCCCGTCTGTGGTCATCAGCACAAACACTGCACCAGGCAGTATTTCTTCCGTCATCTGATCCCGTTTTTCAATGTTCAGTTCATGAGGCGTATTGACGATTCCATTGCTTCCTGTCAGGTTCACACCTTCGGCACTTTCAATGGTAATATCCTTCACCCATTCACTTCCGGCGCTGAATAAATATCCTTCCGGCGCATTGATCTCCTTTAAGGTGTAGCTGCCGTATGGGATCTGTGTCAAAAGGCCTTTCTTCGAATCTTCGGTTCCATCAACCTGGAACCTGATATAGAGCCTTCCGTTCTCGTTTCCTGTTGATACATGGGATACTCCAAGACCGGTCACACCATTCTGGTAAGCGGCAAATGCTCCGTCAATCACTGAGGTACCGCATAACTCAAACTGTGCTCCCGTGATGGCCTTCCTGGTTTCCCCGTCGATCTTCTCTAAGTCAAGGGATCCGGTTTTGATCACATTCTTTACAATCAGGTTGATCTGGTTCTGTTCTGAGCTGCTTAAAGTAAGCTCGCTTCGTCCTTCCCCATTTAACAGAGAAACGGTTCCATTTACATCAATTCTTACGTAGAATGGTGCTACTGTTTCATAGCCCTCTGCATCAAGCTCCTCTATTTTGTAATCTCCATATGGGAGATTCCAGGTGATACGGCCGTCTTCATCGGTCTGTTTTACTTCATATCCGCTTTCAGACGGATCATTTAACTTAAATTTGTCTTTGCTAAACGGGTTCCATGATCTGCTTTCATATTTTCCAGGACCGGTTATGGCGAACTTTATTCCGGCTACCTTTTCGTTGCCCGCATTATCCGCCTTCTTAAGGCTTAAGCTGTATTCGGTTCTGGTATTCTTAATTAGGTTGCCCGGAAGATTTGAAAGCACTGCCTTCTGCCCGTTGGTTTCAATCCGGAATTCGATATCAGCCTGCTTCTTTGTAATATCATATCCATCAGGCACCCGGATTTCAGAAAGGGTGTAGGTTCCGTATGGGATTCCGGTGAGTGTTACTTTACCAGTTACCGCTTCAAATTCTACCGCACTGTCTGTTGCGGTTACCTTTGTCACTCCCATGGATTCCGGATCTGCCTTTACAGCCTCTATAAATGCCTTCCAGGCATCCTCTACCGCAACATCCTTTTTCTCAATCTTAAATGCTGCTCCTCCTAGCTCTTTTTCCGTTAATCCATCAAGTTTTGTAAATTCCAGACTTCCGGACACATATCCGTTCATAACCGTTATAAAGCTTGGTATTGGGTTTCCATCTGTCTTAAATTCCTTGCTGAGAAGCTCCCAGGCCTTCTGCCCATTTACCTGATAGGAATCCATAGGAACCATATCAGCGGTCTTTGCATTGGCAATTTCATATCCTGCAGCCGCCTGATCCTCTACAACGATATAATTCCGATAATAGAGAAGCTCACCCGCACTCCAAATTGCTTCCGAACCGGCCAGAGCCGTACTGCCCTGGGCAACCGGTTCTCTAAGTACTTCCGTATTCGTAATCCCATTTTTCTTAAACGCTGCCAGCTCCTCGTTCGTAAACGGACCATAAACACTGAAATGAGCACCCTCCACGGGATTTCCGGCTTCATTTGTCTTTTTAATTATTATTTTTCTAAATGGTACAAAACCAATATCCTTTGTCTTATCAAAAACATCTCCCGTCGACCACAAGAAGAAGTCTTCCGATGCATAAGAACCCTTTCTGCCTTTAAAGTTACTGTCAAGGCTCTCCTCGTAATTACTGCCTTCCTTTTCCAAAGTCTCAGGAAGCCTTGATCTGCCGGCCTCCGGATTTTCCCCGGTGGAAAGCATGGTTGGTTTCGCCAGCTTAAGCACCAGGTCTTCATATCCCTGGGGCTTTTCTTTGGTTTTCACAAAAATCTGGTAGTGAGCAGGATCGTCACCCTTTAGCTTTGATACGATTAAAGACTGATTGCTGTACCAGCTGTTTTCCTGATCCTTGGTGAATTCCGATCCCGTGATGCCAAAGGGCTTTGCAGGGGTCAAACCGTCAAACAGGAATCTGGCATCACTTAATCCTACCGTACCATTATCTTCATTGTCACCGCTCTTGCCGTACTTCAGCAGACTGACCTCAAAATACTTGGATTGAAGCAACGGAAGCAGATCCGTAAGAAGATGATCATTTTCAATGCTCTCATCCTGAATTCCATTATTGTTATCGTCAATCCATATCCGTCCTGATACCTTTACTTTACCCGGAATTAAAACTACCTGAACCGCATTGCTGGTCTGCGCTTGGATGAACTTGATCTCTGAAGTATCTGATAAGTTTTGCTTGTAGCTGTAGGAGGTTGCAAAGTCATTGACCGCATATCCGTAAGCCACGTCATCCAACTCCTTTTTGTCCGTATAAGGAACAACCGTTTCATAGGTCACTACCAGATTTTCTCCCGGAGCCAGATAGAAGAAAGGATCTGTGATCTTAATGCGGATAGCTGATGGATCATTGGAATTTTTGTTCCAGAATCCATCGCTGTTGTCCTTAAGCATGGAATCCTTCCCTGCTTTTGCAGTAGCCGCATCTTTAAATACTTTATCAGAGTAAGTCACTTCATGGCTAAAGCCTGAAACCTTCCGTTCAGAATCTTGATCCATTCTGTTTTCAATAGCAATGGACTGGATACCAACATACTTCAGCCGGTAGTCACTTTTCCGGTCAAACCCGCCGGTACTGTAATCTCCCGGTACCGGAAGAATATCCATGAACTGCAGCTTGGTAATAAAGTTGCTGGTTGAATCATTGTTTACCATGAGCCGATATAATATGCTTCCGTCAGAATTGGTAAGGTCCGTATCATCTGCACTCTTTTCCACCGTTCCTACCGTTGTACCAGATACGAATCTGGTGTCTAAATTTCCTTTGACCTCCTTATGAAGAACAAGCCCGGTACCGGTGCTCATGGTGTTCTCCGCAGAATCCGATGCGTATCCATAGCTGCGGTACTTTTCATCCGGCAGCTGCACCTCCATTGGAAGGTCTGGGCTGGGCCATTTGCTGCCAGAATCCGTTTTGATCATAAAGGAGGCACCTGTCTGGTTTAATGAAAATGCAGGCTGCAGAACATCACTGGTAACATAAAGCTCATTGAGAATGTTCTTTCCATAATTAATAACGCTGCTTGCAATCTGTGCTTTTACTTCTACCGTAACAGATTCGCCTTTAGCTAAAGCCCCACTGAGCTGGATAAAAAGAGTCTCCCGCCCGGTATCCTTATCAACCTTTCTGACCGTATCTTCAATCGTAACCCCATCGGGAGCCTCCTTTAAGGTCACAGCCTTTAACATATGGTCTTCACCGGCAGATTCCCCTGATACGGTAACTCCAAGAGGTACATAATCAATGAGAATGGGCCTTTGCATTGGAACAATGTCAGTATCATTGCTTGCGGTATCATTCTTTACATAAAGCGTATAAGTCAGGATATCACTTGGCTGTATTCCTTTAATGGGATCAACACTCTTTTTCACCGAAATCGACGGCGCCTGGCTCTGAATCACCTGGATATCCCATTCCTTTTCTGCCTGGCTCTTTTCCTGATTCTGGGCCAGGGTTCCGTTGACATCCCACGTTCTAAAATCCATAGCCACATCGGCTACGTTGCGGATATATTTAATTTCTTTCTTATAGGTTCCGTCGGGCAGCTTTGCATCCTGGCGGTTTAACTTTACCGTAACCTCTATGCTTCCCGGTACAAAATCATTTCCAATGATATAATGGTTATCCGTAGAGCTTTTTAACGTGTCATCCCGGTAGCTGATCTGGAAGGATTTTACCTTTTTGCCGCTTACCGGTTTAACCAGAGCGGTCTCTCCGTCACCGGATACCGAAACGCTCTGTACTTCTCCTACCTGGCTTCCGTTAAAATCATAGAAGGTTACATCCGCCATAATGGTACCTGTTTGTGCGCCCTTGATGCGGTTCTGCTCCGTGGCTTTCCCCGGCTTAACTCCGGTGATCGTATATTTTTCATTGGTATAATCAGCCTCTGATAGCACTGATTTTCCTGCATCCAGCATCTTTAAGCCCGTATCTGTTATTACAAACCGGTCAAGAGGTATGCTGTTGACCACATGAGGTGTCAGGGTATAGGTCACTGTCTGGCCCTCATTCCACCATAAATCCTTTAATGTGGTTGTAAGAGATGTTTTATCCAGTGTTACTCCTGTCTTCTGTTTTACATTTGTAAACTCACAGGCTTCTGGAATAATACCCTTTGTAATTTCTATTTCTTTCCTGTAAATGGTTCTGGTATTATCCTTATTAATCACATAACCCAGGCTGTTCTGGGTCACTGCCGTCTCTTCGATGACATAGGTTCCCGGTAAGAGTAAAACCGTAGTTCCCGTTTCTCCATACGGTACGGTAACCATATCTCCAACCTGTTTTCCTGTTTCCTTTTCTGTTATTTTCATGAAAACGGCAACAGAACCACCAGGATTATCCGATTTATTTACATCGTTCTTAATGAGTCTTAAAGGCAGCGCTTCCTGGTTATGGGCTTTAAAGCCATATACTCCTGAAGTTACGGTATTGTTTCCTGTCAGAACATAAAGATCAAGACCGTTTTTCATTTCACCGTTCTTTATTACATCTGCGGTCGTGGGAAGGATGGTTCCCCCATCCCCTTCAAAGGAAGCCATGCGGAATGTTTCCAGGCCATTTTCCTTCTTTGTCACCTCATAAACCCCGTAGGAATTTTCTGCCGGAAGATCAAGCCCCCGGAAGGAAAATTTCCCCTGGGAATCAGTGGTTCCTTCTGTAACATAAGTCCAGTTACCTCCGGCTGATTTTCTGTAAAGCTCAAAGGTGATTCCAGATTTAAGAGATTCCAAACCACCGTTTCCGCTGTATTTGGTAATCTGTAAATCAATACCGCCCTGATTCTGCACGGTAATCTCTGTTGTTTTTCCTGTTTCTGCTGCCAGGCCCTCCGCCGGTATGGCCGTTGCAATTGCAATATAGCCTGCAGGAGCATTCACTTCTTTTATATAATAGGTTCCCGGGCTGTATACCTTGGTGGAAAATACAATTTCATATACTCCGCTCTGCCCTATCTCAGTAAAATCTCCCACCGCTTTTGTCAGCTCCGGATCGGAATAAAGCTTAAAAGCTGCTCCCGTTAATTGATTGGACGTATCCATTCCGTCTACCTTGGTCAGGCGTATCTTAGCCTTGGCATATTGGTTGTTCACTGTAATGGATACCGGGCTCTGGGAGGTAAAATCTGACTCTCCTCCTACCTTGATATAACCATCTGTCTGAAGGGTCCCGTTATCTTCCACTCCTAAGGCCGAAAGCACCCAGTCAGAGTTTTCCTGCTCCTTTAAATAATAGGCGCCGCCCGCCGGCTTCTGAGGAAGGAGTACTGTTCCCTTTGCCGTATAGTAACCATCCTGAGCCGCAAAACCCTGTATCTTTACCTGTACCGGTTTGCTGTTTTCATCTAACACCTTTTTATAGGCATAATCGGAATAGGTGTAAATATCAAATACGATTTCAGCCGGGAGCTTACCAGCAATGTTTTCGTCATACTTAAACCCGTCGCCAAAGAACAGCTTCTTGATTACAGTCAACTCCGCTTTCTTTCTGTTTTCAAAGGTCACAGAAAGAGTACCTTCGTATCCGCCTGACATATCCCCCACCACGGCTACAATCATTGGTTGTGCGTCAATGGTATAACCTGCCGGAGCCTTCTGTTCAGTGATCCGGTACCAGCCAGGCTCACAGGCCTTCATGGTATAGGAACCGTCTTTGTTATCAGTCAGAGTTCCCTTAACTGCAAAGCCCTGATCTGGTTTCTTATATCCTTCATCTGTGACATTCTGCAGAACTCCTCCGATTAGATCCGTGCCGGAACGGAACTTTAAGTATTCTACTTTAAAGGAAGCGCCTGCCATGCCAGAACCACTTGCCTTCGTTTCTGCATCTGTCTTATGAATGACAAGATCAGACAGACGCGGGTTCTTAATTACAGCAGTTGCAAGCTTTCCTTTCACGCCGTTTCCTACCGGAACCAGGGATACCTTTTCTCCGTTCGCTTTTGCCTCATATCCCACATTCACTGTCGCCTTTTCAAAATATCCGCTGGTCACGGCTTTTGCCGCTTCACTTCCTAAGGCCTCCGCCTTTATGGTGTAAACACCGCTGTCCAGGTTATGAAAGCTGGCAGCATATTTTCCATTCGCCAGTTTTATGGTAGCAGCATTCATCTCCCTGCTGCCTTGCTTTTGAATGGTAAAGATGATTCCGCCAAGATCTATGAAAGGATTTCCTGCCCAGGTGGTCTTTTCAATTACCAGTTCCGGCTTCTCCGGGTTATAAACGTTTACTGTGGAAGGAGTGCTTCCGACTGTAAAGTATCTCCAAAGATCGTTCTCACCGGTATACATGGTAATATAGTTCTTCTCCTGGTCTACGGTCAGGGTTTCTTTTAGCCTATACCGTCCTGCTTTTAAGCCATTGGGTATCTTTACCTGGCCATTGCTTTCCGTGGTATAAGTTCCAATCTTTACATAGTCATAACTATTGTTTTCCCACTGATACTGCCAGATTTCAAACTGTACGCCGCTTAATGGAGTTTTTCCAATATTTTGAACATTCAGTTCCTCATCGGTTTTGCCAAAGGTACTGGTATCCGGTACGTATCCGTATTTTGCAAGAGTTACCGGATATTGATCCAGCACTGTGTTTATCAGTCGGTATTCCTCAGATTTTCCCTTCTCCCAGAAATACTGGGAATCAATGATATCCTTATTTTTCGGAATCTTCACTTCCAGGTAGTGAAGAGTCGTGTCCATCTGGATCTTGGAAGGCGCATATACCTCTTCCAGTCCAAAGAGAACTTTTACCTCTTCATCCTCAAGTTTAAGAATCCTGTCTATACCGGCCTCATCATATCCCTTGCTTTCAAGCTCAGCTTTAAGTTTCCCCATGCTGATCATCTTGGAAAGGGCATAGCCTGTTTTGTTCTCACTGTCAGATTCCAGACCGGTTTCAACCACTTCTACAGGAAGCAGCTTTTCTTTACTGACCGGATCCAGAAGCCATATCTGGAATTTTGCTCCGCCTAAAAGAGTTGGCTCCGCATTCGGCTTTCCGGCCTCCTTTAACCATTTGTTTAATGCAATCTGGAAATAGTATGCATCAAGGCCTCCAGGCCCATCCCCATGCTGATTTTTCACCACAGCGATTTGTTCATTCCGCCCATTCTCATATAGAAGAAGCATATCATTATATCCTGAATAACCGGAGTCTTTTGGTGCAAATACTGCTACGATCTGCCGTCCTCCCGGCAGCTGATATCCTGGTGCTGCCTGAACCTCGACCAGCCAGTATACCTTACCGGTTTCCAAAATAGCGGTATCAAATTCTCCGTCTGCCCTGATTCCTGTCTTCGGATTGATCCGGGTGCCGCTCTCATAGCTGTCTACCTTCTCAAACAGGCTTTCATCAGCCAAATCTTCTAAACGGATTCCTGACAGGTCTTTCTCATCCCCCATCATCTTATAAAGGGTAAATTGGGCTCCGTTGACATTTTCCGCTGAATGAGAAGTTCCGTCAAATGCCTTTCCATCACAGGTTTTTAATATATTAAACTGAACCCATGGCTTATAATTATAAAGTGGATCGGTATTCTGGATTAAAGAGTCTGCTGTTTCTGCAAGATCCTTACCCGTATATTTCACTGCATTGTACGTACCTGCTTCTAAATCTGAAACAGAAAGGGTTTTTGGCGGTTCGCTGTTACCTTCTGCCAAAGGTGTTTTATCCTTCATATTCAGATCAAAACCAAAGCCGGTCTCTTCCTTAGTGGGAACCCGAACCTCAATCACATAGTAGGTATCATTCCGGTTAATATCATAGAAGGTTGCAATCCCGTCATAGGTATTGGTGGTTTCTGTTTTCACGTAGTCTGCTGTGATGCCGTCTGCATTTACTTTATAGAGGGCCAGTTTTACATTTCCAAGAACATGATCCACCGGATAGAATTGATAATTCCATCCATCTCTCCAATATTTCTGGGTGCGGATGGTCAGCTTGGGTTCGTTCTTAATAACAAGCGGACTACCGTTTGTATCGCCATTGACCGTAGTGATGACTTTGCCTTCCATTAAAGTAGTCGTTAAAATTTCATGGGAGGGCAGATATCTGTCCGGCGGTGTTATTTCAGCAATAACATAAGCAATCCTGCTCCCATCGGTGTCGAAGATCTTAAGACTTGTGCTGTCAAAGGTTGCCTGACCGCTCCCGCTGGTAGTTGCCGTCTGAATCGGATTCTGAATGCTATTTTCCCAATTATTTACATCAAACCCTTCCGCTTTAAAAATACCAAAAACTGCCCCGTTCACAGTGATATCCTTCAGAGCATCTTTTTTGGTGACCGTTACTTTTCCATGATCCTTATAATTTTCTAACGGCTTATTTGTTTCTGCCAGATAGAGATCCAGATTCTTTTCGTTGCTTTTAGATGCTGCGGTTATGGTGACCGGTCCATAATATACATCGGTTCCGGAAATCTCATAACCAGGATCACCTGGATGGGTACCTTGTGCTTTCCCAGCGTCAGAAAGCAAATAATAAGGATTGATATTACCACTTGGAACAACTTCTTTAAAGTAATACGATCCAGGAGCAAGCTGAGTTGAAACACTGGAATTTAAACTGCCTGCAATTGTAAAGACACTGCCGTTCTTTACATAGACATCAAATGGTATTACTGCACTTTTATTTGCCGTTCCGTTTTCATCGTATTGTGTCTTCTTGATGGAAATGGATTTATATGGCTTATTTTCAAAGGTCCGGCGAGTCTCCATGTTTCCCTGGGAAAACCACCGTTCCAGATCTGCTTTTAGAACAGGCCCATTTGGAGTTGTTATCTTAATGTCATTTCCTTTTACAAAATTAACAGGAGCTGCTGTCTCTTCGATGATATAGTCTGTTCCGGGATCAAGAATAACATATGTCCCCTTATTGGATACCGCACCGTTGAAAATCACTTTCTTATCGGCATCTCTCGTAATTTTAAATTTTGCTGTTATTGGATTTTTATTATCTGTGATATCAACCTTGTAAAGCCAGTAAGGAATCTTCTGAGGAATGTTATAGGCCTTTACAGTGGTATCACTTTCTCTGGTCACCTTATAAGGACCGATGAAAACCTGATTCTCTAAAATAACCGTCTTAGCAGAATCCTCTGGTTCCAGCCTTCCGCTGCTGTTAATCTCAGACCAGTAGTATTCCTTTGTAACATCAAGGCCTTTTACCAGAATTTCTCCATTGCCATCTGTTGTATAGACCTTTTGGGGCAATACTTCAGTAAAGTCATTCCCAACTTTATAATAAAGGTTAAACTGAAATCCGCTTCTCGCAGCATTCTTATTCAGGCTATTGCTGTTAATGGACCAGGCTTCCTTTTGAAGCTTTAAGGTACCTCCCTTATTATTTTTTAAATCTAGCTGAGTCATCTTTAAAGCTTCAAGAGAAAATGTCTTATAAATGTAAGTCTTATTCTCCTTCGTTTCCTGTGAAAAACCGTCTTTGTTTCCATTTCCGTCGGTATACCCTTCGGGAACTGCCTCTACGACGCGGTACTCAATTATTTGGCCGCTACCATCGCAAACTGGAAGAGTCGCAGTAAACTGGCTTGCGTTATCAAGAGAGTATGTAGTTTTAGAACCAATGCTCACTTTTTTCCATGCTCCGCCCACATTCTCCTCAAACCAGAACTTATTGTTAAAGTCTCCTCTGTAGGCCCCAGGTACTTTTATATAATCACCCTTGTCATCCTGCATCCACTTTGTTACATTTACCTTTGCTTCATTTAACGTGTTGATAAGGATGTTATTCCCGGTTTTTACAGGTGATGTCTTACCAGCCTCTACGGTCACTTGATAATCATGATTGTCAAGGATATAACCATTGGCACTTTTTTCTCTCACAATGTAATCGCCAGGCGTAACAGGCTTAAACAACGCATATCCCTTGTTATCTGATTTTACGTTTTTAACCGCTGAAAGACTTCCATCTTCGTTCTTTTGATAAAGAGTGAATTCTGCTCCATACAAAGCAGCTAAATTTGATTCACTAAGATCTGCGCTGGTCCAGGTACGGGCCTTCTTATAAAACTCAATAGCTCCTTTTCCAATGACTTCGTTTACTACCGTGATCTCTGTTCTTTCATCAGCCTTTAAGGTGACCTTAATATCATCTCCACTCACAACGGCATTTGTTCCCACCTTTGCAGAACTGAATTGTGTTCCAACAGGATTTGACTTCTCTTTGATCACATAGGTTCCCGGATCCACCTGGATCTGGATATAGCCATCGTCCCCCGTCGCGTAGTATCCGCTTTCCGTTTCTTCGTTTGAAGGATTGACTGCAATGTTATTATTGTTAATTTTCTTACTATGACTGTCTATCACCGTATAATTATCATAATGCGTTAAGCTGTTGTCAGAATCCAGAAAATAGATCTCGAAACCAGCCATCCCGGGATATTCTTTTTCCATGGCCAATCCATATTTCTGGGTATAGCCAAGGCCCTCATCAATTTCTTTCTTTATTTTGATAACTGCAGGCTTATTGACTTCATGGACCGCAACATTCACATCAGAATCTTCTGTCACCTGCTGATCTTCTCCCAGCTTTACATATTCCAGATGAGCCTTATTGTTGACGGTAAATACAGACTTGTTCCCTACGCGCTCATCATTGTATTTCAGTAAAAACGGTACATAAGGATAGCGTGCTGTTACCAGATAGGAGCTGTAGGTAGGTGCCTGATCCGACACATAAATATGATCAGCCTCATTTTGTCCCTGGGTTTTAAATCGATCAATGGTAATCGACCCATCCTCATTGTTAATCACATGGACATCAGAACCATCTCCCCATGTTGCTGTTACGGAAATGGGCTTCATGGCCTCAGGCGCATGCTCCGTGAGAATCTTAAGAGAGTCTGTAATCTTATAAGAGTCCTCCTTAAAACCGGTGCGGCCATAAGTCTGGTAAATCGTTCCGCCCGGATCTCTGGATATATCGCCTGAGCTTCCATACATACCTACTTCAATCAAATAGGTAATGTCCACAAATTCAGGGTTTCCTGCGTTGTCTCTTACCACGGTATAAGAGTTATCCGCAGGGCTTACACTTTTTTTAATATGCCATGCATCATCGGACACGAGAGTCATTGTGGTATCCCCCGGCTGCTCCGCATGAGTAATTGTTTCAATATTTCCCGGATAAGTCACATGTTCCTTATCTGTCTTATCCGCTACCTTAACGTCAGCATAGAAAGCCACGCTGTCCTGAGTCAGTGTAAATTCCTCACCAACCGCTCTTTTTCCGTTTCCGTCAATATAGGCATTCATGGTTATACTGTCTGATTTGCCTGAACGGATCACATTCTGCTCATCTCCCACGCTGATTTCATAAACTTTTCCTTCACCATCAGAAGATACCAGCTTAACTTTTCCGGGCTGCTCTTCTATAGCAATGCCGTCAGGAACCGTAAATAGGATTTTTGCATTCTCATAGGAATCAAACAGAGAAAGCTTTCCTCCTGCAGCATATTCATACAGAGGTGCTGCCTGCATGGTATAGGTGATTGTATAGGTATATAAAATTCCTGCCTTTATGGAACCGGTCTTGCTTTGTGAGAGATTTACTTCAACCGCTTCCTTCTTATCCGCAGCATCTGGCCCATAATAAGTCAGAGCCGTTTCATAAGGACTAAGCTTTCCTTCACTGTCCACCTCGGTATTAAGCAGGGTCATTCCATAGCTGTGAACTACCATACCAAAGGATGGCTGGCTGAGAAATGAGAATAAATTTATCTTCTTTTCCTCTCCATTTAAAGTGGCCATATCTGTTCCCATCAGGGCTGCCCGTTCCTCTTCAGACAGGATCTTCGTATCCCCTACAGAAACAAGTTCAGCATCATTATTGACGGAATCATCAATATCTGCTTCAGAAGCTGTTGCCGGTGTATTTTCAGTACTGAAAAGCACAGGGACATCATGCCTTGATACGGAGAATCCTTTAATGCTCAGGCTGCTTACAGACAAATCTTCCCCGGATCCTTCAAAATTGGAATCCTCCTCCTTGACTGTATTCTCTGATTTTTCTGTTGCTTCCCTGGAATGCTCTTCCGCTTTAGACTCTTTCCCATCCTCTGTCTTGCTTTGTGTTTCTTCAGCCGTCTCCGAAACATTCTTATCAGCCTCACTGTTTTCCTTAACCTCGGTTTCCTGGATCTCGGTTTCTTCCGGATCCGTCTCCTGAGCCTTGGTCTCTTCCTCTGTTACAGCAGCTGTTTCCTTGGTCCCGGTACTCTGGGAACTCCCTCCGGATTGTTTCCCGGTTGAGGATGGCTGTTCGGAAGTTTTTGAACGTTCCCCTATCACTGCAAATTCTTCCATCTGGGCGTCTGTGATCATAAAATCATCGCCAATGATCCGCAGCCTGAATTCACAATCCCGGTCTTTATAACCGTTGACACCAATAATCTGAATATTCTTGAGGAATAGTTCCTGCCTGATCCGCTCGGATTCATCGGCTTCGAAAAATGGTTCTCCCTCCAGGGTATCGGATACCACCACAAGATACATGGCTTTTCCAATCTTTTTCTGGAGTACCAGAGTCTTTCCTTCAAGTTCTTCATATAATTTTTCTATGACCAGATCCTTTTGATCCCCTTCAAAAGGAATCAGATCTTCCTTTAATTCCGGTCTTCTGTCAAAATCCTTTTTAAGAACCTTTTCAATGGCTGACTGAGTGACTTGGACGTCAATAATCCTTGCCGCTTCAGACGGTGTTGCTTCCGATAGAGTTGCTTCCGACGGAGATGCTTTCCCTGCATTGAAGAAAGATTCACTTCTTCGCTCTGCAGTCTCAGAGGCATATGCAGTAGTAACTGTAAGCTGTGATATATTTCCGGAAACAATCGCAGCTGTCAGCAACCAGGCAATTACCCTTTTTAAGCGATGCACTTTTTTCACTGCACCATTCATACTTTATCCTCCTAATTTATTTCTATCTTCATGTTAAAATCTATAGATAAGCCAAAAGCTGTATTTTCTATTTATTCAGTATATAGACCGTTGGTTACAATTTGGTTATATTATCTTAGTTTTGAAAAAAAACTCTTGTAACCGTTTTTAATTGTTAACCTATAATTAATTAATGGTTGACAATTGATCCAGCATGTGTTACCATGCCAATAGAATTTTATACCAGATAAGGGAGCATGATCTTATGAATACAGCAAAATCGTTTCAAACAAAGAGCTCATCCGCAAATCGGATAACCACAAAGGAACTGGTCCTGGCCGGGATGTTCGCGGCTGTTCTTGCCGTAATATCCCAATTATCTATCCCTATGCCAACAGGTGTTCCCATAACCATCCAGATCTTTGGAGTGGCACTTATAGGAACCGTGTTAGGATGGAAACTAGGCTTTTTAGCAACTCTGATTTACATCCTCTTAGGCGCTGTAGGCCTGCCGGTCTTTTCAAACTTCCGGGGAGGCATCCAATTCTTGCTGGATCTTACGGGGGGATACAAATGGGGCTGGCTTATTATGGTACTCCTCTGCGGCATCAGGCCGAAAACCGGCAGCAAGCTTCTAAACACAATCCTTATATTTCTCCTTCCGATTCTTGGAACTCTCATTGATGAAGCCATCGGAGGCCTTCAATGGGCTGCATTATCCGGAGATATGTCGGTATCAGCCGTATTTTCCTATTCCATAGTGGCATTTGTTCCAAAGGACATTATACTTACAGTTATTGCTGTTATCACCGGAATTCCTATTCGAAAAGCTGTATCACGGTAATGAAAAAGATTCCTGACCGGCCGGCGCCTATAAAAGCGCCGGCTTTTCAGCGTTAACATTTCCTTATGTCTTGACAGGAAACCTTTTGAAACTTAAAATAGTTACAATGCCCCAACACAAATATTCAGAAAGGAAGTTCAGTTTCCATTCGGCTTACTGAACGGTGTTACTCACAGATGATTCAGGATATTTTCCCCCATGTTTTCCATAACGAATTTCATATAAAAACACCTGGCATGGACAGTTATTTTCTTTATTTCCAGGATGGCAGTCTCCTTCTTAATCACAGGACTTCCAAAAGAATCCCTCAGTTTGAAGATTTAAAAAGCCAGAGCAAGGATGCCATGTCCTGCTCTGACTATCTTTTTTCCATTGACCATATGGATTTTTTTCTTATAGATGAAACAGCAGTTACCCTGACAGAAACAGATTCACTTAACTTTTATGAAACAGGCATCATAAGGGATCTAAAGCCTATGTGGGTGTCCTTTGCGGCTATTTCCGCAGGACAGCTGCACCGGTTTTACGGCTCCAACCGGTTCTGCGGCTGCTGTGGCTCTCCTATGATGAAAAGTAAAAAAGAAAGATCCATGGTCTGTTCCTCCTGCGGCAATACCGTTTACCCAAAGATTGCTCCAGCCGTCATTGTTGCTGTCACGTACAACGGAAAGCTTCTGCTGACTAAGTATGCCGGAAGGGAATATACCCGGTACGCCCTGATTGCAGGTTATACAGAATTCGGAGAAACCCTGGAAGAAACGGTAAACCGGGAAGTGATGGAGGAAGTAGGGCTCCGGGTCAAAAATATCCGCTATTATAAAAACCAGCCATGGGGATTCAGCGATTCCATTTTAGTCGGATACTGGGCTGAGCTGGATGGTTCTCCACAGGTCCGCCTGGATGAAACAGAATTATCCACAGCCGACTGGATGGCTCCTGAGGATATCCCTGATGATTTCACTAATTTAAGCCTGACCCATGAAATGATTCTTCTTTTCAAAAATGGAAAGGTCATAAAATAAAAAATCAAAAGGCCGCCCCGAAATTCGGGTACGGCCTTTTGCCACCTATTGAAACTTATTTACCATAGTAAGCCTTTAAATACATTTCCTTGATTTCACTCATAAGAGGATATCTCGGGTTTGCACCTGTACACTGGTCGTCAAATGCATTCTCAACCATTTCATCCAGAGTCTCCAGGAAGTGCTTCTCATCTATTCCGTATTCCTTAATGGTTGCCTTAATTCCTACTGCCTTCTTTAATTCTTCAATCTTAACAATGAATTTCTTAAGCAGATCTGCATCATCCTTACCTTCGATACCACAGAAACGTGCACACTCTGCATATCTAGCAAGGGTATGAGGATACTCATACTGTGGGAAGGTTCCCATCTTCGTTGGAACTTCACAAGCATTGAATTCCATAACCAAGGTGATCAGTAAGGCATTTGCTACACCATGTGGAAGGTGATGATAAGCTCCTAATTTATGAGCCATGGAATGGCAAACACCTAAGAATGCGTTATTAAATGCCATACCGGCCATGCAGGAAGCATCTGCCATCTTACATCTGGCCTCTACATTGGTTCCGTCATTGTATGCGATAGGCAGATAGTTAAATACATTTTTCATTGATTTAAGTGCAAGACCATCGGTATAATCAGAAGCCATGATAGAAGCATAAGCCTCCAATGCATGAGTCATAACGTCAATACCAGAAGCACTTGTAAGGCCCTTAGGCTGGCTCATCATATTGTCTGCATCAACGATAGCCATATTCGGCATTAATTCATAGTCTGCAAGCGGATATTTCACCCCTGTTTCCTGATCCGTAATAACCGCAAAAGAGGTTACCTCAGAACCAGTACCGGAAGAAGTTGGGATTGCTACGAAGTAAGCCTTTTCACCCATCTTAGGGAATGTATAGACTCTCTTACGGATATCCATAAAGCGCATGGCCATATCCTGGAAATCCACCTCAGGATGCTCATACATTACCCACATGATCTTAGCTGCGTCCATGGCTGAACCACCACCTAAGGCGATAATGGTATCCGGCTGGAATGCCTTCATAGCCGCTGCTCCTGCCTGGGCATTTGCAAGGGTCGGGTCTGGCTGGACATCAGAGAATACGGTATAAACAATGCCCATTTCATCTAATTTATCTGTAATCGGTTTGGTATAACCGTTCATGTAAAGGAAGGAGTCTGTTACTATGAATGCTCTCTTTTTGTTATATACATCCTTTAATTCGCTAAGCGCGACAGGCATACAACCTTTTTTAAAGTAAACCTTTTCCGGATTTCTGAACCACAGCATGTTCTCTCTCCTCTCAGCAACGGTCTTAATATTCAGCAAATGCTTTACCCCAACGTTTTCAGAAACAGAGTTTCCGCCCCAGGAACCACAGCCCAGAGTCAGGGATGGCTGAAGCTTGAAGTTGTAAATATCGCCGATACCGCCGTGAGAAGATGGGGTATTCACAAGTATACGGCAGGTCTTCATAGCCGCTGCATGCTTATCCATTTTCTCTTTTTCATTTACATTGATATAGAGAGAAGAGGTATGTCCGTAACCGCCGTCAGCAACCAGCTGTTCTGCCTTCTCAATGGCTTCATCAAAGGTTTTAGCCTTATACATAGCCAGAACCGGTGACAGCTTCTCATGTGCAAATTCTTCTTCAATATTAACGCTCTCAACTTCACCGATCAGGATTTTTGCGGATTCAGGAACTTCCACGCCTGCAAGCTTTGCAATGGTGTGGGCTTTCTGGCCTACGATCTTGGCATTTAAAGCTCCGTTGATAATAATGGTCTTACGAACTTTATTCAGTTCATCTTCCTTCAGGAAATAGCATCCTCTTGCTGCAAACTCTTTTTTAACTGCATCATAGATAGGTTCAAGTACCGTTACAGACTGTTCGGAAGCACAGATCATGCCATTATCAAAGGTCTTGGAATGAATGATGGAGCTGACTGCCATCTTAATATCTGCCGTATCATCAATAATTACAGGGGTATTGCCTGCGCCGACCCCAAGGGCTGGTTTACCGGATGAATATGCAGCCTTCACCATTCCAGGGCCGCCGGTTGCCAGAATGATATCTGCGCTTCTCATGACCTCATTGGTCAGTTCCAGAGAAGGAACGTCGATCCATCCGATGATCCCTTCCGGTGCGCCGGCTTTGACAGCTGCATCAAGAACCACCTTTGCAGCCGCAATGGTAGAATTCTTTGCACGGGGATGAGGGGAAATCATGATAGCATTTCTGGTCTTTAAGCTGATCAGTGTCTTAAAGATAGCAGTTGAAGTTGGGTTTG
>POVV01000476.1_pt1 | contig 25246 bp, 23 predicted proteins | sample 1560271 | NCBI WGS metagenome assembly POVV01 (sample SAMN08337232, study PRJNA429181) | Bioreactor metagenome, whole genome shotgun sequencing project. | biome: cows' rumen and soil; feature: anaerobic; isolation source: anaerobic chemostat enrichment culture, galacturonate as sole carbon... | reverse complement strand
ACGGCGGCAGCAATAACACTGCAGCCACTAATATCGCTAATCCCTTGGACATGCTGCTGGCGAAAAATACGCTGAAATCGCCTTGCGACATCATCAACGATTGCCGGAACGAGTCTTCGAGCATCGGTCCGATAACTAATGCCAGTACCAGCGGCGCCGCGGGAAAATCAATCTTGCGCAATAAATAGCCGGCGATTCCCGCCACTGCCATAATCACTAAATCGGTCATTGAGTTATTAATCGAATACGCGCCGACCACACATAACAGCACAATAGCTGGTATCAAATATTTCATCGGCACACGCAGCACCTGGACAAACAAACTGACCATCGGCAGGTTCAGCGCCAACAGCATGACATTGCCGATATACATACTGGCAATAACGCCCCAAAAGACATCCGGGTGGTCCTGCACCAGCAGTGGGCCGGGCGTAATGCCGTGAATCATCATCGCCGACAACAACAAAGCGGTCGGCGGCGCAAACGGAATCCCCAGGGATAAGACAGGGACAAACGCACCGACAGCAGCCGAATTGTTCGCCGATTCAGGTCCGGCGACCCCTTCGGGCGCTCCGTGGCCAAATTCCTCCGGCGTTTTACTGAGCTTTCTCTCCAGGGTATATGAGCAGAAGGTGGAGATAACAGCGGCAGGCCCAGGAATCAGTCCGACAATAAAGCCCAGAATCGAGCCCCGCGCTACCGGCCCGGCTGAGCGGCTAAGCTCTCTCCGGTTGGGCAGCAGCTCACGGAATTTAACCTTAATGACTTCCTGCTGCTCCTCCAGCTTGCGTTCGGCAGCTTCCAATACCTCGGCAATGCCAAACAAGCCCATTGCCACCGGCACAAAATCGATACCCTGTTCAAGCGCCTCCATGCTGAAGGTCATCCGCTGCTGTCCGGTAAAGATATCCAGACCGACAGTGCCCACCATCAGGCCGACTGTCACCATCAGCATCGACTTGATTAAGCCCTGTCCGCTTAGCTGGCAGAGTACGATCAGCCCAAACACCGCAATGCCGAAATACTCCGGCGGTCCGAATTTGAGCGCCAGCTCAGCCAACTGCGGAGCCAGCAGGGTGAGCATAATCAGACCGAATGTCCCGGCGATAAAGGAGCCGATGGCCGCAATAAACAGCGCCGCGCCGCCCCGGCCCTTGCGCGCCATCTGGTAGCCGTCCAGAGCGGTCACGACCGAGCTTGACTCACCGGGAATATTGACCAGGATCGAGGTCGTCGATCCGCCATACATAGAACCGTAATAAATGCCCGCAAAGGTAATCAAGGCGGTTACCGGCGGCAGGTTATAGGTAAGCCCCAGCAGCAGTGCCATCGAGCCAACAGGGCCAATTCCCGGCAATACTCCGACCAGTGTGCCAAGAAACGCGCCAAGCAGGCCGAATAATAAGTTTTCCGGCGTCAGCGCGACTGAAAATCCATACAGTAAATTCTCCACAACCTACCTCCTGACTATCCAAACCAGCCGGCAGGGAATTGCACGCCCAGCCATTGCACAAATAAATAATAGGCAACGCCGGTCATAACGGCGGCAATTCCAACCCCTGCCAGGCGCCGGGTATATCCCATCACCAATAAGCTCACATAGACCAAGGGCAACGTGCCCAGGAAAAAGCCCAGAAAATTAAGTAAAACCGGATACAGCAGCAGACTGGCTGCAATGATCCAAGGGCCTGGCCCCACACCGGGCGCGGCCTCTGTCTGATCGGCTTCACGACTTGCTTTATCGGCGGCTGAACGCTCTGTTAACCAGGTGTTAACAGCCAGCAGTCCGCACAATACCACCGCAATCCAGCTAATTAACCACGGTACATAGCCAATATCCGGGGCAGCCGTGGAACCGACAGGAAGACTGGACGCCTCCCATAGGTACAGGAGAGAAATGGCGCCAATCCCTATCGAACCCAGGATTGTTTTATTCATCATCACTAAACCGCCCCCTGAACTGTTTTAGCTTTTTCAACTTCTGCTGAAATGGGTTTACCTTCTCTAACAACGCAGACTATTGAAAATAGAGTGGAGAAAACGGGTGTTTGAACCGCAAAAACGCCACCGGCTCAATGCGCCGGCACCAAGAGAGATACACGGGATGCACATATTATGTGCATCCGTTCTTTTTGGCGGCGCGCATCGCGCGCATGGCGTTTTTGCGGTTGAGAATATTCCCCCGTCATCTCTTCCGTATCTGCGGTATTCCTAACTCTTACTTTAGTTTTTCGGCAATTCATCAACCAACTTTTGAATAATCGGTTTCTGTTTGTTGATATAGCTTTCCAACTGTTGTCCATCCATGACTTCAATCATGATATGCAGATCATCCATTTTCTTTTTGAATTCAGCGTCAGCTACCGATTTAGAAATAGCGTCAGTAAGGGTTTTCTTCACATCAGCCGGCAAGCCTTTCGGCGCCATGATGAACTTCTTGACGCCCAGATCGACGTCAAAGCCTTTTTCCTTCATGGTCGGCGTATTCGGCAATTCGGAGAAACGGGTGGCTGAAGAAATGATAATCGGAATCAGCTTGCCTGCCTTGACATGCGGTAAAATTTCCGCCGGATGCGAGGTGCCGATTTCGACATGTCCGCCTAAGATAGCGGCCACAGCAGGCGCTCCGCCTTTGAAGGGCACAGGCTGGGCTTTAATGCCGCCCTGTTGGAGAATATGGGCTGCGCTGAGCTGAACGAGACTGCCCATGCCGGACGTGCTGTAACGCATAACAATGTCTTTTTCCTTGGAGGCTTTGACCAGATCATCCCAGGTTTTGTATGGTGAATCGGCATTGACTGTCAGAACAATGGGTTCGGTCGTCAAATTCATCAACAGATCAAAGTCTTCCTGTTTGTAGCGGACGCCTTTGTTGATGACCGGTTCTGTGAGAAAGTGACCGCTGACGCCATGTACCAGAGTATAGCCATCCGGCTTGTTTTTGGCTACTTCAGCCAAAGACACGGTTCCGTTTGCGCCTTCACGGTTAACGACAATTACCGGTTTGGGCAAATGTTTTGCCATTGCCTGCACTAAAGCGCGGTCAATCAGATCACTGGAGCCGCCTGGAGCGTAACCGCAGACAAGACTGATTTCCTTGGTCGGAAACTTTGCCGGTTCGGTCTTTTCGGCAGTTTTGCCGCCGCAGCCGGCCAGCAGTGTTCCCGCAACGGCCAGGGCCAGCATCGATACCCAGATACTACGTTTTTTCATTGTTCATCCTCCGCCTTCATATTTTTAAGGGTAAAATTTCGCCGCCATGCCGCAAGATGCTGACATCAGCGCCGCGTCCCACAGCAGCCTGTTTAATCGCATCGCCGACAGACGATGCCGTCTGGAAGCCGATATGCAGCGCTTCCGCCTGACTAATGCCCCGGCTGACCAGCCAGGTGGGGTATCTGGACAATACATTGCCTACCCGCGCCAGGTATGAGGCGACATTCAGATCACTGATACAGCCGTCCGCAACCAGTCGCTCGATCTGGCGCAACGGGCGGAAGCCATATTGGCGAATCAGTTCGCCATGTGAGGGGGATATCCCCTCCTGGCATTCTGCCAGCAGGATAATGGCTCCACCCGGCTTAACCGCGACAGACGCGGCCTGCAGCGCTTTTGTCGCCAGCCACAGCTCCGACTCGGCAGGAACCGACTCGGCAATGACGATATCCGCCTGCTGCCTGAGCCTGACGCCGAAAACTTCTGCGGCCAGTTGGCAGCCTGCCCGGTGAGCGGCGACCGGATGGCCGGCAAATACGTCAACCAGACGGCCGCGCCGGTCCTGCACCACATTAATGATAAACCGCAGACCGGCAGCCAGCGCCACTTCCTCAATCTGCTCCCGCACCGGATTATCGGCCAGGCCCAGAATGTCCGCGGTTTCGTAATACGCGCTCAGCCAATGCGTCTGTCCGGTTGTCTCCGGCCCGCTGACTCCGGGCTGGATGATCTTGCCGCCACCGCTGTAGCCTGCCACCCGGTGGGGCACGATATGGCCGATACCGATAATATAATCAGCCTCAAATAAGCGTTTGTTCAGCCAGACAGGAATGCCTGTCGTGGTTTCGCCGGTCAGCACCAGGCTGTCCGGATCATCCCACGCATGATTATATACAGGATAATCCCGGTATACCGCCGCGCCCACGCGGTCAGCCATTTCCTGATCCGACATCGGGCGGTGCGTTCCCAGCGCGACTAAAATACTGATATGGCTTTTAGCTATTCCCGCGGTGTGCAGCCGCCGCAGAACCAGCGGCAAAATCTCACCCACCGGGGTAGTCCGTGACAGATCGTCAATCAGAATCAGAACCCGGTCGTCCGGCCGCACCGCCTGTTCTAACGGCGGCGTGCCGACCGGTCTGTCCAGCGCTTTCTCAATCAGCGCTTGCGCCGCTTCCTCAGCTGCCGGATACTCCCTGGGCGCGTATTCCTCTACGCAAAACCCGCTCAGATCAACCGGCCCGAAAAATGGATTGCTGAAATGAATCAACGCACCACCTCGCCTTCAGCCAGAAAATCCTTCATCACCACACCGTCAAGCGCGGCAGGCTGCAGGCCGAGCAGATGCGCAACCGTTGCCGCCGGATCAACCATCCGGTAGGCTCCACTCACCGCTTTATCACGGTAATAGCCGCTGCGAATGCCTGCCCCAACAGCCAGCAGGACACCATAATTGGAAGCGGTGCCGGTTTCCGCGGTCGGCTTCTGCGGTCCGTGGTTGGCACCCGGTGCTTCCACCGGGCAAATGTCCGCTCCGGTGCTGCTGACTCCCCAGACAAAGCCTGTATCGTAAGCAAACAGTATATCGCCTGCATGCTGGCCCCAATAACCAATTCCCATGGCATCCTCTTTCTTTAACGCCATCGCCACGGCATTGCGGATCGTGCCATCCTTTTCTTTTATATGCCAGTTATTCAGGGCGTGTAGGGCTAGCTCCCTGACCGGCTCATAATGCTCCGGCTGCACAATGCCGTCAGCGTCCCGGCCTTTCAGATTAACGTAAAGCTCCAGGCCGCCGCGTTCATCCTTCAAAAACACCTTGCTTTTTTCCCGGATCACACTGCCGTCTGCACGGAATGCTACCAAACCCCATTTTTCCAGATAACGATGGACGTCGCACATATAGGAGTTGGGTACGGCGCCATGGTCGGATACCAGGAATAAGGCGGTTTGCTCATCCATATTTTCCATGAGCCGCCCCAGAGTCCGGTCCAATATCTGATAGCATTCCCGCATCACGGCAAGATACGCTTCTTCCTGCTCCGGCTGATAAAACGGCGAAGCGGGATCAAATTGACCAAGGCAGTTATGATGCGACTCATCAACCAGCCGGTGTACGGTAGCCCACAGCGAGATGCCGCAGTCACGCGTCAGCTTCACCGCCGAATCAGCCAGCCACAGCGACTGATCTTCGCCTTCCTGGCAGGCTGACAGCCGGTATGCCGCACCCGGAGCCACCTTGGTCGACCATTTGCTGATAAACGGGCCCAACTGCGCCAGCAGCAGTTGTTCGAGCGCCGGATCATTCGAAATATCCTTCGTCTTGACCACCTGACTCTGAATAATTTCGACCTCGCCCTGTTCAGGGTGATATTGTGCCAGATAAAACCGGCCCATCCCCTGTTTGCCGCCAACCTGCAGGGAAATCCACGGACTCCACTGTCCCGTCGGAAGCAAGACAGCCTGTCCGTCCACATCCAGCAGCAGTCCGTCTGCCGCCGGCCTGGCAGTCAGCAGCAGCGAGCCGGCGTCATTTTCGAGCGTCAGCCGGTACTCGTCCGCCGCAACGGTAAGCCTGCGCCATGATCCTTTGTCATGATAGGCCAGAGCGGATACGGGCGGCCACCCCAGCTTTTGCGTCTTGGTCTGCTTCTGCGCGGTCCGCTCGTCATAGCGGGTGGTATGTACAGCCGGTGAGCAGACTTCATACGGTGAGGCCTGCGCGCGCCCCCAGTAGGGCATAAACTCAAAATGAAACGGATCACCGGAAATGCTCTCAGGGAAATGAACCAGTGCGGCACGCAGCCCCGCCTGCTCCAGCGCGAATAGCAAATTCCGCGTCTGCCGGTTATCCGGCGGCATCGTCTGGCCAATCCAGGAGGTTCCCGGGCACTGTCCGGACAGGAACGTGACCCAGTTGACATCGCCCCAGGCCGAAATAAACGGCAATAATTCCGTGGCGGCTCCGTTTTTCAGCATGGCGGCGATGTGGGGCAGGCTGCCTTCATCGGCAAACCGGCGCAGCAGCGGCATGGTTAAGCCGTCTACACCAAACAGAATGACTTTCTTCATGATGCTTATCTCCTACTATTTATCGTTTCACTTCATAACGTTCAATGATCTCCCGGTTGATTTCTACACCGATTCCGGGAGTGTCGGGGATCTTGACCATGCCGTTCGGCTGCATGTTGATCCCGTTAAAGATCAGGTCCTGACGGAAAGGATGTGACGACTGATCATATTCCAGCATTGGCTCAATCGGCTTGAGCGCCAGCGGCGCGGGCGGCACGGTGGCCAAAAACTGCAGTGACGCCGCCAGCCCGATACCGGAGGCCCATACATGGGGAACCAGCGTCATATGCCACGCCTGAGCCAGTGCCGCGATTTTGCGGCATTCGGTAAAGCCGCCGGCGGAACAGAGGTCTGGCTGCAAAATATCAACTGCCCGCTTGCTGACCCACTCCCGGAAACCAATCTTGGTAAACTCATTCTCTCCGGCGGCCAGATACGTACCGGTCAGATTTTTCAACTCGCGGTAACCGTCTATATCCTCTGGTGAGATCGGTTCCTCAAACCAGTAAATATTCGCATCCTCAATGGCTTTGAGAATTTTTCTGGCTGACGAAACATTATAGGCGTGATTGGCGTCAATCATCAGCCGGACATCCGGACCGATTCCCTCCCGGACGCCCCAGATATAGCGGATATCCTCCTCTACACCAAAGCCGGTCTTCAGCTTCATCGCCGTAAAGCCTTTGGCTCGGTGCGCTTTCGCCTCTTCCACCGCCGCCTCAGGGTATTTCTTGTTCTCCACCCGGTAAAATCCGGTAGCATATGGCTGCACTTCACTGCGATAGGCGCCGCCCAGCAGTTTATGTACCGGTTTGCCGAGCGCGCGGCCCAGGCAATCCCAGATGGCAATATCAACAGCACTGATGGCGTTGGGCACGGCGCCCTTCTGCCCAAACGGACGCGTCAGATTATACATCCGCTCCCAGAGAACGTCCACATCAAACGGATCAGCGCCAACGACAATCGGCTTTAGCGCCGTCTGAACAATGGTTTCCGCAATTTCCGGCGGCTGCAGTCCGTGGCAGAGCGACTCGCCCCAGCCGGTTATCCCCTCATCGGTAATCAGCTCAACGATCATCGTGCCCCGTTTGGTTACCCAACCCATGGAAAAGGCAAACGGTTCGTCAAGCGGAGTGGACAGCACATGTGTTTTCACATCAACAATTTTCATTAGTCCTTCTCCTCATTTATCATAGTCGGCTACCAGGTAAACCGCTCGTTGGCTATGGCTTCAAACAGACTGTTTTTGCTGCTGCGAATATGCTGCCGCATCGATAGCTCCGCCTGTTCCGCGTTCCGGTCTGTCAGGGCGCGCAGAACTTCGCAATGCTCCCGGTATGACAGCAGCGCCCGGCCGGGCAGGCGGATTGCCATGTAATGAAACCGCCGCAAATGGTCTCCATATAAATTCAGCACCCGGTTCATCTGCTTGTTGTTAACCAATTCAAATATTCTTTGGTGCAGAATATCGCCTGGATCGATGTCTTCCTGCCCGCCCGCGGTTGCTGAGGCAACGGCAATTTGCCGCATATAGTCGTTCAACTCGCCCAACACCGCATCACTCATCACTTCCGCCGCCATGCGGGCGGCGATTCCCTCCAACGCCTCTCTCACAACAAATATCTCCTGGATATCCCGTAAGGAAACATCGGCAACAAACCAGCCCTTGCGCGGTACCAGTTGAATGAAGCCTTCTTGCTCAAGGCGGTGCAGCGCCTGACGAATCGGCGTACGGCTCATGCCCAGCGTGTCCATCAGCTGGCATTCGGTGATCGGGCTGCCGGGACGAAGCTGCAAATCTAATAGCATATTTTTTAATTTTTCATGCGCAACATCACTCAGGGAAAGCTTGCTTGAACCGGAAACTACCTTTGACAAGTTGTTTCCTCCTATGTAACCAATTCAATTGTATACCGATTGTATACAACGAAATTATACAATTCGCGCTATTCATCCGTCAATGTCTTTTTCTTCCGGCTGCTGACCGTTCACCCGCTCTCTTCAGGGAGAAAACTCACTTTATCCTGGCATAATTCTTGCTCCGTCAACTCATACTAAGGGGCAGCAAACCCGTACTGCGGGAATGTGAGTAACCAGCACAAGGAGATTGGGTCGATGACCGCCGCCGAAAATATCATTAGCTTCTCCGCTCTGATTATTACGTTTCTACTCCTTATCTTCGCGGTCGATTGGCGACATTTCCGGGACTGGATTGTTATTTTCTTATTTAAATCGCATCTGGATTGCTTGTGGGGAGGACCGGTAATCAAACTAAACATGTTGGAATACCCTAATCGCTTTTTGCCTACATATTATGAAAGAAGTCTCTTGTTTGAATTTTGGGTATTTCCGATTCTGTGCGTGTTATACAACCAGGTGACGATGAGACGCGGTATTGGACCGATTATTTATTATGCTGCATTATTCAGCGCCGTCATAACGCTAATCGAATATCCTCTGGAGCTCTACACAAACTTAATCCACTATATTGATTGGTCCTGGTTCACCACCTTTTATACTCTGCTGATTACGTTTCTGATATCAAGAACCTTTATCGCTTTTTTCCGCTGGGGCTGCGACTATTTTCAGAAAAAGCAGTAAGCCGGATCGCAGGCCGGACTGTCAGACAAGCACCTGCTATCGCAGGTGCTTCAACTTGTTGAAAAATTCGTTTCCCAGACCGTTCAGAAAGTACCAGATGCTAGGCAGCCCGAGGAAGCGCGCGCAGACAGTACGTTTGCAGGGTACGGCAAGCGCGCTCCCGCAGGGGTGATTGCGCAACTCTTGGCGCTTTAGCGCCTTAGAGTTGGCGGCATACCCTTTACGGGTGCAACGGCCAACGCCATGCCGTCCTTGGCGCGTTCGGCACTAGCGCGTCCATGCGCGTCGCAGATGGTGCTTTATCAACGGTCTGAATCTATTTCCCGACTGTCCCCACGCCAAGGGCGGTGTTATTGTGCAACACCTGTTCTACCCAAACCACCTGTTCAGGTTCACAACTGACCAGGATCAGCAGCTCAGACACTTTGCTCTTTTTCCGGCTTTGCCGTTTTCGCCGGATCACTAGCCAGCCCAGAGCCAGCCCTGCCACCACTCCGGCCAGCAAGCCGAGCAAGCCCCAGATAATCGGCCCCCATAGCAAAACAAACCCGTAAATGACTCCCAATACCATGCCAATATTAGCAAATATGGCGGCAAGATCAATCATACTGACGCCATCGGCCCGGTGTATGCTGTCTAAAACGGCAAAGTCCGGATCAGCCTTCTCAATCAGGGGTATCGCCAGAATCTGCTCTCTTTCAATTCCCTTGTCTTCCAATTCGGTTACAGCCAGTTCCACAAACGGAGAATGATCAAACACTGCTGCGATTAACAATGCTTCCGACTCCTTTGCTTTGATCACCGGCAGCGCCGGTACAGCAGTCTGGTAGCTGCGCCTGAGAAACTCACGCTGTTCGCTGTCAAACAGCTTATTGACTTCGACCACGGAAACATAGGCGCCACGGACTGCGCTGCTATAGACAGACGGCAAAAACAGCAGCCATTCAGGGTTATAGGCTGCCGTCGCCTGGCTGAAGCTGCCTAAAAACGTATAATGGATGGCATCCAATAAGCCGGAAAGGTAAAAGCAAACCAGAGTAAAGCCGATGACCAGGATACCGGTAGTCAACCGGTGGCAATACACGTGACCCAGTCCCGGCAGCGTCAGGCTCCAGAATATGCTGAGCCACGGGACTCGCTTATCCAGGGAATTGAAGTTAAAGGCTGTCATTGTGATGACAGGCAGCAGCGCTTTTTCCCTGGCTGCCAGCACAGAGAGTGTATTTATGCCGATGCTGGAGTGGTAGGCATCCCAGATGCCGTAAAGATAAACGGCGACATAGGCTAACAGCCATCTGGTGTCCAGAACGGCGGTAGCGAGCGCAAACTGTCCGGTAAAAGAATAGACAATCGCGATATTGATGTTTGCCTGGACATTAATCAGGATTTCCAATACGGCCAGCAAGTATCCCTTGATATGGTTGCCTGCCATCATCTGACCGACTCCGGTAAACGAAGCAGCCCACCACATGACTAGCAGCGGCGACCGCGTATAAAGCTGCATCATATCGGTTCCGGAAAGTTTTAAACGCTGGCGGCGCACCGGCTCATGCTTCATGTAATGCCTCCTTGGCGATAACTGACAGTCGGCTGCCTAGGCTCCGGTCAGGTAGCGGTATACCGACAGGACAACACAAGACACCGCGATGAAGTATACAACATTGCCGCCAGTCCGGTTTCCCTGGGTTTTCAGCCAGCGTCCAAACATATAGGCACGGGCCGCCGCCGGAATCGACAGTAAAATCAAAGTCATCAGTCGCCTTTCTCCCTTCTAATTTCCACTGTTTTTCTTATCAGACCGGTACGGCGGATTTCAGCCTTCACCTTGATTGTGATTGTCGCCTGGGGAAACCGTTTATCCCACTGGTAGGCTTTTAGTTCACTCATGGTCAGAAACTTGGGCCTGATATAATAGCCGAAATCGGCAACATCGGCTTCCCATTCCTGGGCACGCGCCAGCATATCAGCCAACTGCTGCTGCAACAGATTCGCTATTTCCGCTTCCAATAGCTGAAGATACTCAGGCTGCTCATATGAGATGCCGCTGGGATTGCCGGTCATTTCTCCTTCGATCAGCACATCCAGATGAATCACCGGTTTTTCTCCGCTGATATCAACCGTAATCTTCGGTGCTCTGCCATTGCGCAGGTTTAGCGTCACTTGATATTTAGGAGCCAGCGGGTCGGGCACAGAAAAATAACTGCCCTCAAACCTGTTCAACAAGATACTTAATACCCGCGTTTCTCCTGTATCAAAGAATCCCTTCATTTTATCTTCTTTAAATACGGCCATGCCGGAAAACTCAACCGGATTGCCGCCTTCCCGGGGCAAGCCGCCTGGCAGGTAGGTCTTGGTCTTGCGACCGGGTTCAGTTCTCACCGCCTGCCCCTCTCCGGAAAGAGGATTAACCCCATAGCCAACAGCAAGCGGCGCGCCGCTGGTTGACTTTAACCGGGTATAAAACTCGTGCAGAGAAACAGGGATATAATAGGAAGATTCGCCATGACTGCTGACCGAGTTATGGATGTAACGTGAGATTAATGTTTCTATCTGTGGTTTATTGGCCTTTAAAGCATCCAACGCTTTGCCGCGACAGACTATGATAAACACCGTGCCTCTGAATTCGCGAAACCGCAGCAGCGGGCCGAGCAGATTCTGGACGCCGTGGCGGGCGAGATCTTCACCGATGGCAATAGCTGTTACCTGTGATAAATTAACCGCCCGCGAGACGCTGGTATTTAAAATATTTCGTGCCTCAGCCAGTGTCGGCGCCTTGACGGCGAGTATGGCTGTGGTTTCTTTATCACCGGCTCCGCCGCCTTCACTGGCGGCGAGTGCGGCCGGCAAGGCCAGCCGGTAGCCGACCACGATGTCGCCGTCATCCGCTCTGTCTACACCCATAGAGACAACCCACGCCACTTCGTCTGTCTCCCGCGCTCCATTAACACTGCAGCCGGTTGTCAGCAGAATGAGTACCCAAAGCATAACTAAGAGGAATTGCATGATCTTTTCCCGCTCCTTTTTACTCCTGCCGCCAATAGAGCAAGTGTGGTTACGACAAATCCGGGAGCTAAAATCTTGATAAACAGGGTTCTTTCCAGTTCGGAAACGCCTCCCACATCTGGCGGTATGCCGGCTATATTAATCATGATCAGGCCCAAAGGAAACAATAACGGTTTAGGAGTAGGCAGTTTGAGCAGCCGGGTCAGGATAGATAAACTCCCGTATAGGCAAACGGTAATACCCAAGACTCCGCTCATGACCCAAAGCAGAATAAACACTGACTCCAGGCGCTGGATATACCGGTTGAGATAAATCAAGCGAGCCATTTCGTAAAACGGCAATATATTCTCCGCTCCGACCAAACCGCCAAAACTTGCTGTATAAACCGCATTTGCCGTTGACCGGAGTAAGCTGACACCGCCAACACCTAAATAAATCGCTGTCCGTATGGTTTGCCGGTCCTGGAAGGAAGATGCCAGCAAGCTGATCAGGACCAGCGGAGTGCTTGCGCCAATCAGAAAGATCGTCGGAGTGACGGTTGCAGCGATTCCGTTGCCCAACACCGGAAACAGAAACAGCGGCTTAATCATCGGAGCCAGTCCGCCAAGCACCAGGAACAGTCCGCCAATGGCAAACGGCAGGATGAGATAGCTGGCCCGCGTAACCGCTTCTATCCCAAAATAGACTAACAGCATAGCACACAAGCCGTAGAGCAGGACGATCATCGAGAAAGTAACGTTGGGCAGAGCGGTCAGCAGGGTATTTTCCGCAAACTCCCGTGTCCATAAACAAGCAACAGCATATAAGGCAAATAAATAAAATAGGCCCACTACATAAAAGCCTAACCGCCCCAGTAACTGTTCTGACAAAGATAATAGATCAAACGCCTGACGGTTGAGCAGTGCCTGCTGCATTGACAGCAGGCTAATGGTAATGATCCCACTTGTCAGCGGCATCACCCAGTTTAACGACCCAGCAGTGTCGATAAGATAAGCCGGATTCGATAAGAAAACCAGTGGCATCGTAACGGCAAACACCAACCCGATTCCCTCAGCTATACCCATGCGTCCGCTTTGGTAGCTCATTTGGTTTCTTCTCCTTCTGGCGGCTGTTTTATCCATTTGCGGCTGACTTTCGGCTGCCGGGTGCTGTCCTTGGTGTTCAGTTCGTCAGGCCGGTGTTCTTGATCATATACTTGTCCTCTGAACACCACGTCATAATTGGCGATCGTCTTCGGACCGATCGGCACCATATAAGGCATGCCGAACGACTTCATCTGACAGAGCAGAACGACCAGTCCGAGCCAGGCCATAGCTAACCCAACCAGTCCGATCGCTGAGGCAAAGAAATATAAGACAAAGCGGATCAAGCGGACAGCTGAAGCCATGCGGTACTCCGGGATGGTAAACGAGGCAAGTCCGGTGACCGCGACGATAACCACCACGATCGGACTGACAATCCGGGCGGATACGGCCGCCTGACCCAAGACAATCGCGCCGACAATGCCGATTGTCGAGCCGAGAACGCCAGGAACCCTGACACCGGCCTCCCGGATCAGTTCAAACGTAATGTCCATCATCAACACCTCAAACCAGGCCGGGAAAGGAACCCCCTCCCGCGAACCGGCTACAGCCAGCAGCAATTCGGTCGGCATTGCTTCTGGATGAAAATAGCTGATGGAAAGATACAGCGAAGGCAGTGCGGTAGACACCAGAGCGCCAAATAAACGCAAACTGCGCATCAGGTTGGTGGTGCCGGATTTCAGACTGAAATCCTCGCCGGAATGAAAAAAGCTCAGAAAGGACACAGGCAAAATCTGGGCGAAGGGATTGCTCTCCAGAATCAGGGCAATTCGCCCCTCAGTCAGATAGCTGACGACCCGGTCAGGCCGCTCGGTGGAAAGCGTCTGGGGAAACCAGAGCGAGGGAGAATCCTCGATAAACTGAGCAAGCTGTCCCGAATCGCTGACATAATCGGTATCCACGCCCTTAATACGCCGTCTGACTTCATCGACCAGCGAAGCATTGACAATCGAATCCATATAGATGATCGCGCAATTGAGCTGCCCCCGCCTGCCCACTGTCACCATCTCGGTAACCAGGTCGCTGCTCCGCAGCATCGAGCGGATCAGTCCCGTATTGGTACGAAGATTTTCGCTAAAGGCGGACAACGAGCCGCGAATCGTCTGCTCTGTCTTCGGGATATCGACCCCGCGGTGCTCCCAGCCCTTGGTTTCTATGATCAGGGCTTCGGCAATGCCATCAATCAGCAGGGCAGTGTCGCCGATATTCACACTCTCCTGCAGCATTTTGATGGTAGCTATGCGCGATGTCTGGCCGTTAGGAATGACTCTGGTCATCAATTTGCCGATCATATCGCCCTCGTACAATAAGCCGGACGCAGCCATCAACGGCTCCAGCACAAAGCGGTTCAGCTTCTGGCTGTCGACAATTCCCTCCATATAGACAATCAGGGCGGCAGCCTGCGCAGGCTGTCCCAGCTCGATATCCCTGATAATCAGGTCTTTGTTGCGGGGAAGCCGGTAGATCCGCTCCAGCAGCCTGCGATTTTCCTCGAGACTGGTGCTGATAAGCGCATCATCAGGGTTCTGGTCTTGTTTATAAGCGTAAGTGACCGGAGACAGCTCCTGCCATTGCCGTTCAAGCGCCGCCAGCTCGGCCTTGTATGACGCCATCCGGGGCAGCAGCGTATTTTGCCGGATCGCCTGCAGAAGCTTTTCACTATAGCCGGCCAGCCGGTGCGCAAACTCCAGCAAGGCCGCATGGCGGCGGCACTCCGCTGCCGCAGCGGTTGTCCGCGGTTTTGGTGCCGGGGCGGAATCATATGGCCTCGATTCGTCTAAGACAAACAGATCCGGATCAGTGGGCGGCACGTACTCAATAGCCTGTTTGACGCTCTTCCAGACTTTTGTCATCATCGTATTGATCATAAACTGACCTCATGCACCATACTGGCACTGCGCGGCCTTAAGCCGCTTTGGCGCGGATTTGAACCGCTGCAGTGGCTATTGGTAGTATTCGTCAATAGGGGTCAGCTTATGCGAGCGTTACCTTTCCGGACGCATGGCGTTTAATATAGTGAGAACGGTCGCAAGACCAGATAAATAAGGAGATAATAACATGAATATACGCTTAAAGAAATTAGTAACCGCAGCCCTTGGTACAGCCATATTTGCCGGTGCTGTCTCACCGGCGCTGCTGCCGGAACCGGCACCTGCGGCGCTGGCCTGGGCAGCCAATAACACGGCGCAGGCCGCTCCGGCGGAAGCAGCCACCCTGCCGGCACTGGTAGAAGCAGCAGCCGCCCCTACGGCAGCTGAGTCTGCGGAAAAGCTGATTGAGCAGCCGGCAGACAAAGTCGTTGCCAATTCAGAGGTGGTCGTCAAGGACAGCAAGGGCAACGCCAAACGCGTAACAGTAAACAAGCTGGGCAAGGAAACCGCCAGGATTAAGGTTGATCACTCAGCCGTAAATCAATGGCAGAAGGCTGTCAACAGCGGCAAGCAGCTCTGGCGCTTAGATCCGGTCGAGGTTGTCAAAAACAATGCCGCAAAATATGGCTTTAACGCCAAATCCGATTCCTTTACCCTCATTTCGCAAATCTCGGCAGCCAAAAAGAGTAAAGCGTATGTGCTGGTTGGACATGGCAGCAGATACTATCTGGTTGAGCTAAACCGGACTAACGCGAAACAGGTCTGGCAGATTTCATCCATCCGTGAAGCCAGCGTTGTCAACAAACCGGACAAACCGGTAGTCGGCCAGGGAGTCGAAGGACTTGACTACAACAAGGTCGTCAAATGGCAGCAGAATGTCGATGAAGGCCGTGAGCTGTGGCGCCTGGACCCGATGGCAGTCGCCAAACGGGAAGGAAAACAGTTCTATGGCTTAGGAGATAGAGCGCAATTTAAGATTGTCCGCCAGGTCAACAGCAGCCCGATTGCCCGTCATGGGCAGATCGACCTGCAAGTTACCCAGAACGGCAAGAACTATACGATGATTCTGGTCAGACCGCTGGGCAGTGACAGTGGCGCGATCTGGACAACCTACAAGGTCTACGAGACAGTCGTACAGCCTGGCCAGCCTGCCAGTAAGGTCATCTTCCAGACCAACGAGTACAAAAACTGGCGCTGGCAGAAGCCCGATTATCCACAGGATATGGGAGTCGCGGCAGTCTACAGCCGTCCGATGACCATGCGGGCGCAGACCATCCCCCAGCCGGTGTTTGACCAGTTAAGCAAGGTCGACCTGACCAAGAAAGTCGCGCTGCTGGCATACCTGGGCGGCACCTCCTCAAGCCATGACATCGGCATTGAGAAGGTCACCGTCAGCGGCAGCCAAATGACAGTCACCGTCAGAGCCAAGAGCCCGAGGCTGAATGCGCCTGATATCAAGGATCTGGTCTACCCGTCTGATTATGTGCTGGTCGACCAGCATCTGTTCAGCGGTTCCGGCCTGGATGTAAAATTTGTTGACCAAAATGGCAAGGTGCTGGGTACAACAAAAGTAAAGATTTAGTTATAAAGAGGCGGCATCCCCCAGCGGGATGCCGCCTCTTGTCGCTCCAGACGACGATGACAAGACACCTCTCCTGTCATCGCGAGCAAAGCGCGGCGATCTTCCCTGGAAACCGACGTTAACGGCAAAGAGCAGGCCGACGAGAAAGGTCGAGATGCTAGGCAGCCCGAGGAAGCGCGCGCAGACAGTACGTTTGCAGGGTACGGCAAGCGCGCTCCCGCAGGGCTAACAACGCAGATTGGCCTTTATCGTCGGCCTGCTCCCAAATATACCAAAGAATTACAGTAAAGGTTGCAATCTAACAACTCTTATGATATCATAGAGTTGTTTCTTTTATTTGGGTGAATACTTATTTTAAAATAAGCAAATCTATTTCTGAAGGGAAGGGAAGCGATGGCACAAATTGCAATTCGTAATCTCTACAAAATTTTCGGGCCGCAGCCGCAGTCGGTGTGGCCGTTGCTGGAAAAAGGTCTGTCAAAAAGAGAAATCCTGGAGCAAACCGGCCATACGGTCGGGATCAATCAGGTCAGCTTCGAGGTGGAGAAGGGCGAAATCTTTGTCGTCATGGGCTTGTCGGGCTGCGGCAAATCCACACTGATCCGCTGCCTGAACCGTTTAATCGAACCGACGGCTGGCGAGATCCTGATTGATGATGAAAATATCCTGACCGCCAAGCCTGAACGGCTGCTTGAGATACGCCGTAAAAAAATCGCTATGGTATTTCAAAAGTTTGCTTTGTTTCCGCACCGCACGATTTGTTCCAATGTCGAATACGGCTTGGAGGTTCAGGGTGTGGATGAAGCGCAGCGCAGGGAAAAAGCGCTGCAGGCGATTACCCTGGTCGGGCTGACCGGCTATGAAAACGCGATGCCGGACGAACTCAGCGGCGGAATGCAGCAGCGGGTGGGATTGGCGCGGGCTCTGGCGACCGATCCGGATATCCTGCTGATGGATGAAGCGTTCAGCGCGCTTGATCCGCTGATCCGGAAAGAAATGCAGGGAGAATTGATCGATCTGCAGGCAAAAATGCATAAGACGATTGTCTTTATTACCCACGACCTGGATGAAGCGCTGCGGCTGGGTGACCGGATCGCGATGATGCGGGAAGGACAGATTGTGCAGCTGGGCACTTCGGAAGAAATCCTGACCCAACCTGCGGATGACTATGTCAAAGAGTTTGTTCAGGGGGTTAACCGCACCAAGATTCTAACCGCCAGCTCGATCATGAGACGCCCGGACCCGCTGGTTCTGCCAAAGGACGGGCCGCGTGTGGCGGTGCGGCGGATGCGGGAAGAGAATATTTCCAGCATTTACGCGGTGAACGCCCAGCGGAAGTTTTTAGGCAGCGTGTCTATTGATGCGGCTTCCGGGCTGGTGCAGGAAGGCAAGCATGATCTGCTGCCGGTGATCAATGGCAATGCGCCGGTCACGACTCCTGACGCATCACTCAATGATTTGATTCCGATTGCCTTTCACGCCAAATCGCCCATTGTGGTGGTAGACGCCGACGGCGTAATGGTGGGAATTATCACCAGGGCTTCGGTTATCTCACATGTTGCCGGGGAAGGAGAGTGAACGGGATGCAGCTACAAATCGGCGTAGTGTTTGAACGGTTCATTAACTGGCTGCGGGTAAGCTTTGACGGACTGTTTGATTTTATCCGCATCAGTTTGGCCGCTTTTATCGACGGCTTTGAGCAGGTGCTGCTGTTCAGCCCGGCCTTTGTCGCCATCGGCCTGTTTACCCTCCTGGCCTGGAAAACGGCGGGGAAAAAAGTCGCTGTGTTCAGCGCTTTGGGGCTCGGCTTGATTTACAGTATGCAGCTATGGCCGCAAACCATGGAAACATTGGCTCTGGTTCTTACCTCCGCACTCATTGCATTGGTTCTGGGTGTACCTCTGGGCATATGGATGGCAAGCAGCGACCGCATTGACCGGTTCGCCCGCCCGCTGCTGGACTTTATGCAGACCATGCCCGCTTTTGTCTATTTAATCCCGGCTATTTTATTCTTCAAGCTCGGCAAGGTGCCAGGAGCGGTCGCCACAGTCATCTTTGCGATGCCGCCGGCTGTCCGCCTGACCAACCTGGGAATCCGGCAGGTGCCGGAGGATGTGGTGGAAGCCGCGCGATCATTTGGCTCGACATCCAGGCAAATGCTGTTTAAGATTCAACTCCCGATTGCGATTCCGACCATTTTGGCCGGAGTAAACCAAACCATTATGCTGTCCCTGTCCATGGTAGTTATCGCTGCCATGATCGGAGCGGGCGGCCTGGGTGAGGAGGTGCTGAAGGGAATAACCCAGTTGAAGATTGGCCGCGGGTTTGAAAGCGGTGTCGCTGTTGTTATCCTGGCGATGATCCTGGATCGCATCACCCAAAGTCTGGCCAGTCAGAAACAAAGAAAGAAATAATGGAGGGATTCGATGAAAAAGAATACTATGAAACGCCTGGGCTTGCTGCTGACAGCCATGCTGGTGATAGGGCTGCTGGTCAGCGGCTGCGGCGGATCATCAGAAACGAAGAAACCCGCTGGAAAGACAGTGCGTATCGGGTATGTGAACTGGGCTGAGGGCGTAGCGATGACCCATTTGGCCAAAGCGGTGATGGAAGACAAAATGGGCTATACGGTGAATATCACGATGGCTGATGTGGCTCCGGTATTTACCTCGGTAGCGAATGGCGACTATGATGTATTCATGGACGCATGGCTGCCGGTCACTCATGAAAGCTATATGAAAGAATATGGTGATAAGCTGCTGGATCTTGGCACCTGCTTCCAGGGAGCACAAATCGGGATCGTTGTTCCCGATTATGTGACCATTGACAGCATCGAGCAGATGAACACCGTGAAAGATAAATTCGGCGGCCAAATCATCGGTATTGACTCCGGGGCGGGTATCATGATGGCAACCGACAGGGCCATCGCTGATTATGGCTTGAATTATAAGTTATTGTCAGGCAGCGGCCCGGCTATGACAGCCGCCCTAAAGGACGCTGTCGAGAAGAAGGAATGGATTGCCGTCACCGGCTGGAATCCGCACTGGAAGTTTGCCAGCTGGCCGCTCAAATTCCTGCAGGACCCAAAAGGCTCTTACGGAAAAACTGAGGATATCCACATTGTTGCCCGTAAAAATATCGAGTCAGACCTGCCGGAAGCCGCACAGTTCTTCAAGAACTTCAAGCTGGATTCCCAGCAGTTAGCTGGCTTGATGGGCAGTGTCGAGAATAGCGCTAACCCGTTGGAAGGCGCCAAAGAATGGATGAAGAAGAACGAAGCTGTGGTTAACGGCTGGATTCCCGCGAAATAAATAAGGCTGGTTAAGGTAACAGAAAACGCAAGCTGCCCCACAGCGAAGTATGGGCAGCTTGCGTTTTTCAGATTTTGAAAATCCTATGTCCAGGCTGTCGAGAAAGGTCGAGATACCAGTACGTTTACAGGGTACGGCAAGCGCGCTCCCGCAGGGCTGATTGCGCAACCCTTGGCGCTTTAGCGCTGGCCGTCCATGGCCTCCGCGGCACCTGGACGTCCTGTCCAATGGTGTTGGCGGCATACCCCTTGCGGGTGCAACGGCCGAACGCCATGCCTTCCTGGCGCGTTCGGCACTAGCGCATCCATGCGCGTCGCTTGGCCTTTATTGACAGGATTTGCGCAAAAAGTCTATAGCGGCATCTGCCATCACCCGGTATCCGGCCTCATTCGGATGAATCCCGTCAACATGCAGTCCGGTGTTTATCCCCTGCCCGTCGGGATGCAGCATAGCGAAGTAAAAATCCAGCACAGCAATCCCGTTAGTCTCAGCATACCAGGCAAGAGACTGACGGTACCTCGCCAGCCGCGCCTCTTCCGGAAAGTTGCAAGGCGGGGTTAGGCCAATAACCGGTATGATGGCATGCTGAACAGCGGTACTAACCATGTGTGCAATATTCTCTGTCACTTCCTGAACGGCAATGCATTCAAACGCATCATTCGCCCCACCCATAATCAGCACATGCGATGGCTTATGCGCCAGCACATCAGCGGCAAACCGCTCCCGCATCCCGCCGGTGGTATCACCATTAATCCCTTTGTTGACTATTCGCAAGCCAAGCTCGTCAGCAGCCAGCCGGACCCAGGAATAGTCAGGCAAGTACGGAAAGCCATAGGTGAGCGAGTCGCCAATCGCGACAAGCTTCAGTCCATCGCCTACCATTTTTCCAGATGAATCCGCTGCTCTTCAAACCGGTCGACCGCCTGCGGTGCGGTCGCCGGATAACCGAGCGCAATCACCGCAAAGGGAATGATCTCATCAGGAATGGCAAAAATCCGCCGGATACCCACTACCCGGGCAGAATCGGGATAAACCCCCAGCCAGCAACTGCCCAAGCCCTCCGCCGTTGCCGCCAGTAAAATATTCTGCGTGGCGGCAGAGCAATCCTGTACCCAGTAATCCATCGGATATTTGCTGCGGCTCACGTCAGAGCAAACGATAATCGCCGCCGGTGACTGCAGCAGCATATTCGAATACGCATGGATTTTTGTAATTTCCTTCAGCAGCAACTGACTGCGGACAATAATAAACTCCCATGGCTGTTCATTGCCGGCTGAGGGGGCAGCCATCGCCGCCTTCAGCAGATTCATCAACGTACTGTCGGCAATCGGTTGTTCCGTATAACTGCGTACACTGCGCCGGGTGAAGATTTCTTTCATCCAATCAGCCCCTTTCTGGTTTTTGATTATGTTTCGACACAACAGAAAATCATCCTGCTTGCTTGGTAATGGCTGTAGGGAATGCTTACAGTCCAGACTGCAGGTTACGTCTTACCGCAGAGTACGCAGAGGAAATGGTGAATACACAGAGAGGTACGGAAATCCCCCTTTCGCAAGGGGGACAGAAATGCGTAACCCTCTGTGCATTCCCTCTGTTTATTCTGTGTACTCTGCGGTTCCGTTCCCTTCTTGATGTGTCACTACGACGACGGCACAGGACAACTCTTCTCCGTGACTTTGGCGCGGTCCCTATCTTCCTTCCTGTTGAGGTTTTTCTGTGTCCATGCTATACTACCGATATTATAGCTGTACGCAAAGTGCGCGCAGCTAACCTCTGTTTTCCGGCACGGTGATATAAACAAACCCGCCGCCGAACCGGGTTGTCTGCAGCCACAGCCCGACGTCAAAAGTAACCTGATCGCCCCCGTCATAACAGGTCGCCAGCCAGCGGTTCCGGCTTGTGTCCAGTTCCAGGGAAACCACCACAATCCAATGCCAACTCTCAAGCACATCGGCCTTCCCGTTATCCAGATTTAAAAACGCGACAGGGCAGTCGGAAGCAATGCCCTGCTCCAGAAACCGCACCACCTGCGCTAAGCCGGGCCGCCTGCCTCTGCGGGCGGGAATACTCAGACGCTCGCATTGCCAGCGCAGCCGGTAATGCCGCAATAAAGCCGCTGCGCCCTGGCAGAACTTTTTGGTGCTGTTCAAGCCCAGCAGCCAGTTTGGTGTGATAAAGCCCCATGTGTTTTCAAGAACCTCTATTACCTGGGAAATACTATGGCTCTGATACGGCAGCGATTCCGGCTCCCGTTGATTCAGATATGACAGCAGCATCGCGGCCGCAGTCGGCCCACAACCTCTGGTCTGCTGAAAAGAAGTGGGATACCATTCCTGATCATATCCGTAACAGATGCCGTTATCTGTGCCAAGCTGCAGCCATTCCGGATGTTTAATTTCCACCATTCCAGCCACTCCTTTCCAAGACTCGCTATGACCATTCGCCGCCCTGTCCAATACCTTGCCATGGAGGCGAACGGCAGTTACCGGCAACGGAGGATGAATTGTGACCAAAAAAAAAGCAGATAGAAACCGGACAATTGATCTGACTGTTGAGGAGGGGCAGCATTATCGCGCCCGCTGCCTGAGCCTCAGCACGCCTGCCAGCCTGGCTGAGGTAGTGAACCGGACAATCATTGGCAACATGTTAACCGTTTGTCCCTGCCTGCCCCGGCAAAGTGTTGACTTATTGATCATCGATCCACCCTACAACCTCAGCAAAGACTTTCATGGCACAGCGTTTGTCAAGAAAAACGCCGAGACCTATGAGCAATATACCCGAGAGTGGATTGAAGCCGCATTGCCTGTATTGAAAGCAACGGCTACCATCTACGTTTGCTGCGATTGGCAAACCAGCCTGATCATCGGCAATATGTTGCCAGAGTATTTTAAGGTGCGCAACCGGATCACCTGGCAGCGCGAAAAAGGCCGGGGCGCTAACGCCAATTGGAAGAATGGCATGGAGGATATCTGGTATGCCACACCGTCCGATCAGTATACCTTCAACCTGGCAGACGTAAAGCTCCGCAAAAAGGTTATCGCTCCCTACAAAATAGACGGCAAGCCGAAGGATTGGCAGGAAACCGAAACCGGTAAATTCCGAGATACCTGTCCGTCTAACTTCTGGGGAGATATCACGATTCCCTTTTGGTCCATGCCGGAAAACACCGCCCACCCTACACAGAAGCCGGAAAAGCTGTTGGCCAAACTAATCCTCGCCAGCTCGAATGCAGGCGATCTGGTGTTTGATCCCTTTCTTGGTTCGGGAACGACCAGCGTGGTGGCCAGGAAATTAAACCGGAACTATATTGGCATCGAGCAAAATGAACGCTACTGCGTCTGGGCGGAGAAGAGACTGGAGCTGGCGGAAACAGATTCGTCGATTCAGGGTTATACCGGCGGCGTGTTTTGGGAACGAAATACACCTGTGAAGTGAGCGAGTAAGCCAACGGCCTACTCGCCATTTTGTTGAAAAATCTATATTTCAGGCCGTCGAGAAAGGTCGAGATGCTAGGCAGCCCGAGGAAGCGCGCGCAGACAGTACGTTTACAGGGTACGGCAAGCGCGCTCCCGCAGGGCTAACAACGCAGATTGGCCTTTATCGGCCGCCTGAGTCTCCGCTACCTGCATTTGTGATTATCGGCGACAGAATCACGGCTTCGTTTTTTCGGTGATACGGCCGCCTTGATCGACCAGCCGAGGGCAGCCTCTGCGAACATGCCGGCTAAGCCTCCCCATATCGGCCCTAACAGCAGTTCAAAGACCGGTTCGCCCGAAAAGGTTACTCCCAGTGTACCAAAGTAAGCGGCAAATGCCGCGGGCAAAACCGCATAATCAGAATTTCCGCTGCCCGCATCGCAGAATGCGTCCCAGATGGAGAAAGTGTAAATACACGGATAAAACATAATCCATTGGTAATTTGTTGCTTGAATCGCCTCAGTAATACGACCTGTGAAGCTAAAGACAATGGCCTGGTTAAGATTCGCGTAAATGTTAACCAGGAACTCCAGACCGATAAATAGGACACCTTTAAGAAAACGGCCGTTGCGTATCTGGCCAAAGCCGGGAAAGGCGATGCTCCAGAGAACAGGCTCCAGCGGCTTCATTGCCTATTCCTTTCCGCAAGAGCATTACGGTTAGCCATCTGAGGCGGTTCTTCCATCCACTGGTTATCAATCATAATATTCATGCCATCTTCACCGAATAATCCAATCTCAGGCATTAGGCGAGCGTATAATATCCAAATATCACTACGCTGTGAGACTGCCACCGAAGCGGCATAATTGCCTAACCCAGCCGCAATCATCATCCCGGCGTGAAACATAATTAATTTTTCCGAAAAAGGGGCAATGGTTGAATCGGTAACCTCGGCATCCCAGGTCGCCGATGCAGGGATGTCCTCCTGGAGCAGTATTTCATTGAACAGTCTGATATGTTTGCCTGCTATCGCTTTTCCCCTCTGCATATATTCCTTGACAGCCGGTGTTGTTGCCACTTGAGCAAATCCCATCATCATGGCTTTTCCTAGTGCATTAGTTTGACTATTTGAGAATAGATGCGCGGCCTCGATTGCCGTGAGCGAACGCTTCTCTCCAAAAAAGCCTGATAGAAAGCGTTGGCGATTGACGAATTCCGTCTTATCGGAAGGTGAAACAGCGGGCGGCCTTATATAAATGCCCTTTGCCAGCTTTATCACACGCACTTTCTCATGAAGCTCTACCGCCTCGGCGATAATAGTTCTGAACAACAGGCTAATGTCTGAACGGGCGCATAGGCCAAGGGCCAGAGTCCCTCCTGCCATACCGATTACAGCCATATGGCGCAGATACTTGGCGATAAATACATCGGTGAATAGCTTCGGTGCGTTAGCATTTACATCAGCAGTGCTGCTGGTGTATGCAATGAAATTCCGCCACCCTCGTTTAGCCCGGCGCTCCTGATTATCTGAGACAGGTACGAAACAGCTTCCTAATTCACTCCGGCGGTTTGGACAGCAACAGCTTTTCCAGCACAATCGCCGCGGCAACCCCAACGGCAAATCCATTGGTCAGCAGCGGGCGCCACAGCAGCGGAATGCACTGTACAGCCTGCGCCGGCAGGAAGGCAATGCACGTTGCCAGCAAAACCGGCAACCCGATAGCCAAACCGGTCTCATGCCGGAAAGGCGTTAAATAAGGGCTTAGCACGGCCAGTCCGCCGGAGACTTGCGAGCAGAGCAAATACAACAGCAAAGAACCGACCACCACCGGCGGAACATAGGCAAACGTCTGAATCACGCCTGGCATGCAGGCCAGCATGATCATGGCAGCTGCCGCCGGAAGCATCGGATACCGCGAACCGCAGCCAGAGGCGACAATCACACCGCTGTTCCGTTTTTTCACCCCTAAATTGAAAATTGAAATGCAGCCCCTAAGCCCTCGAAAAGAGATGTTGTGGAAGCAAAATTCATAGAAGGACGCCGGATGCGTCTCGTCTTACAAAGATTGGTGCAAAGCCAATCTTTTTTTGT
>POVV01000475.1_pt1 | contig 25319 bp, 16 predicted proteins | sample 1560271 | NCBI WGS metagenome assembly POVV01 (sample SAMN08337232, study PRJNA429181) | Bioreactor metagenome, whole genome shotgun sequencing project. | biome: cows' rumen and soil; feature: anaerobic; isolation source: anaerobic chemostat enrichment culture, galacturonate as sole carbon... | reverse complement strand
CAAGGTTGAGCCTGCCTATCCGGATGATGCCAGACAAGACGGATTTACCGGCACGGTGGGCGTAAAAATTGAGGTGCTGGCAAATGGCCGGACCGGAGAGGTTCGTCTGGCGCGCTCCTCCGGCCGGGGGTCGATGGATGAAGCAGCCCTGCAGGCTGTCCGCAAATGGCGGTTTGTACCTGCCAAGGACGAAGGCAGCGGGCAGGCTATTCGGTGTTTTACCACATTGGCGGTTGTGTTTAAGCTGAGATAAGTAAAAATATGAGCAAGGTACGGGGGAGTTACAGGATGTTCAAAAGGATTTGCTTTACTATAACCGGCGGAGTAGCTCTATTGGTAACTATGACTTTGCCGGTTTTTGCAGAAGAGATTCCTGAGTTTAGTATGGAACAAATTGTTGTGGAGTCATCCATTGCATCTGCCGACAATCTGTTAAACGTTTCCGATATTAACACCAAAGTAGTTAAACCGGGTAAAGCTACAAATGTTGCGGATTTACTTAAAGATGTGGCAGGTATTGACGTTTCCCAGCGGACTACTGCCGGCGACACACAGGATACTGTTCGCTTGCGGGGCTTTGAAAGTCAACGGTTTACCGTGCTCTTAAATGGCCGTCCTATTAATTCAACAGGAATTTTGGGCGGTTCTTATATGGACTGGGGAACGATCCCGTTAGAAAATGTAGAAAAAATTCAAATCACCAAAGGGGCGAAATCGGCTCGCTATGGCAATACCATTGGCGGTGTAATTAATATAATTACCCGGAAGGGAGGCGGCAAAGAATCAACTACCCTGCAAACCAATTTTGGCAGTTATGGTTTTAGAAGCAACCGTTTAGACCATAGTGGCGGCGACGATAATTTTAACTATATGCTATCGGCAGGTACTAAAAAGTCAGACGGATATTTAAGAAATAATTATTTGGACAGTAAAGATTACAGTTTAAGGCTGGGGCATACCTTCGAAAATAAAGGCCAATTGGTGGTTGGCGCATCCCGCGTCGAAACAGAAAGAGGTTTTATCGTAAAAAATGACGGTGAAACTGTTGGGATGGGGCAAAAGATTCCCATAGATCCCAACTATCCAATTTCAGATGGCGATATAATGATGCCTGGTCCGGGAGGTAGCTCGGCTAAGGCCTGGAGTGACGGAGCTTACTGGAAAAAGACTAATACCTATTATGATATTGCTTATACCCAGCCGTTTAAAGATGGTAATTGGAAAATCAGCTACTATAAGAATGATGAAAAGCGGGAAGAGTGGGAACCAAATGGAACAGAAAAATTCCACCGGCTTCTGCGCCCGGATCAGTCTTACAGCTGGGCCGGAGAAGTGGAACAAAAGCTTAATGAGCAACACAAAATAACGTACGGATATCAGGAGAAAATATTGCAATATGGATGGCAGGAATATTATTTTGGGACTCCTGATAAGAATCCGGCTCCTTCGCAAAAACTAAAAACAACAGGAGCTTATATTGAGGATAATTGGTCTGTAAACCCTACGCTTTCCCTAAACATCGGGCTGCGATATGACAAATATGAATTAACAAGAGATATAGATACTGGCGGCGTTTTTGCCAAAAAACCAAAACTTGATGGTGATAAAATAAGCCCTAAATTTAATTTAAGCTACAAAGTTAACGATAATACGTCTACTTACCTGTCGGTCAATAAGTTTTATCGGGTTCCTACTTCCCGTGAGTTCTGGTGGAATTATTATAATACTGGTACTGTTGTGGGCGGCATAGCACAAGGAGAGCCTAATAAGGTATTGAAGCCGGAAGATGGTTATAGTTATGAGCTGGGCATTAAGGTTAAAAATGGCGATAAAGCTAATTATAAAGCCAGCGTATTTTACAACGATATTAACAATTACATTATTTATGATAATTCAGCCATTGCCAAATCAATGATGAACCCGCCTTACAACTTAGATAAGGCTGAAATTTGGGGTATTGAACTGGAAACAGAGCAGAAGCTCAAACGTAATTTAGTTTTATTTGCTAATTATACTTATCAAAAAGGTAAAAAATCAGGTACATACTCGCCGGCTTCCCCATGGGAAAGCCAAACAGACAGGATCTATTATATGCCTGAACAAAAAGCCAATATTGGACTGCGCTATAAGATGGATAAAGGTACTGAAGTAGCATTAAGCGGCCGTTATGTTGGAAGCCAGGAAGTATTGGACGGAAACTTTGTAGGACCTGTTTCTCTAAACAAAGCTAATTTGAAGGGTTATTTTGTTACTAATCTTAGTGTTACTCATCCTATTAGCAAGAATGAAGAAGTTAGCTTTTTTGTAGATAACTTATTTGGGAAAAAATATGAAGAGGTAAAAGATTATTCGATGCCTGGTACAACCTATGGTATGGGTTACAAAGTACAGTTTTAATGGTACTTAATAAATAGTATACAATTGCTATTTGTCCCAGTGCTTATCAGGAAGCTGGAAGCAGTCCCGGGGACGTTTAGGAGAGTGAAGGTACATGAGTAACGAATGCGAATTTTTTAATAAAATTGCTGATAGTTGGGATAGTACACGGGCAATGGATACTGACAAGATTGCCCGGCTGGTAGCAATGATTGGCTTGAAGCCTGGGTTTACGGTACTGGATGCCGGCAGCGGCACCGGTGTATTGCTGCCTTTTATCAAAGAAGCGGTTGGTTCTGCCGGACAAATTACGGCAGTAGATTTTTCCGCGAATATGCTGGCTAAGGCTGAAGAAAAATACGGCCACCTTGGCGATATTATTTTTGCTGTTACTGATATTATGGAGTTTGTACCTGCGGACGGTTTATTTGACGCTGTAATCTGTTTTAACTTTTTTCCGCACATTAAGGATAAACAAAGGTTCATGACTCATATGCAAAGTCATCTGCGGCAAGGCGGAGCTTTGGTCATTATGCACGATATCTCCAGGCAGCAAGTCAATGCTATCCACAAGGACAGTGAGGCTGTCAAGAATGACCGCCTGGCGCCGGGAGAAACGGTAGGCTCCTGGCTGACAACTGCCGGATATCAAGTGACACAAATAGTTGATACCAAGGAGCGCTATTTTATTAGAGCGGTGAAGCCGTAGTTAACAGTGCATAAGTTGGAAATTTATGCATTGCAGCATTTTTTTAGAAAAAATTATAGGTATATAAACGTGGGTATGAAGCCAACGGTAATTTGCCGCAGCTTCATACCCTTTTCTTGTAGTCAATCAAAAAAAGGTTAAGGAGATGATTGGATGATTAAAGCACGGGAAGATGTATCAAAAAACACAATCGCAAGAATGGTAATATACTATAATACTTTAAAAAAAATGAAGGAAGAGGGAGAAAGGATTTGTGCTTCTACCCGGCTTGGTCAGCGTACAGGCATTGCCTCTCCGCTTATTCGCCGCGATTTGGCCTGCTTTGGTGGTTTTGGCAGAAAAGGAGTGGGTTATGAGGTGGATTTTCTCTTGTCCTGGATTAAGGAAATTCTCGGCTACAATACGGAATGGAAGGTAGTGTTTGTCGGCACAGGTATCCCTTTAAAGGGAATAGTAAACGCTTATGGCTTTTTGCCGCCTGGCTTTAAAATTATTGCTGTCGCTGATTTGGATAAAAACAATCATGGGTATAAAATTCCCGAACTTAACGTAACAATACAGCCGTTGGAAACTTTGGCAAACTTAATAAAACAGAAGGATATATCAATTGGGCTTATTAATGTACACCCAAAACAAGCGCAAAAAGTGGTTAATATATTAGTTAAAGCGGGGATAAAAGGAATTGCCAATTTCTCACCTATACCGGTACTTGTGCCGAAACATATTTCGCTAAGCCAGCTGAATGTGAGTTCTTGTCTCAGCCAGTTGTCATATAATCTAAGCGGCGGATTATCGGAAAATATTCTTGTCTAAGAGATAATACCACCCACTGCCGGCTTTTACTATGGGATTGACTCTGATTCTTTCCTGATATATAATAATTATAATTTAATTGTATTCCAGGCATACAATTAAATGGTTTTCCAGAAGGAATACTGTTAGGGATAAATCGCAATAACTTAGCTTGAAGGCTGGGTATGGGGCCATGAAGGCTTACGTTCCTAATTAGGGGGCGAAAGTTGTCATGGTCTTTTTATGTTGTTTACTGCCTGAAAAGACAGGTGCTGCTCCGTTGCCCCAGTGTATTAAACAGAGTCAGGTTTTTAAACTAGGGGGTGGGTGTCAGGAGCCGTTTAAGCCTTTTACTTAGTGTTTGTTGTTTTTATCAGACTACTTGTAATATTTTTAAAAGGTGGGAGAAATATTGGATCAATTACTAAAAGAGTTATTATTAGAGCAACCCTCAGTAAGTGCTGAGCCATTATATAATATATTGCGTAATTGCTCCTATGAGTTTAAAACGTTTTGCATTCTCAATACGGCTGTTGAACTTGGGATTTTTGATTATTTGGCTAGTCCGCAAACACTGGAATCTCTGTGCGAAACATTACAGCTTAATGCTGATATAATCCGCGATATGTTAGCATATCTAAAGGAATTAGAATTGGTTGAAGAAAATAACAGGCTATATAAAAATTCCGCAATAAGCCGCTATTATTTGCAAAGCAACTCACCATTCTCGCAGCATAATGTTGTAAAAAACCTGGAAAATGGGTTTAAGATATGGGAGAAACTCACGGAAATAGTCAAAGCCGGACCTATTCCGGCCAAAGAGAATAAGTTTTTTGCCAATAATCTTATTCACTCTTTGGCTGAGGAAGCATTGGGCGGTGAGCTGCCAAAGGTTGTTGGCATAATTAAAGAGCTGCCTGAATTCGTTAACGCTAAAAGTCTTCTGGACTTAGGCGGCGGCCATGGCTTGTATTCCATTGCATTTACTGCCGCTAATTCCGGGCTTTGGGCAGATGTTTACGATTTTCCGAATGTAATTGAAGATACGCAGAAATACATCAATAAGTATCGTGCAGACAGGGTAGGCACAATACCTGGGAATTATTTTAAAGATGGCATCCATAAATGTTATGATATTGTTTTTTTTAGTTATAATCCGGGAGGGAAAAGACCGGAGCTGATAGCAAAAATTCATGACAGGCTAAATCCGGAGGGTATTTTTATCAGCAAGCATTGTTTTTATCGCCAGGGTGAAGACTCCAAAAATCTTTTATTAGATATAGAATGGAATTTGCTATCTTTTGAAGGAGCGCCCAAAGAAAGTAGAATCTACAGTTTCTACGGTGATTGCAGACTTGAGGAATATCTGGAGTTGGTGAAAAACTTGTTTATAATAAAAGATGTTATTGAGGCTCCTGCTTTTGCCGGACAAGGACTTGGAAAAATTGGTGATGCGCTGGATTCGGTACTTATCATTGCTCAGAAAAAATAATGTCCGATGGGAGACTTAACAAGCAGGTGATGCTATGACGCAAACACAAAAAATGATCGGAAGCTCGATGTTTATTGCCTTGGGGGTTTTGATACCTATGGTATTCCATGTCCTTTTACCGGCAGTATTCCATTTTTATGGTTTGGGAGCGGTGCTTTTGCCGATGCATATCCCGGTCTTGATGGCCGGCTTGCTGCTTGGCAGTAAAGCCGGCTTGACAGTAGGTATCATAACACCCTTGATTAGCAATTTGCTGACAAGTATGCCGCCCCTTGTGCCCATGTTGCCTATCATGATGCTGGAGCTTCCGGTTTACGGGATTTGCTGTGGTTATTTTTATCGTAAAATGAATTTTTCGCTGCTATGGTCATTGGCGATTGCACTAATCGTTGGGCGATTGGCTTCAGTAGTTGCAGTTTTTTTGCTAACAGCAGCGGTGAATATTAATATTGAGCCGCTGCCATTCATCACAGGAATTATCATAACAGGGATTCCGGGATTGGTCATTCAACTGCTGTTTGTTCCCTTGATGGTTAGAAAACTGGAACATGTTTTAAAATATTAGCAGTGCAAGCGGTATACAAAAACAGGAACGGGATTTACAATAGAGCTATGAAAAAAACATCTTATGCTATTATGAGTGACTTCATGCACCTGTTCGAAACAGTTGCCAATGGTAGAGTGAACCGCCTGGATTTGGGCAATGATATGGTTTTTTATCGGGGCGAGATTCATATTATTAAGGTTATTGGCGACCAGCCCGGTATATTTATTTCTGAAATAGCGCGGTTCTTTCATGTAACACGCGCGGTTGTGTCAAAAAGTGTTTTGAAATTGGAGCGGAACGGATATGTACGGAAGGAAAAGGATCTCAACGATAAAAAACGGATTCAGCTCTATTTGACTGAGCGGGGCCAAGCGGCATTTCAGGCACATGAAAGATTTCACCAGGAATTTGACGGGCAAATTTATCAGTATTTAGACAGTCTTAAAGAGGAGGAATTAGCAGTAATTTCTCTATTTTTGAAAAAAGCTCAACAGATGAATGAACGTTATTTCTAATTAAGTCAATTATTGTTGATATTGTCTTTTATATTGACAGAAAAAATAAGTATGTGTAAAATATAACATAGCTAGTAGCTGAAGCTGCTGTTGCGGTGAATAAGATACCAGTGCTATGGGTATTTTGGTAAATAACTCCGGAACATTGTGTAATTTGACCATGAAGGTTATGGTCTCAGAAATGAGACTGTAATTTTCGTGGTTTTTTTGTTGGGTACTATAGAACTATAGGATTAAAAACAATTGAGTTAGGAAAACTGCGCCTTATTTAGACAATAATTAAAAATTAGTGGGATTGTTAGCCATGAAGGTAAACAGCACCTGCAGTAAGCGGGGATGTTTATTTTTTATGGTTATTTTTTATCCGGTGATCAAGGGCTCTAGAATACCGCCTGGCTTGTATTATGTTTCAGGTTTGCACCCGGTATATGAATTTGTCAGGTCATATTTATAAGGGAGAGATGTTTGGTGAAAATCGGAGCTGTTATGTGGGCAAGCTATATGCCGGCCTTAGCGGCGGCGGTGAAAGATATCGCCGGCCTTGAATTAAGAATGTGCAGCATTCGTGATTTAGAAGCTATGAATTACCGGCAGGCCTTTTTTGACTATTTGCGTTTAGAAGCTGATGCACTGTTTCTGTTTCCTGCCACTGGTGGTGTATGGGAAGAAATCGCTAAGGAAGTCGGCGGTTTAACAAAGCACAAGCCGACAATAGCTTTTGGTTATGACCCGGCCCTTCTTGCTTATAATACCGTTGGCGCCAATGTGGCTTTAACTGTACAGCATTATTTAACCTTAGGCGGCGTAGAGAACGCCAAAAATGCGCTTTTATGTATTATGAAAGAAGTGCTGGGCGCCAATGTTGCCGTGTTAGCGCCGGAAGAAATTGCCTGGCAGGGGATTTTTTATCCTGGCAGTGAGCGTTTATATGAAGACGCGGTAGATTTTACGAAGAACTGTCCTGCCTACCGGCCAGGCAGGCTGACAGTGGGCATACTTTTTTACCGGCATTTGTGGGTTAATCATAATACCGAGGTGATTGAAGCGCTTGTACGGGAATTGGATGAAATGGGGTACAATGCGCTGCCTGCTTTCAGTACCGGACGGCAAGATGTCGAAACAGGTTCCGAAGATAACGTTTTTGCGATAAATAACTATTTTATGATTAATCACCAGCCGGCAATTGATTGTTTAATTAATCTGCAGTCCTTTTTGCTGGTGAAACAGGGAGCAACTGAGCGAACGGCCAAACCGGCCGGGGATGATTTGCTAAGACTTTTGGATGTACCCATTATCAAGGGGCTATTGACCTACAGCAAGACAGAAACAGAGTGGCGCGCTGATCCTTATGGAATTTCCGGTCCTACCATGGTGATGTCGGTAGCCATGCCGGAGTGTAACGGCGTTATTGAACCTATTGTCGTCGCTGCGCTGAGCCGGGTTGAGGAGCAAAGCATAGGCGGAACCCTGGACTTTTATCTGCCAATTCCGGGACGGATTAGGTATCTGTGCCGGCGGATAAAAAAATGGATTGAGCTTAAGGCGAAGCTGCCGTCAGAACGGAAAGTAGCCATCATTCTGCATAATAGTCCCTGCCATGGCACAGAACTGGCGGTTGGCGGCGCAGCCAACCTGGATTCCCTTGAGAGTGTGGCCCGTATTATGTCAGCTATGCGGAGTGCCGGCTATTCTGTCAATAGTCTGCCGGAATCAGGCAAAGCGATTATTGACCGTATCATGGCAACAAAGGCCATATCAGACTTTCGCTGGACGCCGATTGAAGAAATCGTGGCAAAGGGCGGGGTTATCAAATACCTGAGTGAGAGTGAATACCGCCAATGGTTTGATAAGTTTCCGGCCAAGGCGCAAGCTGCCATGATTGAAACCTGGGGCAATCCGCCGGGCGAAGAAAAAGACGGTGTGCCTGCCGCCATGGTTTATCAAGGGAAAATATTGATTACCGGGGTGGAATACGGCAATGTCGTTATCTGCTGTCAGCCCAAACGGGGCTGTGCCGGGCCGCGCTGTGACGGGCAGGTCTGTAAGCTGCTGCATGACCCGGAATGCCCGCCTACCCACCAATATGTAGCCACCTACCGTTATTTAGAAGATATGTGGGGCGCCGATGTGCTGGTACATGTCGGCACCCATGGCAATCTGGAATTTCTTCCAGGCAAAGCAGTGGGACTTTCAGAAACTTGTTTTCCGGAGCTTACTTTAGGGACAATCCCCCACCTGTATATCTACAACACCGATAACCCGCCGGAAGGGACAATTGCCAAACGGCGTGGCTATGCTGCGCTTATCGGGCATATGCAGACCGTTATGGTAGAGGCTGCAACTTATGGACAGATCGAAGAACTGGAGAGCTTTTTAGATCAATACATACAGGCAAAACATACCGATCATGCCCGCAGTCATGAGCTGGAGCATCTGATTATGGACAAAGCGGTGGAAGCCAGGCTAATGGAAGATATCGGCCATAACCATGATGATTTTGCCGGAGTAGTGGAAAAATTGCATGGGCTGATCACCGGGCTGAAAAACCGGATGCATCAAGACGGCATGCACATATTTGGCGATATTCCCGCAGGCGAGCGGCGGGTAAGCTTTATTCAGGCAGTACTTAAGCATGATACCGGTGACCATGGTACCTTGATCCGCTTGGTGGTAGAACTTATGGGGCTTGACTATGACCGGGTAAAGGACAACCCGCATGAGTGGCATGAAGGGTTTGGCAAGAATTATGGCGCTTTGCTGGACGATGCCAACGGCTATGTAAAAAAAATTGTCCGGAAATTGATGGTCAGTTGATTGATATTGCAGAGAGGTGACAGTATGGCGGTGAGTGGTTTAGATATTAAGTTGCTGGCGTTGGCGAAAGAAGTGATGGGAACTCATTTGGTCAATTTGCCGAAGGTTGAAGAACTGGGGTACTGGCGGGATAAAATAAAAAACATTGATGCCAATCTAACTGCCTCCAGGGAAATTGACAGTCTGCTGCATGGCTTTGGTGGTGGTTATATTCCCGCCGGGCCGTCAGGACTGATTACCAGGGGGAGAGCCGACATTTTACCGACAGGGCGGAACTTCTACAGCGCCGACCCTGACCGTATTCCGACAAAGGCGGCCTGGATGGTGGGGCAGAAATTAGCCGATGCCCTGATTGCCCGGCATAAGCAAGATACCGGGCGGGTGCCGGAGAACTGCGGCATGGTGCTGTTTGCGACTGACTGCATGTGGACAGACGGCGAACAGGTAGCCCAAATTCTGGCTCTGTTAGGAGTAAAACCTCAATGGATTGCCGGTGGACGGGTAAAAGGATGTCGCATTATCCCACTCGAGGAACTGGGGCGGCCACGGGTTGATGTGACACTCCGCATCGGCGGTGTGACCAGGGATTGTTATCCGGGAATTATCGAATTCCTGGATGAGGCTATCCGGGCGGTAGCCGGGCTGGATGAGCCCTGTGAGCAAAACTATGTACGCAAACACGCGCTGGAGCAGCTGGAACAAGCTGGGGCAAATACCCCTGAGGCGTGGGAACAGGCCACCGCCCGGATTTTTGGCAGCAGGCCCAATACCTATGGTGCGGGAGTAAGTCTGGCAATCCATGCGTCAGCCTGGAAAACCGAGAAAGACTTAGCCGATATCTTCATTGTCTGGAGCGGTTATGCCTATGGCAAAAACCGCGGCGGCCAGTCTGCGGCCGAACAGTTCCAGCGTCAACTGACCACCGTGGATTTGACTTACAACAAGGCGGCTACTGATGAATATGACATTTTTGGCTGCTGCTGCCACTTTTCCTACTACGGTGGTCTGACAGCCGCTGCCCGGACGCAGAGCGGCGGAGAAGTTAAGACCTACTTTGGCGATACCCGCGACCCGGAGCGCCCGGCGGTTACCAGTTTGTCAGAGGAAATCAACGGTATTGTCCGTACAAAGCTGTTAAATCCTGAGTGGATTGACAGTATGAAACGGCACGGCTACAAAGGCGCCGGCGATATGGCTAAACGCGTCACCCATGTATATGGCTGGGAAGCCACCACCGGCGAGGTTGCCGACTGGGTGTTTGATGATCTGGCCAGGACCTATGTATTGGATCAGAAAATGCGTGAATGGTTTGAGGAAGATAATCCCTGGGCTATGGAGGAAATCAACCGCCGTTTGTTAGAAGCGGCTGAACGGGGATTATGGGAGGCTGACCCTGAAGTGCTTGAGGATCTGAAAGATACCTATATGGAGATTGAGGGCTGGATGGAAGAACGGATGGGCGATGTAGCAGGCGATTATCAGGGGGGAAGCGTGGATATTATTACGGCCGATGATGTGCCGGCATGGAAAGCAAAGCTGGCTAAATGACTAATACACTGCCGGTGCCGTCCATGTACCGATAATGAAGTTGAGGGGAGAACATGAAAAAATTAGGTAAACAGCGTAGAATTATCTATCCGTTTGCAGCCTTAGCCGGGCAGGACGATTTACAGCTGGGGCTGCTGCTGCATGCGGTAAACCCCCGGCTGGGCGGGATACTCATCCGGGGTGAAAAAGGTACTGCCAAGTCGACGGCTGTTAGGGGATTGGCGGAAATACTGCCAGATATGGAAGCTGTGGCAGGCTGTCCGTATCATTGCGACCCGCAGGATACCGGCAAAGCCTGCGGCGGCTGCCGCAGCCGAGCGGCAGAGCCACAGATTTTTACCATGCCTGTGCCTGTTATCGACATTCCGGTATCGGCTACCGAAGACCGGGTGGTTGGCAGCCTGGATTTTGAGCAAGCCCTTAAAGCCGGCCGGCGGGCATTTATGCCTGGCCTGATGGGAGAGGCTAACCGGGGCATTATCTATATTGATGAGATTAACCTCTTGGATGATCATATTGTGGATGTGCTGTTAGATGCGGCTGGCAGTGGTATTAATGTAGTTGAACGCGAGGGGACCAGCATCACCCATCCGGCAGACTTTATCCTGGTAGGAACAATGAATCCCGAAGAAGGTGACCTTAGACCGCAGTTATTGGACCGTTTTGCCTTATGCGCGGAGGTTGCCGGCTTGACAGACCGCGAGGCGCGGGTGGAGATCATGAAACGCCGGGAAGCTTTTGAGACAGATCCGGCTGCTTTCCGTGAGGCCTGGCAGCAAGAGCAGTCGGATTTGCGCGCGAAGGTGATTACAGCCCGAAGACTGTTGCCTGAGATCATACTGTCAGAGCAACTATATACAAAGATCAGCCGGCTATGTGCCAAAGCATATGCTGCCGGTCACCGGGCTGATATTATGCTGGTGCGGGCTGCGATTAGCCTGGCCGCTTGGCGTGGACACCGGGAAGTGACCGAAGCCGATGTGAATGACATTGCGCCCATGGTGCTGGCGCACCGCCGCCGTGAGCTGCCGGAAGAATCCGCAACACCGCAGCAGCAGGAACAAGAACAGCCTGCCCCGGCAGAGAAAGCGGATGAATCGCCGGAGGCGCAGGATAAACAGTCTCTACCGCCGCCTTCTGTCCGGCAAGAGGAGGCGCAGCAGGAAGATACCGATGCGGACAGGGACAGTAACGGTAAAGCCAAGCCGTCCACCGAGATGGTCTTTGCCATTGGCAGGCCTTTTGCCATCAAACGGATTACGATGGATAAAGACCGCCAGGCACGCCGGGGCTCCGGCCGCCGTTCACGCACCAAAACCGATGCAAGTGTTGGCCGCTATGTGCGCAGTACCAGCCGCCGGGAACGGGACGACCTGGCTATTGATGCCACCATTCGCGCAGCGGCCCCGTTTCAGCGCAGCCGTAAGCAGAATGGCATGGCACTGGTTATTGAAACAAATGATATCCGTGAGAAAGTGCGGGAGAAACGCATTGGTAACTTTATGCTGTTTGTTGTGGATGCCAGCGGTTCCATGGGGGCCAGACAACGGATGATTGAAACTAAAGGCGCTATTTTATCCTTGCTCCAGGACGCGTATCAAAAACGGGATAAAGTAGGTATGGTGGCTTTTAAGGGCGACCAGGCCGAGGTGTTATTGCCGCCAACTAACAGTGTGGAACTGGCGCAAAAGTGCCTGGTGGAAATGCCGGTCGGTGGCAAAACGCCGCTGGCGGCAGGGCTGATGAAGGCGCAGGAAGTGGTCAGGCAGCAGTTGAAGCGCAGTCCTCATATGTGTCCCATTGTCGTTATTTTGTCTGACGGCAAGGCCAATGCCGCGATGGCGGCGGATAAGCCGCTGGCCGAAGCGTACCGGGTGGCTGAGAGTATGCGTGAAGAATTCAATAGTAAATATATTGTTATTGATACTGAAAAAAAGGGACTGCTGTCCTTTGGTAAGGCTCAGGATTTGGCCGCCCATCTTGGCGGGGAGTGCTATACTATCGAACAGTTAAAGGTTGACAGTCTGGTGGATATTGTTCGGGGAGCGTTAGCTTAACCTGATATTATTTGGTAGGGGAGATAATTACTGTGCACAATCATAAACCAAGAAATTATCCGTTTTCCGCTATTGTTGGTCAGGAAAGTATGAAAAAAGGGCTGATGCTCAATGTCATCAATCCCCGTCTGTCCGGCATACTTATCCGTGGGGAAAAAGGAACAGCCAAATCAACGGCTGTCCGGGCGTTAGCCGAACTTTTGCCAGAGATTGAGGTAGTCGCCGACTGTCCTTATCATTGTGACCCGGATCAGCCGCTGGCACATTGCCCTGAGTGCCATGAACGCTATGAAAATGGGGAAGAACTGCCACGGGCTAAACGGCCGATGAAGGTGGTCAATTTGCCGGTATCGGCGACAGAGGACAGGGTTGTAGGTACTTTGGATATCGAACATGCCATCAAATATGGCGAAAAGAAATTTGAACCCGGTGTGCTGGCTGAGGCCAACCGGAGCATTCTGTATGTCGACGAAGTTAATCTTTTGGACGACCATATTGTGGATGTGCTTTTAGATGCCGCCGCTATGGGGGTTAATACCGTGGAGCGGGAAGGCGTGTCATTTTCGCATCCGGCCCAGTTTATTCTTGTCGGTACGATGAATCCGGAAGAAGGTGAGCTCAGACCGCAACTCTTAGACCGGTTTGGTTTGTGTGTTACTATTGAAGGAATTGCCGATCCGGAAAAGCGGGTAGAGGTTATTAAACGCCGCACTGCTTTTGAAGATAATCAGGAGGAGTTTGCCGCAGCATGGGAAGCCGAGCAGGGGAAACTGCGGGAAAAAATGGTGGCGGCGCAGCGGCTTTTACCTGCAGTCAGCTATGATACCGAAGTCCTGTATAGCATCGCTGATATTGCCATTCAGATGGGGGTAGACGGCCACCGGGCTGACTTAGTCATGTTGAAAGCCGCTAAAGCACTGGCAGCATTACATGGACGGAATAAGGTTGAGCAAGCTGATGTTGCCGAGGTAGTTGAGCTTGCGCTTATGCACCGCATGCGTAAGAAGCCCTTTCAGGAAGTTGGTTCCGACCAGAAAAAACTGCAAGAGGTTATGTCACATGCGCATGCCCATAAACATCCGCATGAACATAGTCATAGCCACAATCACCAGCACACCCACCACTTCAAACCGGCACGGAAGGAGCCGGGGATATGATTGCAGCCGGCAGCTCAGTTCAGTATAAAATGTTGAAAATAATGGGGGAGAGAGAATGAAGCAATGGGAAAAGAAAAGCTTGGTTTTAACAATAATGCTTGGTGCAGCGTTGTCTTCACAGAATTTTGTTTATGCGGCAGCCGGGGAAGAACCAACCTTTGATCTGGAGCAGGTGGTTGTTACCGCGACTAAGACTGAAAAGAAGGCTGGCGAGGTTCCGGCAGCCGTAGAGGTCATTACCAAAGAGGAAATGGATAAAAAAAATATTAAAAGAGTGGATGACGCGCTGAAGAGTATTACAGGTGTTTATGTCCGGCAAAACAAAGGGATTATGGGGACTACCGATATGGTTAGCATGCGGGGATTTGGCAAGCAAAAACAAGTGCTTATCATGATGGATGGACAACCTTTGAATGATGCTTATAACAGCGCGGTTAATTTAGCCAATATTCCTACGGAAAATATTGATAGAATTGAGGTAATCAAAGGTCCGGCCTCGGCCTTATATGGTTCTAACGCTATGGGTGGCGTTATCAATATCATCACCAAAGATAAAGCCCGGCAAGAAACTATAATTCGTCTCGGTATCGGCGGTCAGGGAACAGACAGTCAATCTGTCTATACCAGTGGCAATACAGGTAAATTCGATTATTTTATTACAGCGCAAAGGACTGCTACAGATGGTTATGAGTCCAATGATCAATATAAAACAGACAATACTAAAACCAGGCAAGGCGATAACGGGATGAAGAAGGAACTGTACAACGGTAAATTGGTGTATCATTTGGATGAAAATAGTAAGCTGAGTTTGTTCGGCGGCAGCAACGACTTTAAATATTTCTATGAGCGTATTGCTGACCGTGGGGAAACAAATGAAGATAGCTGGGGCTTGAACTACGAAAATCAACTAAATAGCACAAGTTCCCTAAAAGTTAGCTATGGAGAAAAGAAACTGGACAGCTGGTATGTAGCCGGTACTAGCTATGCAAAAACACCTTCCAAAGCTACCAATGCAGAAGTGCAGTATAATTTCAAACTGGGGGATAAAGATTCATTTACGGTTGGCTATTCACGCAGAGGTGAGGAGGCAGACTCTTTGGGCAAAAAATTGACTGATCCAAGGAACTTAAGGTCTGCTACCGCAACAGGGGATAATAATGTTGGCGGGCAAACGGAAACAGACTCTTTCTATATTCAGGATGAACGAAAACTGAGCGAAAAAACTACGCTTTACCTGGGCGGACGGTATGACGACTGGCGTTTTTATGATGGGTATACATATGGCTATGATACTGGGAACAACAGGTATATTACCAGTCAAACGTCTGAAAGCAAAGCAAATAGTTTTAGTCCTAAAGCAGGAGTAGTTCATAAGATGAATGACAAACTGACGCTGCGATCTTCTATTGGCAAGGCATTCAGGGCTCCCAATATATATGAGCTGGCTAAAGACTGGGAAGGCAGTACCGGCATTATTTATAAATCCAACCCGGACTTGCAGCCCGAAGAAGCTACTAACTATGAGCTGGGATTTGATTATCGGCCGGATAAAACTATGTTGGTTAAGGTAAATGTGTTTCACACCGATGTTTCTGATGCTATTGACCAAAAGAAAACTAAAGTGGCAGGAAGAGATGTGTATCAATACATTAATTCGGGCAAGGCAAGAGTCAATGGCTTTGAAATTGGCTTGAACAAGCGTTTGAGCGATGCCTGGGGTAGTTTTGTTAATTATACTTATACAGAGGCGAAAATAGTAAGCAGTGACGTAGCGCCTGAAAATGAAGGCAAACAAATTGCCGGTGTTCCGAAACAACTATTTAAAGTTGGTGTTGATTATACTAAAGGCCGTTGGCAGGGCAGCCTGAATGGCAATTATGTGAGTGATGCAAATGGTTCTACTAAAATAGGTGAGAGTGGATATGGGTACTATGGATCTTATTTTACGGTAGATACTAAAGTATCTTATAAAATGACGAAAGACACGACAATTTCCCTTAGTGTGGACAACTTATTGGATAGAGACTATTATAGCTATTATTTGGCGCCCTCCCGGACAACTTATTTGGAACTGACCCATAAATTTTAGTATAAAAGAATGAAACGAGGATTGATTGTTGGCCTGGTTATTGTATTGGCAATCCCGGTGGTACTGGCTTCCTATCTGCTATATTCCGACCGTGAAAAAGGCAATAGGGAGCATGCAGCCTTTAGTACAGCAGCAATGATCATCACCGACTCCAAAGGCAAACAAGTAACGGTTCCCAGTCCGCCGCAGCGGATCGCCGGGCTTGGCGGCGCTTACGGACTGGAAACCTTGCTGGCCTTTGGACTTAAAAGCGAAATTGTTGCTATGGCCGATTATGCCAAAATGCGAGAGGATTTTAAACTGTTTGTACCGGATGTGCCAGATGTGGGGCGATCAAGCAGGCCTAATATCGAGCAGCTCCTGACGGTAAATCCGGATCTGGTACTGGCCTATGCGATCTATTCCTTTCCGGAGATGGAACAAGTTTTGGCGGCCCACAATATCGCGCTTGTACAAATGGACTTTTTTGTGCCGGATAAATATGAGCGGGAAGTGCGGACCTTGGGGAAAATATTGCAAAGGGAAAGCCGGGCGGAGGAATTAATTGCTTTTGAAAAAGAGCATTTGCTCTATATCGCCGATAGGGTCAATACGATCAAGCCGGCAGAAAAAGTCCGAGTCTACCTGGAATCCTATCAGACGTATCAGGCGGAGAGCCCGCGGGATCCGGCCCATGACCCCGTCCTGGAATGCGGCGGGATTAATATTTTTGCCGATGCATCTGTCAAAAATCCGCTGGTAAGTGCGGAAGCTGTGGTTACGAGAAATCCTGATGTCATCATTAAGAATATAACCAGCCAATACTGTCCCAGTGGTTATGGCGTAACCGATCCGGCGGCGCTTGCCGCCTTGCGGGCGGAAATAATGAACCGTCCCGGCTGGCAGCAGATCAATGCAGTAAAGAATGGCCGGGTATATATTATCTCCACAGACACCCGCTCCATCCATCCCAGTATTTATAATAGTTACCTGGTTAAATGGTTCTATCCGGAAATGTTTCCGGATCTGAAACCGGCCAATAATTACCGGGCATGGCTGCGCCGGTTCATGGGAATGGATTTACAGGGTGTTTATGTATATCCGGATAGTTAACGTGGCAGTTCATAACGCCAAGCTGGTGATAATTGAGGAACGGATCGGGAATCTGTATTCACATATCCCGAGACAGAAAAAGGACGGTGAAAGAGTTGTCTCAAGTTGGCGGCAGCAGTCCTGCTCGTGACGATGCAATCAGACTTAAGGAGATATATACCCGGCAAACCGGTAAGAAGTGTTTTATCATAGTAAGCTTGATTCTGCTTTTGACAGTGCTGGGTCTGTTCTCGATTTCAATCGGTACCGCCTCAATCAGTATCAGCGATGTGGTCAAAGCCATCAGCAATAAGGTGTTTTATACGGAGTACGCATATGCCAATAATCTGGCAGATACCATCGTAATGAAACTTCGCTTTCCTCGGGTCCTGCTGGCAGTTCTTACAGGCATCAGCCTTGCGGGAGCCGGTGCGGTCATGCAGGGTATACTTCGTAACCCGCTGGTAAGTCCCTACACTCTGGGAATGTCGGGGGCGGCATCCTTAGGGGCCGCCATCGCCATTGTTCTGGGCAAAGGATTATTTGGCAACAACTTTGACAGTATGGGTCCGTACTTCATTGCTTTTAACGCATTCATCTTCGGCTTTGTTACGATTTTTATCATTATTGGCTTTGCCCGGATGAAGGGTGGATCACCGGCAACACTGGTGCTGGCCGGGGTTGCGCTGGGATATATTTTTTCCGCCGGAGTATCGGCGTTAAAGTATTTCTCCAATAATGAGGCCTTAAAGGATCTGGTTGTTTGGCTGATGGGCGGCATGTGGGGAGCAACTTGGCAGTCGGTGGGATTATTGGTTTCTGTCGTGAGTATCTGTATGTTGATCCTGCTAAGTTACGCCTGGGATATGAATGCTCTTTCCGCTGGCGAAGCGGTGGCAACCAATCTGGGGGTAAATATAAAGCGGCTGCAGTTCATCTGTCTTACGGCGGCCACGCTGGCTGCCTCCGCCACTGTGGCGTTTACCGGTATTATCGGCTTTATCGGCCTGATCGCCCCCCATATATCCCGGATGCTTATCGGCAATGATAACCGGTTTTTAATTCCCTGTTCCTGCATCATGGGGGCGCTAATTCTTCTTTGCGCAGATACAGTAGGCAGGACGATTATCTCGCCGGTGGAAATTCCTGTCGGCATTGTAACCGGTTTGCTTGGGGGGCCCTATTTTCTTTATATGCTCTTAAAGAAAAAACAGTTTCATTAATAAATGGTAATTAGGAAAAGGTGGATAAAATGAACATTGCAGTACAAAATGTCTGCTTTGCCTATAACAGCCATCCCATATTACAGGATGTGAGTCTGGAAGTACAAAAGGGGCAGGTTGTCAGTATTGTTGGTCCTAACGGAGCAGGAAAGTCCACATTATTGAAATGTATGGCAAGATTGCTGAAACCACAAGGCGGTACCGTGTATTTAAACGGTAAGGATATTGCAGGGCAGAAATCCCGCGAGTTGGCTAAAGCCATGGGTTATGTGCCGCAGAATATCAGGGACGTTTTCCCGTTTACCGTGCTGGAAACTGTCTTGATGGGGCGTAAGCCTCACCTGACCTGGGATGTTGGCGACGAGGATTTCCGGGTGGTTACCCAGGTTATGAAATTTCTGGAGATAGAAGAGTTAGCCGAGCGTCCCCTGGACCAGTTAAGCGGCGGTCAGAAACAGAAGGTGTTCGTGGCTCGGGCCCTGGCACAGCAGCCGGAAGTTTTTCTGTTTGATGAACCCACAAGCAACCTGGACGTCAGACACCAGTTAGAGGTATTTACAACCATTAAGCAATTGGCCGAAACCGAAGGGCGGACAGTCATTGTGGTGGTTCATGATCTGAATTTGGCCACCAGATTTTCCGATATGCTGGTGATGTTGAAGCAGGGGGCAATATACGCGACTGGTAAGCCGGAGCAAGTGATTACCGAAGATAACATCAGAGCAGTGTACAATGTTTCGGTGGCAATTATGGAAAGCAAATACGGGAACTATGTTCTGCCGCTTGAGCCGCTCAAAGAATCGGCAGTCTAAATTACTGTTCCGGTTAATATACGCACATATAAGGAGAATATGAGATGATCCCCAAAAGTTTTTCCTGGACACTGCTTTTATTGACAATAACTGCACTGCTGGTTACCGGCTGCACCCGGACAGAACCCGTTGACAAAACCGGCAGTGCGGCGCCAGCCGGCACCACCATCAAAGATTCTTCCGGCAGGGAAGTTAAAATCCCTGCACCTATAAAGCGAGTGGTTGTGTTGAATTCATCGACGTTTAACATGATTACCGTTATCGGTGCTGCCGATACGATTATCGGCGTAAACGATAGCACAGCGCAATCGGAAGCGGCTGCGGCCAATAAGGCTGTTTTTGGAACATTCATGCAGCCTAACGTGGAGAAGATCATTGAGGCCAAACCGGACGCGGTGATCGGTAACCGCATGATGAATCCCATTCAGGTTAGACAGCTGGAAGATGCCGGTATCCCGGTACTGTTCTTTGAGTTTTACCTGCCTTCTATTTTCCATAATGAAATTCTCACATTAGGAAAACTGTTCCAGAAAGAGGCACAGGCACAAAAATATTCCGACTTTATCATGAAATATCAGCGGTTGATTGAAAACCGGCTAAAGGATATTACACCGGAGGAAAGAGTAACCGTGTATTTTGAGGGCTATAGTGCTTACGGTACGGTGGCGCGGGGCACCGGCGGCGACGAACTGGTGACGCGGGCAGGAGGTATCAATATTGCCGGCGGGGAAACTGTCTCGTACCCAAGAGTCAGCGCAGAATGGGTGCTGCAAAATAATCCACAGGTTATTGTAAAAACGGTTTCCACCAGCGCTAAGGCAATGGGTGAAGGACATACAGACAACGCAGCCGTAAAGGCCATTTATGACAATGTAATCTCCCGGCCTGGCTGGAGCCGGTTAACTGCAGTTAAGAACAACAAAGTAGTATTATTGGCATCAGCTATTGGTACTACTCCGGAAGGCAGTATTATCGGGATGTTATATATGGTAAAAGCCATGTATCCCGATAAATTCACGGATATTAATCCATATGAAATTTATAAACAAATGAAAAAAGAGTTCTATCATGTTGAGTCTAATGGGATAATTGCATATCCCTGAATTTACGCAATTGCATCAGGTAAATTCCCGTTAAACTGGGCGGCGTACAGGCGGGCATACAATCCTTCCTTTTTTAGTAATGCTGCATGTGTGCCCTGTTCGATAATGCCTTCATCGGTAAGCACTACAATCCTGTCCGCATTCCGGATAGTAGCCAGCCGGTGAGCAATTACCAGGGTTGTCCGGTCGCGGGATAATTTGTTCAGCGCCTGTTGAATCGCATATTCCGCTTCATTATCCAGGGCCGAAGTAGCTTCATCCAAAATGAGGATGGGCGGATTTTTCAAAAACATCCGGGCAATGGCAATGCGTTGTTTTTGGCCGCCGGAAAGCTTCACTCCCCGCTCACCAATGTAGGTATCATATCCCTGCTCCAGTTCTGTAATAAATTCATGAGCGTTTGCTTTCCTGGCAGCCTCAATAATTTCCTCATCGCTGGCATTAATCTTTCCATAGGCAATATTGGCCCGGATAGTGTCATAAAACAAAAACACATCCTGCTGCACAATACCGACATTTTCCCGTAATGATTTTTGTGTCACGGTCCGGATATCCAGATCGTCAATCAGGATAGCTCCCTGCTCCACTTCGTAAAAACGGGGAATCAGGCTGCACAGGGTTGTTTTGCCGCCGCCGGACGGGCCGACAAACGCTACTGTTGCCCCCTGTGGCACTGTTAAACTGATATTTTCCAGTACCTGTTTCTTGTCATTATAACGGAAAGTTACATTTCTAAATTCAATCTTGCCTTTAACATTGCATAACTGCCGGGCGTCCGGCGCATCGACAATATCCGGTTCCAGATCCATAACTTCTGTAAATCGCCGGAAGCCGGCCATGCCCTTTTGATACATTTCTGTCAGCAGCGCAATCCGGCGGATGGGATTGAAAAAGAGGGCAATATAAAGTAAGAAACCAATAAATTCACCGACTGTCAGGCGCCCAAGATAGATAAAGCCGGCACCGGCGATCAGCACCACCAGATGAATCAGATTGGTCATAAAATTTATGCCGCTGTGGTATGATCCGAAAATCCTCAGGGCTTTTTTCCGCACAGTAAACACATCGTTGTTTCGCTGCATGAATTTTTCCTGCTCATAGGCCTCATTCGTATAGGCTTTGACCAGCCGGATGCCGGTAATGCTGTCTTCCACCTGGGCGTTGATATCTGCTATGGTAAGCCGCATATCCTGAAACGTCTTCTTTAACTGTTTGTTTCGCACCAGGGTAAACCACAGCAAAAAAGGTACAAACAAAAATGTAATCAGACTTAGCTGCCAGTTGATGGTGAGTAAGATCAGAAAACTGCCAAGCATGGTGACACAAACAATAAAGAAGCCTTCCGGGGCATGATGGGCAAACTCCGAAATCTCAAACAAATCATTGACTACTCTTGACATAAGATGGCCTGTCCGGGTATTGTCAAAATAGCGGAATGAAAGCTTCTGCACATGTTCGAATAATTCCCGCCGCATATCATATTCTATTTTGGCGCCCAGTACATGCCCGTAATATTCAACAATATACTGGAGTCCGAAGTTCACCATGTACATAACCAGCAGGCCGGCACCGGCCCACAGCAAGAGGACAATATCCCCGGCAGGCAGAATATCGTCAATTACCTGCCGCACGGCCAGGGGAAAGACCAGATCCAGGACTGACATAAGAACCGCACAGAAAAAATCCAGAAAAAACAGCGGTAAATGCGGGCGATAATATAAAGCAAAACGACGCAGCATACTTTCTCCTTCCTGCGCAAAAGGTCAGGAACGCCATTAACGGTGCAAGGCGTTCCTGATCTTTTGCTGCTTAACTGAATTTAAAACCCGATTTGATAGGACAGGCTGTAATTTCTTCCCGGCATAGGGAAGCCGTCTGTTTGCTCATAATCGGTGTCAAACAGGTTATTAACGGCCAGGGCAACGGTTTGGTCTTTTTTCATAGTATATGACATGCCCAGGTTGAATACCGTATAACTGTCTGTCTTTGTATTTCGGGCCGGCTTGATTCTTTGTCCGTCCAGGGCGGCCCGGAACCCCTGATGGTCATTGTAGCGCAGCCCCAGGTTCACGGTTCCTTTCGGGATGCTGTCAAGCTTTGTACCGGTTGGGTCAAAGCGGTCGCCGCTCTTCTTGCCATTTTGGGTGGTATAGCTGAAGATCAACCCCAGGTTTTTTGAAAACTGATAATCATTTGTCCATTCCAGTCCGTGGATTTTTGCGTTGCCCAGGTTGTAGGGAGGCGGAGCCGAATTTATGCTGCCGCCCATATAAGACGTTACATAATTGTCAATATCATAATAGAAGCCTGTGACCTTAGCGCCGAATCTGTCGTCAAACTGCTTTTGCCAGCCCAATTCATAGGCTATGCCGCTTTCCGTACCTAAAACGCCCATCTTTTTTTTCCAGTCATCCAGGGTAAACTTGTTTGTATCTCCTCCATAATTATCGTTTACGTATTTATTGTAATTGCTATCCAAATTATTCAGGTTTTCCTGGGACGGGGAATAATTACTTGCCCATTTTGAAAACTCAGACAGGGGAGGTGCTTTGAATACCTGGCTGGCGCTGGCATATACCGATTCATTGGAGCTGAGCTTATAGGTCACATTCAGCTTGGGGCTTACCTTCGACTTATCCTCATAGTTAGTTGATGTGAGCATATTGTCGGCTTCAAAGTGGTCATAACGCAAACCTAAACCCAGTAGTACCCTGTCGTCCATTTGCCAGTTATCCTGAATGTAATACCCGTTAAGCTCTGTTTCAAACCGGCTGGTGGTGGTTTTATACTTGAGTTCTCTGGAATCCAGGCCGAAGGTCAGCTTATGATTTCCCAGCTGGCGGCTTTGCTGCCAGTTATACCCGGTGTTTTCCGTCGTCATAGTTGAAACGCTGGTCGAATTCAGAAACCGGAGATGATCGGTCCGGTCCTGGATATTTTTATACAAGCCCAGCTTCCAGTTGCCCTCATAATAATTTACAGAATAGTTCCTGGTATCAAACTCCCGGAAGCTGCCGTCCAAATATTGTTTGGCAGGGGCCATACTTTCAGAGGGGGCTATCGGCACTGTCGGATAATGAGGATTCCAGCCGTTAATGTTCTTAGGGTTTGCATTGTTTCCAACCAGGGTTCCTTCTTCCCGGTGGCTGTCGGTTATCGCTACTGACAGCCTTTGGTTGTCGGTGAAATGGTAGGTCAGATTCAGATTTATATCATCACTGTCCTTGAAATTGTTACGGTAAAAGCCGTCGCTTTCCTTCTTGTCGGCGCTGACAGACCAGGAAATTTTTCCATTATCGGTCGTCCCCTGATTGCTTATACTGGTTTTTCTGTCGCCATAACTGCCAAAGCTGGATTTGAGATAGGTTTTATTTTCGCCCGGCGTATCGGTTGTCACAATATTGATGACCCCGCCCAGGGTGCCGCCATATTGCGCCGAGCTGGCGCCCCGGATAATTTCGATTTTTTTGACATTGCTTACCGGCAGCGAGTCCCACTCCAGCGCCCGGCCACGCATTATCGGGCCCTGGCTGTCTATTACATTGCCGTTGATGGCCACCAGCACCCGGTCGCCGCTTACGCCGCGGAGGGTCACCGTTGTTCCGCCCTGCGGGCTGGTAGTTACTGTTATACCCGGTACATCCTGCAGCAAATCGGTTATACTGTTGATTTGCCCGGCATCAATTTTGTCTTTTACATTCAAAGAGGTGACCTTGGTCGCTTCGCCTTCCCCTACAAGTTTACTATCGGTAATTACAATTGTTTCCAACGCGAAATCAGGGACGGTTTCCTCCGCATAAGCCCAGGGAGAAACCTGTAAACAGACTGCCAGGGCTACCAGCAAAGCTCTTTTTTTCTTTATTTTTTTTAACATTTTTTCATCTCCATATTGCTTGATAAGACATGCTGCCTTCTTCCACCAGCTTCCGGGTATACTGCTGTACCGGCCTGTTAAAGATATCCGCTGCATTGCCTTTTTCGATGATAGTACCCTGATACATAACACAGACTCTGTCGGCAATTTTTTGTGCGACTGCCAGGTCATGGGTGATATACAGCATGGCAAACCCTTTTTGATTTTGCAGTCCCTTTAGCAGCCGTAGAAGATTTGCCTGAGTAGAAGGATCCAGCATGGAGCTGATTTCATCGGCAATTAACAGCGCCGGCTCCATGACAAGTGCCCTGGCTACCGCCACGCGCTGCCGCTGCCCGCCGCTCAGCGTATGGCATCGGCGGGTTAAAAAGCTCTCATCATTCCCCGGGAGCTGGACATTGAGCAAGGCAGTGCTGACAATTTCCCGCAGTTTCGCAGCAGAGTCTTCTTGCCGTAAAATATCCAGCGGTTCCCTGACAGCCTGTTCCACCGTAAACTGTTCGTTAATAGCTGAATAGGGATCCTGAAAAACAATCTGGATACCCTGTTTTTTACGGGTAACACTGTTAAGCGTTACTTTTTCCCCCTCAAATAGGACTTCACCGCTGTCAGGCAGCAATACTCCGGCAAGAATACTGGACAATGTCGTCTTGCCGGAACCGGATTGACCGATTAACGCAACAATCTCTCCTGACCGGATTTCCAGGGTGCAATTATTGCAGGCTTTTAGGGAGTTTCCTTTACAGGTATAGGTTTTGTTTAGCTCTATGCCTTGCAGCAGGGTTACAATCCCGTTGCGGTTACAGGCAACCCTGCGCTCCAGTGCGACATATTTCAGGTCAGGCTTGTTAGATATACAGCAGTCAATATGCTGATTGCACCGCGCATAAAAAGGACAGCCGCGGTTTGGATTGTTTTCTGTCTCCCCGGGAATGCCCCACATATCCCGGTAAGGATTTATTTCCGGCGAAGAATGCAACAAGCCCCGGGTATAATTATGCATTGGGTGGTTTAGAATGTCTTTGGTCAACCCCTCCTCGACAACCCGCCCTTGGTAGAGGATAAGCAGACGGGAGGTAAGCCGGGACACAGTATGGATTTCATGAGAAATAACAATCAGGCCAAAGCCATGCTGCTGCT
>POVV01000474.1_pt1 | contig 25329 bp, 22 predicted proteins | sample 1560271 | NCBI WGS metagenome assembly POVV01 (sample SAMN08337232, study PRJNA429181) | Bioreactor metagenome, whole genome shotgun sequencing project. | biome: cows' rumen and soil; feature: anaerobic; isolation source: anaerobic chemostat enrichment culture, galacturonate as sole carbon... | reverse complement strand
TCCGGTCTCACCAATTTCACCTGTAGCACCTGTAGCTCCGGTTTCGCCTGTCGCGCCTGTTGCACCTGCAGCTCCGGCTTCACCTGTTGCCCCGGTTGCGCCAGTTTCGCCTGTTGCACCTGTAGCTCCAATTTCGCCTGTCGCGCCTGTGGCACCAGCAGCTCCGGCTTCACCTGTTGCTCCGGTCTCACCTGTTCCACCTGTAGCTCCAGTTTCGCCTGTCGCACCTGTAGCACCAGTAGCTCCTGCTTCGCCTGTTGCCCCGGTAGCGCCAGTTGCACCTGTGGCGCCTGTCGCACCTGCGGCACCGGCTGTGCCTGTCGCTCCGGTTGCACCTGTGGAACCCGTGGCCCCAGCTTCACCTGCCGCACCAGTCGCTCCGGTGGCTCCAGTCGCACCAGCGGCTCCGGCTTCACCTGTTGCGCCGGTTGCACCTGTGGAACCCGTAGCACCAGTCTCGCCTGTCGCACCTGTGGCTCCTGCTTCACCGGTAGCACCAGTCGCTCCAGTAGCTCCTGTGGCTCCGGTGGCACCTGCAGTACCAGTAGCGCCGGTCTCACCCGTGGCTCCGGTGGCGCCAGTTACGCCGGTAGCTCCTGTTGCACCGGTCGGGCCTGTAGGACCTCCAACGGGACCAGTGGGTCCGGTAGCACCTGTTGCCCCGGTGGGTCCGGTAGATCCAGTAGCGCCTGTTCCCCCGGTCGCCCCGGTCGCTCCTGCGGCGCCGCACTTTCCAGAAATACCAAACGGTCCAAACACTCCGAATGGCCCAAATGGCCCGAAGCAGTCGCAACCGCTATTTTTATCCTCACAGTTGGGTTGATGAGGGTTACAACACACATTGTGATGTTGGTGGCAGCTATAGCGATCTTCTGTTCCACTTTGCGATGATGATTTATTGCATGAATCTACATAAAGATCTTTCTTTCTCCGCAAGTCCTCTTTCTGGTCCACCGATATCCTCCTCTCATCATACAATTTAAATCATTTATATAATTTTATAAATTATTATGTCTATCTAGGTGCTAATCGCGCTATATTCGCTCAAGTTTACCGCCTGGTTACTTCCGCCTGATATAGCGGGAGTAACCAGGCGTTTGTTGCCAAAGGGAACAGACAGTGCTGCTGTACATGCCGCTATGTTGTTTGTATGCTATGTCATACTTTTTTTGTTCTGTCACCTGAACGTGTCAACTGCCGAGTCACCACCCGCAACCTAGCCGATTTATGCAATTTGCGTAATGGTCAAGTGAGCCGAAACCGGTCGTGTGCCGCCAGCGAGTGAAGTAATGGTTAATGCTGCGGCATTTCCTGCCGGATTTCTCACGGTGAGTACCGAATTGCCAACTGTCGTGCGTACCAGCGCAATCCCGACGATCTGAGAACTGCCTGCTGCGCGCCCGGCCACTGTATAGGCCAGATCAGCACCGTTGAGGGTTAAAACCAGTTGCCCGGCTTGCACCACACTCACCTGGAAAAATACTTGATAGGTTCCAACCATCGATAAGTTGAATGTGCTCGGGCCGGTTCGAGTAATTGTTGACCCGCTGGCAGGCCCGTCTTGCGGAAAACTCACATCAGCACCAGGAGCAACAGTGTCTACATTATCAGGAGGCATTAACGCAAAAAAGTCAGCAAAGCCTAACACTCCGCCAGGTCCTGTCGCACCTGTGGGCCCGGCAGGTCCTGGCGCTCCAGTCGCACAGCTTCTGCAAAAGGGGCCAAACGGTCCGAAAACACCAAAAGGGCCAAAGGGTCCAAATAGACTGTACATATCAGATTTGTTTAATTTGCGATATCTTTTCGTCTTATGGCGCGAATGCATGGAGTCTGTATTCTTCTGCCGCGATCGATCATCATCGGTATCAGAAGAAAATCGGCACTTGCGATGCTTATGCCGCCTGTGATGTCTGCGCCGAATGCAATTCTCCTGTTCATCGCTTTGTTCCATGCTCTCGTATGCTTTCGGATTCATCATCTTTGCTATCCATTCATGATATTGATCCACCGGCATCCTCCTCTCAGGATATATCAGGCTCAGTATTTACTGAACCCCAGGCTGCAGGCAATGGTTTACACTTGCCTGTAACCAATAATCCAGGTTCTATTGCATATTATGTAATGCTTTCTGTTTTGGTCACTGGTTAGCAGTCAATAGTAGAGAGAGGTTACCTTCTGTTGCCTATAGAAGGTAACCTCTCTACTATTAGGGAATGATGCCACCAGCCGGATCGAAGGTCTGCACCGGCTGTACAGGTCAGGCAAAATCGAATTCGATGACCGGAGCGATCTGCAGTTCTTTCTTTGGCGGCCGGGCAGGCTTAACTGCAATCATTTCGGCAGTCATCGCGGAAATGACGTTGCGCAAGCTCATGATGTCCCGCAGGATATCCTGGCGGTCTTTTCCCCGATATGCCGCCGGAAGCTTGAGAGTAATTTTTTTTGTTAACCAGTCTCCCCGGTAACCATAATCAGCCCGCCAATAATATGGCTGAGAGAAATAGCCGAATGACTGTAAAAAATATTGGCGAACATGGGTTGGATCTTCAAAAGCATCATCACTGGAGCCATATGGCAGGATAAAGGTTGCCTTGGCATTAGGACAGGCGATCCGGTAAAGCTCTTGCATCATCGGCAAGGGCTGCCGGATATGTTCAATCAGATGACTGCCAAGAAATTCTGCTACACTGTTATCTTCAAAAGGAAGGGGCTGGGTCGCGCATTGGTCCAAATCGGCTACGACATCCACGCCAGGCGCGGCCACACAATCTAAATTAATCCATCCCTCCAGAATAGTCCGGCCACAGCCTAGATGCAATTTAACTGCCTGCTGCCCGTTGGGTTCATCTGTTGGTATTGCCTCTGCCGCGGACTTATTCAATACCCGGGAAAAATACTGACGGTTATAGAGAATTCTGGGGTCATTGGGAATAAAGGCAGCAGCCAGCTCATTATGCTGGGAAGCCAATTCGTGCTGCCCCAGCTTATCATAACAAACACATAACTGAAGATGCGGCAGCCAGGTCCAGCAAGCATGATCGACAGTAGCCCATTGCCCTGTGTTCTTTTCTAATTGGGTTGCGAGTTTGTACCAGAAAATCGACTCTTTAATCCGATTATGCAGGAGAAAATAGTACCCCAGGCGGCATAAAAACTCGGCCCGCGGCAGGTCATACTCAAACGAATGCAGGGCATATTTCAAGTAGTTCTCCCGGTCACCGGCTGCCAGACAAGAATCGGCCATTTTGCCACAGGCCGCAATATTATCTTCAATCCAGCCTTGTTTGGTATCTAAAAACTTTTGGTAATATTCAATCGCTTCGGTGTGTTTCCCGTGATCGCGCAGCTCATTCGCATAATAATACAAGTCACGGGGTGTAAATTGTTCGCCGGCTGCCAGACGCTCCTGGTAGATATTGATATTACGGTCAGCATCGTGCCTGAGCGGACTGTGGGTAACGGCAATATCACTGTTCAGCACATGCCCGTGAATAGCCAGATATTCATGAACCGCTCCAATCCACTGGAACTGTTTGCTTCGCTTAACCAGCCGGTTGCGGCGCAGGCTGGACGTCACGTTTCCCTGACAATCCCTGCACAGATGATAATGCATCGAAATGGAATCGACGGCCGGGTCTACATGGCGCTTGAGTTCCAGGAACCGCTGCCTGTCGGGTTCCAGAATAACATCATCCGCGTCCAGCCATAAAATATACTCCATCGTTGCCAGGCTAAACGAATAATTACGGGCTGCCGCAAAATGATTAATCCAGGTAAAGTCATATACCTTATCTGTAAACGCACGAACAATTTCTTTTGTGCGATCAGTAGATCCTGTATCAACAATAATGATTTCGTCAGCAATCTCCTGCACAGATTCCAAACAGCGCGCAATCACATCTTCTTCGTTTTTGACAATCATACAAAGACTGATGGTTATGGGATTTGCTTTCAACTCTATCACCTCAAAAAAAGCTATCTATAGCTTGCCACACGATAATTTGCGCCGCCGCATGCCGGCGGCTACAGGCGTTCTATTCTGTTACCAATGCAAATTGTTCTGCAATATTCGTTGCCTGAAACTGTTCTGCAGTATCGCAAAAAGTCAGCGTTCCATAAAACCTTCGGTTATCAATATACTGAGGGATACCCGACTTTCTCAACCCATCACTAAACATGACATAATCATAGCGCCCGGTACCGTCAATATACATCGCATAATGCAATACTTCTTGCCTGATTAAATACGTACAGTGAATTACTTCTACTTCAATTAACCCCTTAATGGTCCGGTTGAGTATCTCAAAATATAGCGGCGAATACCGGTAATACCCGTTTTCATCGGTGACAAAATGATAATTGGCATAATTGCTCGACTGATCGTCACCATTGCGCAATAACGGCCCAATCACTGGCAAGCCTGTTTTTAACAGTTCTTCCAGGGTTTCTGGAACAATAAAATTATCACAATCTGCCACAAAATAGTGCGTCCCTCTGGCACGGGCCCATTCGACGGATTCTTGACGCAGCCGGGTCAACACATGGAGCTTTAACGGATTCCACTCATGCGGCCCATATTGCTGCACTGCTTCCTCTACATTGCTTGCATCGAAGTATATTTCCGAATATCTGTCTTTCACTTTTTCAACCCACTGTTTAAGCACGTCTGCAGTATGATCATTGTTGTTATTAGTCCGAATATACAATTTGATTTTACTGCTCGGATACGTCTGCTTCTCGATTAATTGCAAATACAATGGCAAAAGATGTGCCTTATCCTTTGCTAAAATAGCAATAGTCACCATATCAGTAGGGTTCATCGGCATTTCCTCCACTTCCTTATAATACACAGCCTTTCTGGGTGGCAGACTCACGCCTCTTTCTTTACCCGCGCAAGATCCGCATCCACCATCATCTCCACGACCCGTGTGATGCCGGTCCGTGCTTGCCAGCCCAGCACTTTCCTGGCTTTAGCCGGATTACCCAGCATGACCTTCACATCCGCGGGTCGATAAAACGCAGGATCAACAATCACATAGTCCTGATAATCCAGACCAACATACGCAAATGCTGCTCTGCATATATCCCGGACAGACATTGCGCAACCGGTTGCAATAACATAGTCGTCTGCGGAAGCTGCTTGCAACGCGAGCCACATGGCCTCAACATAATCACCGGCAAAGCCCCAATCCCGTCGGACATCAATATTGCCTAATCTCAGTTCTGTCTGCCTGCCTAGTTTTATCCTGGCTGCGGCATCGGTAATTTTTCTGGTGACAAACTCTTTGCCACGAAGCGGTGATTCATGATTAAATAAAATACAGCTGCAGGCAAACAAGGTGTAGCTCTCGCGATAATTGACCGCCGTCCAATGGCCAAACAGTTTGGCGGCACCATAGGGGTTAAGAGGACGAAGAAATGACTGCTCAGCTTGCATGGGTTCGCTAATCAAGCCAAACATTTCACTGCTCGATGCCTGGCAAAGCTTAATCGCCGGATCTGTTTGCCTGATCGCCTCGGCTATATTCAACACACCCATCCCGGTAACTTCCGCTGTTTTCACCGGTTTATTCCAGGAACTCCCAACAGAGCTTTGTGCCGCCAGATTATATACTTCTTCCGGTCTTATTGTTTTGATCAGGTGCAGTAATGACGGTAAATCGGTGATATCACCATCAAGCAGTTCAACCTCCTGGTCGATGCCGATAAACCGCAACCTCCATAGAGCGGATGCTTCTCTTTGCTTGATTAACCCATAGACCTTATAGCCTTTATCCAAAAGCAAGTTGGCTAAATACGCCCCGTCCTGACCGGTGATGCCGGTAATTAAGGCCGATTTCATATATGCCTCCATAGTGAACAACTTGTGCGTAAATGATACGTCATATTGTATGCAAAGCTAAGTGAGGGAGTGACGGTGAGCAAGCCGCCAGCTGGCAGCGCAACTACCGCCTTTTCCAGACAACACAAAAAAGCGCTATCGGCACAGCCAATAGCGCTTTTTTTATTTGACTCCTGGCTCCTACTCACCTGTTAGTCGTCAAAAGAATATACTGCATTAGCAAACACAGGATTATTTAACCTGCCCTCACGGACAGGTCGCTTTTCTGTTCAGCACATTTTGAAAATTATTAGTCTGTCGCTGAGTACCCTGTCAGGCTTAAGGCAGCAGAAACTCTCAGTCAGTATCCACTGGCCGGTATCAGGGCAACAGACGTGGAAGGAGATAACATGAAGAAGGCATTAATTACAGGTATTACCGGGCAAGACGGCACGTATCTTGCCAACCATTTGCTCGAAAAGGGCTATATCGTTCATGGTCTGGTCCGGCGATCCTCTCTCAACAACCTGCACCGGATTGATTCCTTACAGCTTGATCCATACATAGGATCCAGGCTGATTCTCCACTATGGCGATCTAAGTGATGCGGGGAATCTAATTCATATCATCGAGCAAGCACAGCCTGACGAAATCTATAATCTTGGAGCACAAAGCCATGTCAAGGTTTCATTTGAATCGCCGGAGTACACCGCTAACGTAAACGCCCTGGGCACTTTACGGATAGTAGAAGCCATCCGCATACTCGGCTTAACTGAAAAGACCCGGTTTTATCAAGCCTCAACCAGCGAAATGTTCGGACTCGTTCAGGAAATTCCGCAACGCGAATCGACTCCGTTCTATCCGCGCAGCCCTTATGCGGTGGCTAAGCTCTTCGCACACTGGATTACCGTCAATTATCGCGAATCCTATGGCATGTTCGCCTGCAACGGCATTCTGTTTAATCATGAATCGCCGCTGCGGGGAGAAAACTTTGTCACCCGCAAAATCACGCAAGGCGTCGCCCGGATTAAACTGGGGCTGCAGGACTGCTTATATCTTGGCAATCTTAGCGCGATGCGCGACTGGGGCTTTGCCGGTGATTATGTGAAAGCCATGTGGCTGATGCTGCAGCAAGAGACCCCGGATGATTTTGTTATCGGCACAGGGGAAACCCACTCCGTGCGCGACTTTGTTGAAGCCGCGTTTACCTGTGTGGACTGCCGGATTGTGTGGCAGGGAGAGGGTCTTGCCGAGCAAGGGATTGACGCCAAAACAGGCAAGGTAGTTGTCCGGGTAGACCCCGCCTATTTTCGTCCCGCAGAGGTTGATTATCTGTTGGCAGATCCGGCAAAAGCCATGAAAAAATTAGGCTGGAAGCCAACCGTATGCTTTGCGGAATTAGTATCGATGATGGTAACGAAAGACCTGCACCATGCCGAGAACGAGCGGTTGATCAAAAGTCACGGATAAAATGGCTTTATCCGGTGAAACCTACTGATCATACAACTTCACTGACAGGTGGTACCTGATGAAACTAAAATTGCTGTTACTTATCGTTCTCTTCACTCTGCTCAGCGCCTGTGCCTGGCAAAACACGCCACAAAAAAAGCCAGTGGAAAACCCGGCTCCCTCTGCACAAACAGCAGACGATCCAGCCGGACAAATCGCCAAAATCCGCCATCATGCAGAAGCATTTAACGGTTCGGTCGGCATATTTGCCAAAAATCTCAACACCGGTAAAACCATTGCACTACATGAAGACAAGATCTTTCCGACAGCCTCCACCCACAAGCTGGTCGTTGCCATGGCAACCTATAAATATTTGTATTCAGAGGTTTCTCCTGATCTGAAGCAACAATACGATATGTATATAAAAAGAATGATGGAGGTGAGTGATAATCCGGCTTTTCATCACATGGTAAGAGAGCTGGAGGTTCGCAAGCCGGCAGCACTAAGCCAGGTACTCAAGGATTTGCAATTAAAAAACACCTGGATTCACAGCAAGGAAGCATTTCATCAATATGGGTATCACAGTGTAACCACACCGCGTGAAATGGCTATAGTCTTTGAAACCATCTACCAGGAGCACTATCTGGGAAAAGAAATGTCGGTCATCTTAAAAGAGACACTGGCACAAACCATATTCAACGAAGAGATACCGCGTTTTATGCAAAAGCGAAAAGTGATGCATAAGGTCGGCTCGCTGCCAGGCATGCTGTGTGATGTCGGAATTGTCGATGATGGCAAAGAACAGATCCTGCTGAGCATATTCACCACTTCCGATCAATCTGAAAAGCAATCAAGCCTGTATATTGCCGAGGCGTCTGCGAAGCTGTATCATGCCTTGCGCAGCCGCTAAGCAAAAACAGGCTGCCGATAAAGGCCAAGCGACGCGCTTCCTTGACCTTTATCGGCAGCCTGTTCTGTTGATACGCCATAGGGATTTTCTAGCGTCTTTTAACTTGATATGAACTGTCCTGCCATTCCCCGGATTCGGCGCGACTGCGTTCATAAAAACGGATCAGGCCATCCCGCCGAAATATCACGACAGATTGTGCCCGGGTTCCATAACCGTCTGTGGCAATACAAATGGGCGACAAGATCCGTTCCAGTTCCAGACCGACTCCCGTATCCGGCAGTTGGCTGTCATCCGGGCGCCGGTCATCAGCCAATACGGCCAGCAACGCCCTTTCATCCACCGGACCGGTCAGAGCCTGTGAAAGCAACTGTTTGCCCCGCTCCACCTTCGGCCAGGCGCTGTCAAGAAGATGATTGCTTAATCCGTGAAGCCCTGGACTAACAGCAAAATACTGATCGGATTTATTGGAGTAATACCATAACCCGGCTGCATCGCCTACCAGCAAATTAAAGCCATTATAGCTGCCGGCATCAGGCCGTATCTTCATGATATATTCTTGAGGCGAAAGCGTGCTGTTAAGATATCCTGTGGTCAAATGGCCGCGGGATAAAACATTTGCCTGCTCATGCAGCGGATCACGGTAATTGGTCAATGCGGCAAAGCGCCCTTTCCGGGTCACACCCAGCCAGGTTCCGCCATGTTCAAGATCACGACCGGCCAATATATCCGGTGCGTCTGGCCAATAACCGGCACGCAAAGCAGGCCGGGCATAAAACTCGTCCCGGTTAGCGGCAATAATCAGAGGATATTCCGGGTGCTGTTGATAAGAAAACAGGATCAGGCACACGTGCATTGCTCCATTCTATCGGTTGTTTGCTGTAAGCTTCGACAAATATAGTCTGCCCACCTGCGCCCAAAGAGTACACAAACGTATTCCGCCACGCAGCATAGATATGGTACAATTATACAGTAAGTACCGGAGTAAGCGGAAAGAGGTGTCCTGAATGCCCTATGTGAATATCAAAATCACCAATGAAAATGTCACACCAGAGAAAAAGGCGTTACTAATCAAAGGAGTCACCCAGCTCCTGGTCGACGTCCTGGGTAAAAACCCTAACACTACAGTGGTCGTTATCGACGAAGTGGATACCGACAATTGGGGTATTGGCGGAGAGACGGTTACGGTGCGCAGACAACAAGGCAAATAATTGTAAGCTGATCATATAAAAAACGCCGGATTGTTCCGGCGTTTTTTATATGATCAGCCTCAGGTTGTCGAGAAAAGTTGATTTTAATCCTTATATAAAGCTGTGGTGTTTCCTGTTACCTGTCTGCTCCCCCGTTCTGAGTCAGTCGTAATATAGATCCATTAAACTATGTATCTTGTTACTTTTTGCATCGACCAAAAAGTCTAGGCCCTAGTTTTACAAAAGCCTTGGGAAACGGCTTTTTCCAGAAAAGGGCCGGGGGAACGGGGATACAAAAAGAACGTGCGGAAAGACTCTGGGTCCGATTTCCGTTCCTCGTACTTCGTTCCCCAGCCCCATTGCGGGAGTGGGACGTGCCGCAGTCCGGGAAAGTGGCGGCTTCCGTTAAGAACCGTCTGTGTTTGAGCACAGCGAATTTCGGACAGTTTAGGAAGCCGCCATTCGCCCGAGTCTCACGGAGCATAGGGGCATAGTGCTTTTTGGCTCTTTTTGGGACGATTGCCAAAAAGAGCAGGCGTTCTTTCGCTGAGATTCAATATGGAGCAGACCGCTATATAAGTATACACCCCGATTGTGAGTAGGTACTGTTAGCTTTCTTAACGGTCTAATAGTACCATCATAAAAACCGCCGGAAATATCCGGCGGTTTTTATGATGTCCTGATTACTCTGCCAGAGGCAACGTAAAGGTAAACGTCGAGCCCTCTCCGACACGGCTTTCCACAGCGACTTCGCCGCCCATTGCCAGCACTAGCTGCCTGGTGACAGCCAGTCCGATTCCGGAACCGCCGCCGCTGCGGGAACGTGATTTTTCCGCCCGATAGAACCGCTCCCAAATATGCGGCAAATCCTCTGCGGCAATGCCTTCGCCATGATCGATCACAGACACGACAGCAAACGGTGCATCCTTGTCCATCTGAATACTAATCGCAGAACCAGGAGGCGAGTGGCGCACTGCATTGGCCACCAGATTACTCATCACTTGATTCAAACGGGTCGGGTCAGCAGTAACGAATAACTCATCATCCTTTGGTGCCAGCAGTTCAAGCTGAATATTCTTTTCTGTCAGCATCGGCGAGAATAGTTCGCAAACATGAGCAAGCTGTTCAGACAGCTTTACTCTCACTTTCACGATCTTCAATTCGCCGGCTTCCAGTTGCGCCAAATCCAGTAGCTCCTGGACCAGCTTGTCCATATGGCGGGTCTGGCCGACAATTGTCTCCAGATAACGGTTCTGCAACTCCGGACCGGCCACGCCGTCATGCAGAGCCTCAGCCATGGCCTGTATTGCCGCAATGGGGGTTCTGATCTCATGTGTAATATTGGCCAGAAAATCCCGGCGGTTTTGTTCAATCCGTGCCAGGGAATCGGCCATGCTGTTAAACACCGCTCCCAGCTTGCCAATTTCGTGATTGCCAGTCACCGTTGTCCGGCTGGAGAAATCGCCTTTAGCAAAATTTCCGGCTGCATGGCTAATATTTTCAATCGGCCGTGTCAAGCTGCGGGACATAAAATAACCCAGAATAATCGATGCTGCCATACCGCTTACCAAGGCATAAATGAGCAGTTTTTCAATAGCTTGCGCAGCGCGTTGAATACCGAATATCGGCGTCAACAGAAACATCGCGGTTGGCGTTTGGGCATCCCGGACAGGCAAAGCAACGACCACTGCCCGCTCAGGGTTGCGCTGGTCGGTCCGCACCCACGAATTGACCTTGCCTGCAAACAGGGCGTCCAGTTCCACATCATCCTCATTAAAATCACGGCTCCAGCGCCGTGGCGGCTGACCTGCCAGCACATTCCCCTCATGATCTGCCAACCATACCACCGCATTGGTTAATTCGTTTAGCCTGGCAATGGTTTCGGCTGACGGCAGATTCCCTGCCGCCAAAACCGGCTCAATTAACGCCACGGCAGAACCGCCTTTAGAAATCAGATCAATCTTCCTGGTCGTAATCGCGTGATCGCGAATCAGATAAGACAAAGACCCGCCCAGAATGACGGTACTAACCAGAATAACGGTTAGATGTGACCAAAACAAACGGCCGAATAAGGTACGGATCATTTCTCAGACACCTCAAATTTATAACCGGTTCCCCAAACAGTGTGGATATAACTTTTAGTACCTACAGCCAGTTTCTGCCGTAAGCGTTTGATGGTGGCATCTACCGTCCGGTCATCCCCATCATAGTCATAGCCCCAGACATTAAGCAACAATTTTTCCCGCGAAAATACCGTTTTCGGATATCTGGCCATAAACACAAAGAGCTCATATTCTTTCGGCGAAAGAGCGATAACCGACTCCTCGCAAAGCACGGTCTGCACCGCAGTGTCAATAATCAGACCGGGAAATTGCATCCGGTGTCCATTGTCAAGGCCGCTGCGCCGCAGGACAGCCTTGACACGGGCGACCAGCTCTTTGGGGCTGAAGGGCTTTGTGATATAATCATCAGCCCCCAGGGAAAAACCGGTTATTTTATCGTATTCCGTACTTTTCGCGGTTAAAAAAATAACTGGGACCTGGCGTTCCAGGGAACGGCAGACATCCCAGCCAGATTGACCTGGCAGCATAATATCCAGAATAAGCATGTCTGGCTTACATTCCGCTTCAATCGCTAAAGCTTCATCACCATCATTGGCCACATATACGGTAAATTCTTCTTTTTCAAGATATAATTTAACGACTTCGAGAATAGACGGCTCGTCATCAGCCACCAGAATCTTGATGCCCACTCAAATCTCCCCCCTTCACAGCAACAAACAATAAACAGCCACTCGTCTGCCGTCTTTTGCGGCAAACTCTAACGGAAACGCGTAAATGGTTGTGTTAGATCCATATGTCCATATAAGGTTTCGACTTCTTTGCCTTCAATTAACAACTGAACCTGCTCAATGCCCGCAAACTCTGTCACTGTATTGACAACAGAAGACACGATTAAGACCTCGCTGGCTGAGCCGCGATTGGGCGTATTCAGAATGTCTTGAGTGAAATCGACATAAGCAACTCCCTGCTGCACGGCAAACCCTCTCAGCTTAGTTCCTGCCGGAATCACACTGAAAGCACCTTCAGCTTTTGCTCCTACCAGCAATTCTTCGACAGCCGCGCGGGCCGGTTCGTCTGTTTGCCGGATTTGCCGCTGTTCCGGACGCAGTGCAGACGCGTCGGCATTAGAGAAATATAAAGTAACCGTCAGCAGCCGCTCCTGCGGCGGGTCTGCCGGCTGCGGCGGCGAAGACGCCTTGGGAACAAACAGCAGCAGTCCGATTCCCGCTATCATCAGAACGATGATTCCTTTTACAATTCCTCGCATCAATCCGTATTTCCTCCTTCGGAACAATACCGTTTTTTACCATTTATTTTTGCGTAAAACCACCGTCTTACGCAATCGCTGGAATCAGATAGTATTGTCCCCAAAAATCATACGAGTTAGCCGCGCAGCCTCTTACCGCTGAGAATCTCTGCCTGAATCAGCCGGATCTGCTGACCGATGTCAGGCGCCGAAACGATATCTGAAATCATGGCGACACAGTCAGCGCCGCACCGGACAGCCTCTGCCACATTCTCCGCATGAATGCCGCCAATTGCAACAAATGCCAAATCAGTGTTACAAGCAACATGCTGGACAAACGGCAAACCGACCGGAGCGCCAACATCTTTTTTAGTCTGGGTGGAGTACACCGGCCCGACGCCAAGATAGTCGGCCCCGTCAGCAACCGCCGCCTGAACTTGCTCAGGCGAATGAGTGGACAAGCCGATCAGCATCGATTCGCCGACAAGCTGTCTGACTACCGGCACCGGCAAATCATCCTGGCCAACATGAATCCCGTCAGCACCAACAGCCATCGCCAGCGCAACATCATCATTCACAATAAAGGTCGCACCCACTCGCCGGGTTAGGCCGCGAATCGCCATACATTCCCGATACATTGCCTGCCGGCTGAGCTCCTTTTCACGATACTGGATAATGCGGATACCCGCGTTGAGCATCTGTTCGACGATGGTTATATTATCACGTCCGCGCGAAAGCTTTGCGTCAGTCAGACAGTACAGCCCGCCTGACTGAAAAATCTCTCTGGCCCGAATACGGCGTTCATTGATGGTCATCACAGATTGCTTATGCATAATTGTCACTTCCCTCATGATTGCTTTCTTACTATTATAAGAGGAATTTCGGTATTAGTATATACGCTCCATTGCTTCCATTGTTTTTTAGTTTACATAACAACTTTAATGTGTTATTATTTGTACAATGCTTATTACTTCACAGTTAAATTCAGGAGGTATGCAAATGACCAAACGGTCTTGTAAAACTACGATTATCGCTGTGTTATTGCTTACACTGTTTAGCACTACGCTGATACCGGCGACTCCGGCTTATGCGGCATCATTGTCTGATTTGCTGGCGCCGACGGCAAGCAAATCAGACTCCGGCAGCAGGGGGATAATCGATATTCTGATCGGCCTGCTGGTTGGTACATTTGTTGGCAATATCACTGGTGATAAAAGCGCAAACTCAACTACCGATACGTTAGGCAAGGTGCTCGGCTGGAGCAATACCCCGAACAAAGCATCAGGCACCGCAGCCTCAGTCATTAATACGGCGCAGCAATATATGGGAGTGCCCTACGTCTGGGGCGGCTCTACACCAGCCGGATTTGATTGTTCCGGTTTCACGCAATATGTGCTGAAACAGAATGGCATTACCATCCCCCGGACAGCGGCAGAGCAATATCAATCCGGCGTTTCGATTTTGAAGTCGAACTTAAAGGTTGGTGATTTGGTGTTCTTTACCACCTATAAGCCGGGCGCTTCTCATGTCGGCTTCTATATGGGTGACGGTAAATTCATTCACGCCAGCTCCGGAGCAAAGCAGGTTACAATCTCCGAATTGAGCGAGCCGTATTACACGCAAAAGTATATCGGCGCCCGCCGCTATATCCAGTAAACATTGCGAAAATCCCTTTTGCAGAGATACCCCGAAGACTCATTGCCTGCCAAAAGCAAGCAACAGAGCTTCGGGGTATTTAAGCAAATTGCCCAATCATCTAATACTACCTGAAATAATAACAGCACGATCCACTGAACTAAGCGGTAGTCAACATAACATTTCACTCATCCGCCACATATACTATGCTAGGAGGTGTGTTATCTATGATCACAGGGGAGCAAAAATTATTAGCCATTGCGGCACATCTGACATATTTCCTCGGCGGCTTGGGATTTGTCATTGCTCCGCTCATCATCTTTCTCATCAAACGCGATGATCCATTTATTGCTGACCATGCCAAGCAAGCCCTGGTCGCTCATCTAGTGATGCTTATTGCCGGCGCGGTGACCGGACTTCTGTCCATGCTCCTGATTGGACTGCTATTGGTTCCGGTGCTAGTACTACTCTGCATCGCTCTCCTTGTCACTTCCATTATCGCCTCACTGAAAGCATTGAATGGAGAATACTACCGGTATCCATTAATACAGGGAATTGTAGAAAAGATATGAATGAGGACCGCTGGCTATAGCCAGCGGTCCTCATTCATATCTCAGGCGGCCTGGCATCTCGGCCTTTCTCGACCGCCTGAGAGCTTTTGTTTTCCTGAAATAAAAAACAAAATCGGCAACAAAAGTATTGGACGATCCTTTGTTGCCGCTAATTCATTTATTCGCCGTGGATAATCAGCTCTTTCAGCCGGCTAATATGCCGTCTTTCACCAGAAACAACCAGTGTTGACTCTGCGGTTAGTACAGCATCCGGCCCGGGATTAATCTGGGTGGAACGGTCTTTTGCAATAATTCCAATCACACTGCCGCCGCTCTTTTGGCGAATCTGTAATTCGCCAATCGTTTTTCCGATACTTTTAGCCGAAGGTTCAATCTTGAGCCATTCAATCGCTAAATCTTCCAATGATGTCTCAATCTTTTCCAATGCTTTAGGCCGATACATCATACCGCCGATAATTCCAGCGATTTGCCGGGCTTCGTCATCTTCAAGAGTAACCATACAGACGCTTTCATCAGGATTTTCCTGGTCAAAATAATAGATTTCCTGCCGACCATCATTATGGATAATGATAGTCAATTTATCGCCAGTACGAGTCTTTGCTTGAAATTTCTTGCCGATTCCTGGCAAATCGGCTTCCCGAATGTTCAAATACATGAACCTCCTTTGTTTTTTGAAGCAGCCTGGCTGTGGTATCGCATGGTCATGAAGCAATCAGCAGCCAGTCTGCTAAATAGTATAGCAGAAAAAAGATATAAAGGAAAGCATCAAGATTTATAGCGCAAAATCATAAATATTTAAATACTTTACCCCCAAAAAATGAGACATCCTGCGCTATCAAAAGATTTTTTTACCACCAAAGCGATTTACGCCTTAAATTCGCCATAAATGGGTAAAAAATACGTAATTTGATAATTTCTTCTTATCTATGTTATAATATTAAAGTAAAATTCGAAGGTGACCTGCCTCATAGCATAGGCGGCAAATAAGGGATGGAGGTTATGCAATGAACATTCACGAGTCCGATTTACCAGGAATTGGGCGAAAATTCCAGATTGTGACCCGTAGCGGCGATAAATTGGCTATTATTATTCATGACAACGGACGAAGGGAATTGTACTACTTTTCTCCGGAAGAGCCTGATGAAAGTATTTCCATGGGTGTTCTGGAAGACGACGAAGCCAGACAAATTGCCGGCATTATTGGCGGCATGTCATATACTCCCAAAGCACTGGAAACCATTGATGTCGCTTTGGATGACTTAGTTATCGAGTGGTATAAAATTGAATCTCATGCCAAATCTATAGGCAAGACGATTGGCGAGATGCAAATACGCCTGCAGACAGGCGGGACGATCATTGCCGCTGTCGAAAAATCCGGCAAAAAATGCATTAATCCCGGTCCGGACTATCAGTTTGTTGCTAATTCGATTATCGTTATCGCCGGCGAACGGCACCAGCTAAAAGCTTTGAAAGACATTGTGCTCCATGGCGTGAAATAGCACTTTTGTAGAAAAGTTGAATACAGGGAGGGAAAATATGCACACACTTGTGTTTGAAGTCGGTCTTGCCGTTGCGCTGATTGCTCTTGCGGGGCTGTTTTCCAATAAATATAAATTTTCCATTATTCCGTTCTATATTCTCATTGGTATGGCAGTCGGGCCACATGCTCCGAATTTTTGGATTTTTGATTTCCGCTTTGTGGAAAGTACCGTGTTTATTGATTTTATGGGCCGGCTGGGCGTGCTGTTCCTGCTGTTTTACCTCGGTCTGGAATTTTCCGTCGGACGCCTGCTAAAATCCGGCAAGGCAATCATCATCGGCGGCATCCTCTACATAGCGCTTAATTTCAGCGCCGGTCTGCTATTAGGCTGGATGATGGGCTATCCGCTCGCTGAAACCATGGTCGTCTGTGGCATTATGGTCAGCTCCTCTACTGCCATTGTAGCGAAAACACTGGTTGATCTAAAGCGTACGGCCAATCCGGAAACGGAAATTATCATGGGCATGATTATGTTTGACGACCTGTTTATCGCCATTCATATGTCCATCTTGTCAGGCTTGGTATTGAGCGGCGAAACTACATTATGGGGCATACTGGGGACTTCCCTGGGAGCGCTCGGGTTTATCCTCTTCTGTTTGTTCATCGGACGGAAAATTATCGTCCATGTCGATAAAGTGCTTAATGTGGGGTCCGCGGAGGTCTTTCTGCTCCTGGTCGTGGCTATGCTCTTTATGGTCGCAGGCTTTTCGGAAACCTTGCATGTGGCGGAAGCGATCGGCGCATTATTAATCGGGATTGTTTTAGCCGATTCTGCGCATGTGAAACGAATTGAACACCTCATTATTCCCTTCCGCGATTTCTTTGGCGCCATGTTCTTCTTTAGTTTTGGCCTGAGCATCGACCCGTTTGCGCTGGGTGGCTCAATTGAGGTTGCAGTGATCGGCGTACTGCTGACAATGCTCGCTAATTTTCTTGCTGGCCAAATTGCCGGACGCATAGGCGGGTTATCGCACCGCGCATCAATCAATATTGGCTTTACACTGGTTTGCCGCGGAGAATTTTCTATTATCATGGCAAACATCGGCAAGGCAGGCGGCCTGTTGCCAGTCGTACAATCCTTCTCTGTATTATATGTGCTGATCCTGGCCATTATGGGTCCGTTGCTTACAAAGAATTCGAGAAATATTTACAATATAGCGGAAAAAGGCGTGACCTGGATAAAAACACGAAAACAACAGGAAGCATCTTAACCTGGCGCTTCCTGATAAAAATTCAGAAACCCGCTGACATTGCTCAGCGGGTTTCTTGCGTTCTATAGCTATCGTCCGGTATTCCAGACAGTAAAACGGCGCCAGCCAGCATGACGATACTGCCCACCATAATGGCGGAAGCGAGCGAACCGGTCACATCCCGCAAATATCCCGAAACCAGCGGAGCCACAATCGCGGAAATCATGATCAGGCAATTAAAAATCCCTACCGCCGCCCCGGTAAAACCAGGATACCGTTTACCGGCAATGTCACCAGTCCACGCCACCATCACCGGCGTAAAGGCGGAATTGCTGAACAGGCCGAAGCCCACTAATACAGTCATAAGCATTGCCTGACTGTCTGCAATCGAAAGCAGATAGAGAGTCAGTGCGCCAAGCGGCAATACCATAATGGCTATTCGCTTGCGTCCCAGCCGGTCTGACAGCTTGCCCCAGAGAATGCCGGCCGGCACGGCGGCTACAGCGATCAAGCCGGTGAACAGCCCTGCCTGCCCCAGAGAATAACCCCGCTCAGCCTGGAGAAAGGTTGGCCCCCAGGCTACGGCAACCCAAAAACCATATAAAGCACAAAAGGTAGCGATATTGATCCGCCAAAGCTCAGGGTCAGCCAAAATCGCCTGATACGTTTTCAGCGATACAGCTGAGCCCCGGCATTCCGGCAGCTTGCGCCAGAATACAGGCAAAATCGCAAACGTCGGTATACTGAGCAGAAGAAACGGCCATTGATAACTGCCAAACCAGGAATATACCGGCCCGCTCATTGCCAGCCCGGCAAACAGGCCTAATGCCATCCCCGCTCCGGTCACTGCCGCACTATAGCCCCGCCGTGACGGCTCCACCTGGCAGAGCAAGGTGCCAAAGGCTGCCGGATAATACGCACCGGCTCCTAACCCATGTAACGCGGCAAACACAAACAATGCGTAGTAATAGCTGCCGAATAAGCCCAGGCCCAGGATACCGATTCCGGCAAGCGCATAATTGGCGATTAATACCGGCTTTAAGCCATACCGGTCGCCTAATACCCCGGCAGGAATCTGCATGGCTACATAAAAGAAAAAATATATACTGGTCAGCAACCCGGCTTGAGCAGAGGAGATATTCAGACTATCAGCAATAATGGCAAGCAAAGGGTATAAGCAGGTTCGGTCTGCATAGATAACCGCCCATCCAAGGGTTAACGCCCAGAGCATAGAGTCCCTCCTATCTGCTGCTTACATCCGGGTTTCTTGCGCCAAGCAGCAGATAAAAATGCCAGGTGCAAAGCAAAACCACTGCCGCTGAAGTAAAAAACAAGCTGCTGTAGCCAAAAAGATCGGCGACGATTCCCAGGAACGAGGCTCCCAACGCATTGCCGATATCGCCGGCACCGGTGAGAATCCCCAGAGCCGCACCTTTATTCGCCTGGCTGGTGTGCTGCACCACATGGACGGCAGCAATCGGAAAAATCAAACCAAAGCCGATACCGATTAAACAGCCGGTAAGAAAAAGTGTGGCCGGGACAGGATAAAGCGCCACGGCAACCATTCCCAGGACATTGAACAGACTGGCACCTGTCGCCAAGGTGACTGTCCCGACAAAATCCGTCAGCCGGTTCACCACCAGTCTTGCCGCAATGACAGCGATCATAAATCCGATGAAGAAGCCGGAAAACGGAATGCCCCGCGCCAGGGCCAGCAACGGAACAAACGTAAATGCCGTAATACAGGCGAAATTGGACGCAAACAGGCAAACCGTCGGCCCCAGCACATCCTTTGTTTTCAAAACCGCTAAAAAGGATGTTCGCGGCACTCCGGTAACCGGCGGAATCGTTTCGCCACGCTGAAACATAACGCTCCAGCCAAAAATAATCATTGACAACCCGATGGCCAACAGGGTTTGAAAGCCTACGCTGTCAAAAAGGAACGGCGCGCTGCTGGTTGCACTGCTCACGCCGATCATGGTAAACACCGTATACAGGGCAATAGCGCCAGCCGTTCTTTCCGGAATCTCCACACTGCTGGCAAAAGTTACAGAGGCAGTTCCATAAAAGGCTAACGCGACCCCCTGAAAGAACCGTAACAATAACAGCGGCAAAAAGCTGACAATGAAAAAGTACGCGGCAACACCGAGGGCAGTCAGTATCTGCCCCAGCAAGATGACCGGGCGGCTGCCCTGCTGGTCCACCAGCTTACCGCACCACGGCCGGACAACCAAAGCTCCCAGTGCGGTAATTCCCATCAGAATACCGATTTTCGTATCAGAGAAGCCCTGTAATTTCAAATATACCGGCAAAACCGGAATCAATAAATTGGAGCCAAACACAGTCAAGGTTTGGCTGATAGCAATGGTTTGAAATTGACGGTTGGAGCGAAGAATGGATAGTTGCGACATCATTTACACCTCTGGATTTCCCGTTAGGCGCTGTCCGTTAACAGTTAATGCAATAGCGACCAGGAGCCATTTGCCGACAGATTTAATTTCTTATTATGAAAACTATGTAAAGTATTGCGATGACCAATGCTAATAATCGCCGCTTGCGGCAGTTTTTCCCGCAATAAACGATATAACCGGCGTTCTGTGGGTTCATCCAAAGCGGAAGTCGCTTCGTCCAGGAAAAGCCAATCCGGTTTAGTCAGCAGCATTCTGGCAAACGCAATCCGCTGTTGTTCGCCTAAAGACAAAATATGTGACCAATTATCGACCTGATCCAGCTTGCCGGCAAACTCCTCCAGGCCGCACTGAACCATCACTGCGCGAATAGCGGCATCATTGACCATTCCATTCGCATGCGGATACAAAAGGGCATCCCGTAAAGTACCTAAAGGCATGTACGGACGCTGCGGCACAAACATGATCTTTTTGCCTTCAGGAATCTCAATATGACCGGTACCAAAAGGCCAAAGTCCGGCAATGCTCCGCATCAGAGTGCTTTTGCCGCAGCCTGACGCGCCTGTGATCAGCAGGGAGTCGCCGGGTTCAATAGCAAGCTGGATTGATCTCAACAAAGCGGCGCCACCAGGTAAGTTGACATTCAGCTCCCTGGCCTGCAAGGCAGGACTATCCGCGCGTTTTACCTGAATTCCCTCAGTCAGATGATGAACTTCCTGCACATGCATTTCAAAACCCAACAGCCGGTTAACGACAGCGCGCCACTCAGCCAGCTCCGGATAGGTGTCGACAATAAAGGATAATGCTTCCTGTACTCTGCCAAAGGCGGACGCAATCTGCATCAAGCCGCCCAGTTTAATCTGTCCGGCAAAGTAGCGCGGCCCGGCTACGATATACGGAAAGATAATCGCAATCTGAAAATAGCCGGAGGTAAACCAGGTCAGCTTTTTCTGCTGAACCATCAACTGACGGAAATTCGCAAACACTAGGCGGAAGCGATCCAAAAAGTGCTGCTTTTCCTGCCCTTCCCCGCCATAGAAAGCCACACTCTCACTATTTTCACGCAACCGGATCAGGCTAAACCGAAAATCCGCCTCATAGCGCTGCTGATTAAAATTTAATCCAACTAATGGCCGGCCAATTTTCACTGTCATCCAGGTACCGACTATGGCATACCCCACCGCGGCCCAGACGAGATAGCCGGGAATAACAACCTGCCAGGAGCCCACAGGTACAGTCAGCTCGCCTGACAGTTGCCACAAGATCGCAATAAAAGAAACCAGGGTCACCACTGACCGCAGCAACCCTAAGGAAAGCCGCAGCGTGTAGGAGGTAAATAACCGCAAGTCCTCACTGATCCGCTGGTCAGGGTTGTCTGTGCCGGTATCCAGAATCTGCAGACGATAATACGCCATCTTGCTGAGCCATGCCTGCAAGTAGTCTTCTGTCATCCAGCGCCGCCACTTAATCTCCAGCATCTGGCGCAAATAGATTTGATAGACGGCAACCAGAATATAAGCGGCAGCCAACAAACCGAATTCGACAAGCGCACTGAAAAATTCTTCTCTGTTTAGATTCTGCAGGGCATTATAGAAACGGTTATTCCACTGATTTAATAAGACCAGTATATATACATGACCGAGATTCAGCCCGATAATCACTGTCAGCAGCCCTCTGGCCTGCCATTTCTCGGGTGAATACCAATAGGCCCGGGTTAAGTCCCAGGCGGCTCGTAAAAACCTGCGATCCACCAAATTCATTGTCGCCCCTCTCTCCGGCTGCTAGTAGCTGTATTTACCTTCTTGACGCAGCAGGCTTTTTCCTGCAGTCAAAGCAAAGTGAAAAATGCAAAAGCGGCAGTAAGCAAAACTCCTGCCGCACAGTCATACCGGTTTGCCGTCACCGGATATCATTATATTCTTCCAGCATGCAGCCCTGAGCGCGCACTGTCCGGATTAGGTCAGCGTGCTTGCCCAGCTTGCGCCGCAACCGGTAAATCAGCGTATTAATTTCATCCATACTCACATCGGGAGCCGATTCGCCCGGGTGTACCGGCCGTTCACTCCAGACTGCCCGCTTGATGACAGGATAGCTGACCAGACGCCCAATATGCTGATTGAGCAGGCAAAGAAAATCCCATTCTTTAACCGAAACCGGTATCAGCTCTCCATCAACACGGCACTCACGCCGCGCCATATCAAGCACAATCGGCGAGGTCATCGCCTGTTGCTGCAAAACACGTCCCAGCTCCATCGTTTCATCCCAGGCTGTCGATGCGGCAAAACGGAAGTGTACCGCCCCTTTAGCCAGGCTAACCGTATCACCGTCAGCCAGAACCCGCTGCTCATGGGGTAACAGCGGATCGCCATTAACCGCCGTACCGTGCTTACTGCCAAGGTCGGTAATCGTTATCGTGTCCGCTTCGCGCTGCAGCATACAATGCCGCCGGGAAACCAAAAAGTTATCAAAGGCAATATCCGGTTGAAAAGTCTCGCTTCTGCGTCCTAAAACAAGCTCTTCATCTCTTAAATTAATCCGGCTGCCACGCAGGTATGGCTCACCCTCACCAACAACAAGCCAAGCCACTTTTCGCATAGCAATCCCTCCTCATCCCTACATATACCAACACTACATTGTTTTTAAAGTTCGCACTTCGCGATACAAAAAAATTCCGGTTAAAATGGCTGACGCGATATCAGAGGTAGGTCCTGCCAGCCAGATTCCTGTCAGACCAAAAAACTGCGGCAACAGCAAAATCATCGGAATCAGGATCAGTACCTGCCGCGACATGGTGAACAGCAGCGCATATTTGGCTTTGCCGACTGCCTGAAAGTATTGAGCGGCAACCGATTGAAAGCCAATGATCGGCAGCATACTGAGCATGATACTCAAGCCGTAACCGGATAGTGCGATCAATTGTGGATTGCTGTTAAACAACCCGGCTATCCGGTAATTGAAAAGCTGCACCAGCAGAAACCCGATAAAGGCAAGACCACTGGCGGCATAAATCGCTTTCTTCACCGTCTCAATCACGCGCTGATACTGCCGTGCGCCGTAATTGTAGCCGATGATCGGCTGCGCGCCTTGACTGATACCAAAGATCGGCATCAGCATCAGCATCGTGATCCGGTTGACAATCCCCATCGCGGCAACCGCCAGATCGCCCCCGTAACGGATCAGTGCAAAGTTGTACAGGACAGTCACCACACTGGCCGCCAATTGCATGAAAAACGCCGACATACCGATCGAAATAATATCGCGGACAATCCGCCCGCTGGGGCGCAGGTTGGGCAGCCGAATCCTTAACAGGCTGTCTTTGCTGAGGAAATGGCTAAGCACCCATACAGCGGAAACCAACTGGGAGATCACGGTGGCCAGAGCGGACCCGCCGATGCCCAGCTTCATCACAAATAAAAATAACGGATTGAGTATGACATTGAGCAGCGCCGAAATCAGCATAGTTGCCATCGCTAGCCGCGGGTTGCCTTCAGCCCGGATAATATTATTCAAGCCAAACCCGATATGCATAAACACATTGCCGATTAAAATAATCCGCGTAAAGGTTCGCGCATAAGGCAGAACTCCCGGTTCTGCACCGAGTGAAATCAGCAAAGGGTCCAGCCAGAGCAAACCGATGCCGGAAAGCAGCAGGGAAAGAACGGCAATCATCGTGACCGCATTGCCTAAAATCTGCTCCGCTTCTACTTTGTTATTCTCACCCAAACGAATCGAAACCAGGGTGGAAGAGCCGACGCCGATCAGCATACCGAAGGCCATCATGACCAGCATCAGCGGAAACGCGATGGTTACAGCGGTCAGGCCGACCTCACCCACGCCATTGCCGACAAAGATACTGTCGACCACATTGTATAACGCGTTAACTATCATCCCTACGATGGCGGGCAGAGAAAACTGCCAGAGCAGCTTTCCTACCGGCTGTTGTCCTAATGTTTGTGTTGCGTCCATTCGTTACCTCCGCTGCTGCATATGAATTCAGTTTTCCCGTTCAGCGAAGGCTCGATACAACACAAAATCGCGAATAGTCAACTGTTTGTCTTAGTATGCAGAGTAATGATATTCAGAATAGTCTCCACCGCTTTTTCCATTGACTGCACCGGAATATATTCATACTTGCCGTGGAAGTTATGGCCGCCGCTGAATAAGTTGGGACACGGCAGGCCCATATAAGATAACTTCGCTCCGTCAGTACCGCCACGAACCGGCTTGATCCGGGCGGATAGTCCGCTCGCTTCAATCGCCGTTTTTGCCAGCTCGACAATATGGTACACCGGTTCAATTTTTTCCCGCATGTTATAGTACTGATCCCGTAATGACAGCAGCACCGTACCCGCACCATATTTATCATTCAGATACGCCGCAATCTTTTCAAGCCGCTGCTTGCGCTCAGCAAATAGAGTCTGATTATGATCGCGGACAATATAGGTCATCTTCGTTTCTTCAACCGTACCCTGCAACGAGTTCAGATGGAAAAACCCTTCATAGCCTTCTGTATGAGCCGGGACTTCCGCCGCCGGCAGCATTCCGTTCAGCTCCATAGCAATATGCAGCGAATGAATCATCATATTTTTGGCTGTGCCGGGATGCACATTCCGGCCTTTAACCGTTATTTTAGCTTCGGCGGCGTTGAACGTCTCGTATTCCAGCTCTCCCAGCGGACCACCATCCACAGTATAAGCAAAAGCGGCGCCAAAACCGGCCGTATCAAAGCGATCGGCGCCGCGGCCGATTTCCTCATCAGGTGTAAAGCCGACTTTGACGGTGCCATGCGGAATCTCCGGATGCATCACCAGATACTCCATGGCGGTAATAATCTCGGCAATTCCTGCCTTATTGTCGGCGCCAAGCAGTGTGGTGCCGTCAGTGATGATCAGGTCTTGCCCTATGTATTGATTGAGGTCGGGAAAATCCTGCGGCGACAAGACCACATGAAGTGCAGGATTCAGCAGGATGTCACCGCCGGGATAGTTTTCAACCAAGCGGGGCTTCACATCCGCTCCGCTCATCTCAGGACTGGTATCCAGATGAGCCAAAAAGCCGATGACGGGAATATCGTGCGGACAATTGGCTGCAAGTGTCGCTGTTACATAACCGTTTTCATCCAGAGTGACATCTGTCAGCCCAATCGCCCGCAATTCCGCAGCCAAGTGCTGAGCCAACACGAGCTGGCCTGGGGTACTGGGGCAAGAATTTGACCCGCTATCCGACCGGGTATCGAAACGAACATAATCCAGCAGCCGCCGGACAACCGCCTTTTGCAAAGCAATCACTCCTGGTCGTGTCATATTTTT
>POVV01000473.1_pt1 | contig 25368 bp, 26 predicted proteins | sample 1560271 | NCBI WGS metagenome assembly POVV01 (sample SAMN08337232, study PRJNA429181) | Bioreactor metagenome, whole genome shotgun sequencing project. | biome: cows' rumen and soil; feature: anaerobic; isolation source: anaerobic chemostat enrichment culture, galacturonate as sole carbon... | reverse complement strand
ATCAGCGTATACCTACCTCTCGCCATCTAAATACTTATTATACTCATTTTTAGGTATTTCAGCATAGTCTAACAAGTCTTAACTTTGCAATAATTAAAATGAAATATAATTCGGGAATTTAAAAATCACATGAAATGAATAAAACATCTTTGCTTATCTATTGCTTGGCCTTAGTGCCCATGCTATTTACCTCATGTAGTAACGAGGACGAAAAAGTCGACTGGAATGGAGTCGAAGTGAAAAATATTAAACTAAAAGAAATTCTTCATCAAAAGGGTTTTACTTTCAACGAGAAAGGACGGTTGGTGTTAAACGAAAAAGCAACAAACACCACTATGCTTGATCTGTCCGGAACCAAGATAACTGATCTCTCAGGACTGGATATACTACCTAATCTCATGGAAGTCAATCTGTCGAACAATGACTATGGTCCCATTTTTGATTTCTCTACATTACCCAAAAAAATTAGTTCCGTAGATTTAACCGGAAACAAAGTGTACGACTTTGAAGGATTGGTAAGTACTGAATTCATCAATGACGAAATGAAAACAACCGTTTTACATCCTCTTACCAAACTGTATCTCCCGGCAACGGCCAAATTTAACGTAGAAGACCTTGTTCCTTTTCACAAGACAAGTACATCGACCGATATACAAATGCAAGACGCCATGGGGAAATTGCAAACCTACAACACACTGCGAGAGATTCCCGACGAAGCTTTGCGAATCTACTTAAAAAGTAAATTTATCAGTCTTTTTCCAGATAATGGAGATTTATTCGATATTGCTAAAAGGATGACATTGAAAGAAGAAGGAGAAAGTATTTCACTACCTTGGAGAAGTGAAAATGGAGCTATAAAATCAATTGAAGGGATAGAATATTTCATTAACAATCCTTTTTATAAACCTTTTTTTGTTGCTATTGATTGCAGTGCTTTAAGCAATGTCTCTTATCTTGCTCCCCGAAACAATATAAAAGCATTAAGCCTTCGAAACATCAATATGCCCGATGGTATTGATCTATCCAAAGCAAGCAAACTATGTAATCTGGCACTCGATAATAATGACCATTTAACTACTTTGGATTTATCGAACACACTGATTGCCAATCAGAAATTCGAAGATATAGACAATACTACGATAGGAAATAGCCTTAACGTAACACGGTGTAAAAATCTGGAGGAGATCAAATTCCCATTTCCCAATGAAGGAATTGTTAGCGGACTCACAATTGGCGGTGTGCCCAAACTAAAAAAAATAGATCTCAGTTTCATTAAAGCGACCCAAGAGCTTGCACTGTTACAGATGAGTAACTGCGCCATTACCTACCCCGATCTAAAGTATAGTTATGATGTAGCAACAGGTACTCTTACCAAGTTAGAGGAAGTTCTTGACGGCTCAGGAATTGGTTTTGCCATTTCAAAAGACGTATTCGACATGCCCGCTACAAAAGAGTTCTTCACAAAATTCAGATCGAAATTAAGCGATCGCTATAGAGGGTATGATAAAGACACGGATTATTCCTATAATTTAGGAGGCTACCGTTGGAGTAAATACCTCTAAAAAAAATCGATGTTTTCAAATAATGCATTTCATACCTGCATAGGCATTCTCTTGAAATAGAGAAAAATAGAGATTTATCAAATGTAATAAAACAGCAATATAAAGAACCATGATTAAAAAGAAAGTCATTCTGTCTATAACGCTACTCGGTATAGCAGTTCTCCTAAGCAACGTATCGGCCAATACAGCAATGAATCTATTTACAATGACATCAATCAATGAAAATATTGAGGGTATTTACAATGGCTCATTGACTCGTGTATATATGAACGGAGAAAAGAAGCCTGTTCCCAATATCGGAACAGAAGTTACGGCAAATGCGGATGGAACCATCAACCTTTACATAGCTCCATTTAAAATAGGAAAGATGCCGGGTAAAATCAGCATTGATGCCAAAAACATCAGTGTCGATAGCAATGGAAGCTTCAACATGACTGTTTCGAAGACTGTCATCCTAACACTTCCTATTTTCACCCCAGCACTGTTTAACGCTCAGATAAGCGGTACTATCTCTGACAACAGATTAACCTATTCGGTTGCAACGATAGATGCATCCTACTTACTTGTTCCGTTTACTGCTATTGTTGAATTCACCGGAAAAAAATAATCGACAGCATGAAAAAAATAAAAATAATAATCCTATTAAGCTACTGCTTATTAGGATTATGCACTTCATGCTCTTCGGACGAGCAGATAACCAAGGAAAACGTTCCTGAAGAATCACTGACAAAGGTCAGAGAATTCTTAGCCGGAGAAATTGTATTAAGTACCAAAGCCACCCTGAATGGTGTAAACAAAACACTATTGAAAAGCGGATGCCCAACAAAATTCCGTTTTAACTGGGACGAAACGGATAAGCGAGTCTGCGAAATCGCTTTGTTGGGCTTCACCGTTGGCAAGATGGGCATGGTCATCAATTTTAAATGCAATGTTCAGGTTATGCAGCTCAATTCATGGGAAAAAGACGAATACAAAGGAGACGGTTGGATCAAGTTTGAAGGGAAAAACGGATCGACATTTGCCACAGGGGCTACAGAAGAGGTTGCTCTTGCCGTAAAAGGAAGTAGCATAAAAGGTTATTACAATACCAACACACATCAAATCAACTTTATAGTAGACTATAACATGATGAATGTACGTTCAGAGTGCTTCATGCAAATAATAGACAAAACACGTATTAGCCGCTATGAAGAAGAGCTCAAACAGTTCGAAAAAGAGCTGGAAGAATACAAAAAGGAGCATGGTCTTTCTTAATTCTATAAAAAAAGGCAAGTCCAAAGTTTAAACGGTGAAAAGAAAGAAAAGAATGATACAACCTAAAATAATAATTTTCTGCCTTTTAGCAATAGTATGTACAGGTGTTCGGGCACAGACAAATTTAATAAAGATTATCCTTTTAGAAAAAGGAACGGAACAGCCGCTGATAGGAGCTACTATAAGCTATGCAAGCAATGAAAAGCTAGAAAAGGCGCTACATACCATCACAGATACCAACGGGAAAGCCACCCTCCAGCCTCCATCTATGAGTGAAAGTTGGATTTGGTATAGCATCAGTTCATTAGGTTTTGCTCCACTGAGGGGTAAAATGTCCTCCCAGACAAACAAACAACTGATCACTCTGTACATGGAGGAGGATGTAATGCGAATGAATGAAGTGGTTGTAACAGGCTCTCGCATGCCTCGCCCCATTAAATTATCTCCCGTCACCACACAAGTGTTGGGAGGAAGGGCATTGGTAGATGCCGGATATGCCAATCTGCAACAAGCCTTGCAACAAGAAACACCGGGGTTAAATATACAAAAAGTGGGATTTGGCAATGAAATTAGTATGCAGGGACTGGATGCGCGTCACGTACTTTTCCTCATGGATGGAGAACGTATGACGGGAGACATGGCGGGCAACCTTGACTACGAACGCTTCAACCTACATGCTATAGACCGTATAGAGATTGTGAAGGGAGCCAGTAGCACCCTTTACGGTTCGCGTGCCGCCGGTGCTGTAATCAATCTCATCACCAAGAAGACAGCCAAACCACTAAGCATTGATGCCGGGGTCCGCTACGGACAGATGAATAAACGCAACTATCGAAATCCGTCCAAAAGCGACTTCCTCTACATGTTCGAGAAAAATGCCGACCGTCCTAATTTGCAAAGTTGGATTTCAGCAGGCTTCAAAACAGGAGCATTCACCTCTCAAACAGACGTATGGTACAGCGAAAACGATGCTTTCTACCTATATCAGGCAGAAAACGATCAAAAGTTATATACAAAGGAAGCAAACCCTTTTCTTCCTCACGATATTATAGTGACCAGCACAGCAGCCCGTCCGCCAATGGGTATCGAGGGGACCGAACACCTCTCTACTTCACAAAAACTTTATTATGATCCTAATCAGAATCTCTCAGTATTGCTTTACGGAAGTGTATTCTTCATGAATACTTACGATTTGATACAAGACATGACATTCAGTCAGGCGCGCGATCTCACAAGTGGAGCCAAAGTTACCTATCACGTAAAGAACTGGTTTTCATTTACAGCAAGTATTCATCATGACTTCTACGACCGTTTTAAAAGACACGAGCGCCGCGATGAACGACAGAAGGTGTATAAAAGTAGTATTCTGCAACCACGCTTGAGTATCACCAGTAATTACTTCAACAATCATAGTCTTATATTTGGGATAGAGCACATCAGTGATGATCTGACAAGTGACCGTTTCGTGAACCGTGTAATGAGTACCCGCTCATTAAAAGAGACTGAATACTTTGTGCAGGATGAATGGACCCTTTCAAAAAGATGGATGCTATCTGCCGGACTGCGCACAAACTTCTCTCGTGCATTCGGGTTCATGGGCATGCCAAAGGTAGCTGTCAAATTCTCACCTGATGATCGCTGGAGTTTTCGTGCGAACTACTCGATGGGATATCGCTCACCCTCTATCAAAGAACTATTCTTCAACTGGGATCATCTTGGAATGTTTCAGATAAAAGGTAATGAATACATGCAACCGGAAAAGAATAATTACATATCAGCAGGAATAGAGTATAGCAATGACAAACTATTCTTGTCAGGAACAGCGTATAGTAATTTTTTCAAAGACAAGATAGAAGGTATATGGAGAGTTTACGATATGCAGTATAACTTCGAATACACCAACTTAAGCAGCCAGCGACTATTAGGTGTGGAGGCAATGGTACGCTGGCGTATGACAGACTTTCTCACATTAAATGCGACCTATAGTTTTGTGAATGTAAGCAAACTGGCAGGAGTACAAATTAACACAACATCTCCCCATGCCGCCACAGGCAGCCTGGATTACAAATATACTCGGAGAAACTATCGTCTGAACGCTATCTTCAGTACCTCTTTCATGGGTAATAAAAAGTTCGATGTACAAGACCGTGTATGGGTGAAAGAAGAAAACACCAGTTACGATGCCTATTTCCGTTGCGATCTGCCAGCCTACGTATTATGTAACCTGTCGGTATCTCAAACATTTCACAACAAGGTAAAACTATCGGTAGGTGTAGACAATCTGCTTAATTATAAACCAAAAACATTGGGATCTGGTATCACCATGTTCAATGTCCCAGCTACACCTGGTGCACGCTTTCATGTGCAAATGGAATTTATGATAGATGATGTTATTAATGCATTAAAGAAAAAGAAATGAGAATGAAAAAACAATGGAGAATACTTTTTCAAATACTTCTTTATAATCTGGTACTCGCCGCTTGTGTAGAATATGATGCAAAGCCATTCACGGGTAAAACATTGCCACGAACTACCGGATATAGTACCGGAGTGACTCAAGACTGGCTTTACTTTAACCTTCGCACCGGCGAACAGTTCAACACGCAAGCTCCCAATTATGATATTCCCGAAGGAGAGCAAAAAGAACGGGAAGATTGGGATTTGGCTTTCTGCGGATACCGTTTACGCACCAATAGTGGAACTTCAGGAATTGGTATGGGGGGAGCAGCCGATCTTGGATATGGCAATTATAACCACTGGACACACGTATACCAACTACCCCAAAACTTAGAATGGTCGATAGACAATGATAGCGAAGTATACGTCACCATGTCTCAGAACGATTGGAACAAACACTTAATCGATAACAACTTGGACTTCAAAAAAAATCCATGGTTCGATCCCAATAAAGGGCCAGCTAATACACTGACAAGTGCCAATCCGGTATTAGCTAATGCCATGTATTTTGCCGGGCCTCCTCCTGTATACAGTCCTTCCCTTCATACTTATGTAGTACGCACGGCTGATGGGAAGAGGTATTTCAAATTACAGCTCATCAGTTGGTATAATGCCAATATAGAGATCGGCGACGGAGGTGGTCGGATCAGCTATTACTGCGATGAATTATTACAATAATCAAGCTAGGAAAGGAATAACAAATATGAAAACTAAAAACACATGGAAAACAATCGTGTCTTTCCTGATGGTGCTATTTACCATGCCACTCGGACACGCACTTATGATTTTAATGGAACACTTATTGTCCCCGACAATGCTTCATTATACAGCTTTTGGAATGGGTGCTTTGGGCATATTAATGGTCATTATCGGTGTATTTGCCAATGGTGACACCAAACAAACCCTATGGGGATTATTCGGAGGGTTGCTTTTTTGGACAGGATGGGTCGAATTTCTATTCATGTATTATGCCCATCGCCATGGCGTACTGCCCGAAATAGTCAATGGCGAGGTAGTTACCAAACCCGAATATCTCATTCTATCAGCCACGTTCGGTTTCTGGACAATGTTTATGATGCTCTATCTCTTTAGTGTAAGAACCGGTTGCAACTTCCTGAATTGGTGTCAAAAGGTTTTCTTTGGTAACAGAAGAGAAACTATAGTGGCACGACCCATGACACGCCATACATCTATCGTCACATTTATGGAATTAAATATGATACTATGGACCTCCTATCTACTACTGATGTTCTGTTACGACAACCACTTCTTGGGCGACCATCACCCGGTAACATTTCTCATTGGTATCGGTTGTCTCATTGGATCGGTATTCATGTTTATTCGCCAACTCAAACTGAGCTCATGGGGTGCAAACATTCGGATGTCGATCGCTACCGTTATCGTATTCTGGACACCGGTTGAGATTTTGGGGCGTATCAATTTCTTTAGCGAAATATGGACTGATCCATTGAACCATATCACTGAGATGGTTACCGTCCTGACTGCTTTCATAGCACTTGCAGTCTACTTGTGGTATGTAGCATTCAAAAGAAAAAGAGCATAACGCATGAAACAATTAACATGGAGGAAACACCATAAATGGTTCGGGCTGCTATGTAGTTTTTTTATAGTGATGTTTTGTTTGTCTGGTATTATACTCAATCACCGCACAACTGTATCGGATATGAATGTTAGTCGTAAATGGCTACCTCGAAGTTACCGCTTTCAAAACTGGAATCACGGATTAGTACGGGGCAGTTTGCAAACCAGCATCGACGGCAAACCCTTTATACTGCTCTATGGCGATGCGGGAATATGGCTCACCGACAGTCATGGCTCGCCGCCAGAGGATTTTAACAAAGGGTTGCCGCAGGGAGCCGATTTCAGAAACATACGAAACATTGTACAAACGAACAAGGGTGAACTATTTTCTGCAGGCTTATTCGGGCTATACCATTACAATCGCATTAAGAGCCACTGGGAATTGGTGAGACTACCAATGAAAGAAGAACGACTGACCGATTTAGTTGTAAGAAACGACACCTTGATCGCTGTCGGGCGTTCTTATCTGTACGTCTGCCCAGCTCCCCATAGGAGTTTCCGCATAGTGCAGATAAAAGCAGCGAAAGAGTACGACGGGAAAGTATCTCTATTCCGCACCATATGGTTGTTGCACAGCGGAGAGCTATTCGGTTCGTTCGGCAAGCTACTCATGGACATAATCGCTCTTATACTAATTGTACTTTGCCTGACCGGAGTATTCTATTGGTATTTGCCCAAGCATATAAAAAGGAGACAAAAACGAGGAAAAACGAACCGTATCAGTAAGGATTTATTAAATAAGTCATTTCTCTGGCACGACAAGTTAGGACGTTGGACGCTTTTCCTCACGCTCCTTATAGGCACCACCGGATGGTGCCTACGTCCACCGATTATGATTGCACTCCTCTTTACAAAGACCTCGCCCATTCCCGGTACAGTACTCGACAGTTCAAACGCATGGGACGACCGTTTGCGCATATTGCGCTTTGACACCCGGCAGAATGAATGGTTATTATCAACCTCGGAAGGTTTCTATACACTATCTTCTTTAGAAGCCATTCCTGTAAAGTTGTCAAATACGCCTCCGGTAAGTATAATGGGGATCAATGTTTTAGTTCCAAACACCTGTGGTAATTGGCTAGTAGGTTCGTTCACTGGACTTTACGTATGGGACAGAAGAGATAATCAGATAAGAGACTACTATACAGGAGATGCTCCTCCGGCAGAAAAAGGCTCACCTTTCGGTGAGCACGCAATTGCAGGATACAGCAATGATTTCCCGAAACAACATTATATCTTCGATTATCAAACCGGTGCCAATTTCATACCGATGCCGCACAGCTTTGCTGTATTACCTATTTCGCTCTGGAAGCTGTGCGTTGAGATTCATACAGGACGTATATACACCTTTCTGGAACCTGCGACACTCGTTTTTATTTTCGTTGCCGGTCTACTCACAGTATGGATACTCATCACGGGATATAAAATAAGGAAACGAAAAAAAGTATTTCGTTAGGCTTTTAACTCCAGATACTTGTTGATAACCCCCACCGATAACTGATCGGGAGCAATCAAGAGCGAATAGATGCCTTGTTGTTTGAGGGTCGAAACGATGAGTCGCTTCTCGTATGCCGTTTTCTGAGCGATAACCCTGCGATAATAACTTTCCGTATCGGTAGCAGGCTGCTCTGCATAAGCTTTCAGTTCGACATCTTCGAAGAATACAACAAGCAAACGGTGCCGGCGGGCAAGTTGCTGCAAGTAAGGAAGCTGCCGGTTCATACTGCCCACACTATCGAAATTGGTATAGAGAATGAGTAGGCTCCGCTTGCTTAAGTGTTTTCCCAAATGAACGCACAAAGCCGAGAAATCGGTTTCGCCAAACGTCGTTTCCTGCTTATACAGGTTCTCGAGCAGCGTCTGCATCTGTCCGGTCTGCCGGGAAGCGGGAACAAAGGTATCGAACGCATCACTGAAAGTAACCAGTCCGGCTTTATCTTCTTTGCGCATAGCCACGTAAGACAGCACCAAAGAGGCGTTGATGGCATAATCGAGCAGCGTCATCCCACGAAAGGCATGCTGCATCACACGGCCTTTGTCAATAACGCTATAAATGGGTTGTGATCGTTCGTCCTGAAACACATTCACCATCAACTCATGCTTGCGCGCACTGGCTTTCCAGTTGATGGTGCGGTAATCATCTCCTTTTACGTACTCTTTGATCTGCTCAAATTCGGTTTGATGGCCGATGCGCCGTATCTTTTTGATACCCATTTCGGTTAGGTTATTGCTCATGGCAAGTAGCTCGTAATGGTGCAGCATAAGGTACGAGGGGTACACTTTGATGGTCTGTGGTTCGGCACACGAGAACCGGCGTTGCAACAACCCCAGCCGCGTAGATGCAAAGATGCGTATGCGCCCGAAATGGAAAAGCCCCCGTTGCGTCGGTAGCAATGTGTAACTGATGTCTTTGCCCTCGCCTTGCTTGAGCGCACAGGTAAACCGGATGTCGCGTCGCTGAAAGATGGCAGGTATCTCGTCGATCACCGTAAGAGAAACGAGAAACGGATAGCGGCTATCCACACGCAGGTGTACCGAATTGTCGTCGCCATTGGAGAAACGCTCGGCACAACGTCGGGTGGCAGCGATACCGTGTGTGCGATACAAGAGCAGCACATCTGCCAGTATCAATACAACGAGCACAGCCACAGCCACCTGCCCGAGAATGAACAGGGAGCCGTACACATATCCTCCGCAGAGCAGCAGAATAACAGACAGCAAGATACGGAAAAGACGAGGGGTCAAAAACATAGGCTACGGGCAATAGTATCGGTTATTTATTTGGGAACTTCGACCTTATCCATCAACCGCCGGGTGACTTTAACAGCTGAGTAGCCTTCCATCTCGGCCTCAGCCGTAAGTATCAGGCGATGCTGCAATACGTAAGGGGCGACGAATTTAATATCCTCGGGCGTTACGAAGTCGCGGCCTTGCAACAAGGCATAAGCCTTGGAGGCTTGCAGCAACGCTACCGACGCACGGGGAGATGCACCCAGATAAACCGACTTGCTGGTACGTGTTTGCTGCACAATCAATGCAATGTACTGCAACAGCGTGCGGTCAACAAAAACCTCTTGCATCAAGGCACGCAGAGAGAGCAGTTCGTTGCGCGAAAGAATGGGTTTCACGTCGGCGAGCCGCACCAGTTCTGCCCGCGTATGATGCCGTTCGAGAATGGCAACCTCCTCTTCGAGCGAGGGGTATTCCATCGTAATCTTCATCAGAAAGCGGTCGAGCTGTGCTTCGGGTAGCTTATAAGTTCCCTCCTGCTCTACCGGGTTTTGTGTGGCAAGGATGGTATAAAGCTCACCCATGCGGTAGGTGGAACCGTCGATACTGATCTGCCGCTCTTCCATCACCTCAAAGAGAGCAGCCTGGGTTTTGGCAGGAGCACGATTGATTTCATCGACAAGCACCAGATCGGCAAAGATCGGCCCCCGGTGGAAATCGAACTCGCTACGCTGCATATTAAATACGGTGGTGCCCAATACATCACTCGGCATCAGGTCGGGGGTAAATTGAATACGGCTAAAGTCGGCGTCAATCAAACGGGCGGTTAACTTCGCCAACAAGGTTTTAGCTACGCCCGGCACCCCCTCGATAAGCGCGTGGCCATCGGCCAGAATCGTGGTAAGTACGAGATCGACCGTTTGTTCCTGTCCAACGATGATAGCAGCAATCTCTGCTTTGAGTTGAGCTATCCGCTCGCTAAAGTGAGTTAAATCGATACGTTGTTCCATTTATTTCAGTTATTATATGGTTTGTAAGATACTGAGCATTTGGTCTATCAACCGCTTCATTTGCTCGTTGTCCACCCGCTTCTCTCCACGTACCAACGGACGCAGTTCGTAAAGCAATCCGCGGATGGCCGCCTCTTCTTTGCCGGTCTTTTCGGCCAAGTGCTTGCCGAGTGCTTTATCATCACTATCATCATCGACATCGATGTGTAGCTCGCGACGCAATGTCTCGGCAAAATAGATGTATTGCTTCACCACCAGATCGGTCGGGTTCTTCTGTTGAAAATAGAGTGTACCGATCAGTTTGGTAAACTCGAGCGTATTGTTCTCGGGCTGGCGAATAACCGGTATGGCGCGTTGCTGCCTGTGGGCACTGTTCACCATAAAGAGCACAATCGATATCAGGGTGAGGTAAAGCCCCCAGCGCAGTGCGGGCTGCGAAAGGAAATAGCGAAAGGGAGACTCCTGCTCTTGTGCAAAGACTCCATACGCCTCGGTGCGAACCAACGGAAGCGGTTGCAGTTGAGAGAGCAAACGCCAGGCATAGGTTGCATTGCTGCCATCGAGCAGGGCATAGTTGGTCAAAAGCAGCGGGGTGGATACGAGAATGATCTCGCCACGCCCCACCGGGCAACTGATTGCTACCGGCGGCGGAAGGGTTTTCGTACTATCCAACGGTGCAATGGCCGAAAGGTTGCGCGCCAATACCTCAGTGAGCGAATCGTAGCGAACAAAATGGCTGGGGCAAAGCTGCGGATAGAAACGGAAGTTGCGAGGAGCATACCGAAGCGTATCGCCCACCCACTGCAACGTATCGCGACTATGCAGCGAAGTGGCTACGCTTTTCATCGCCTTAAAGCTAAAGTACGAGTAAGAACATTCGAACCCGAGCGTATCGCTCAGTGCATTGCCGAAAGAGAGAGAGGCCAAGAGGATTTTATTGCCGCGGTGCGCCAATTCGATCAGTGCATTGACATCGGGCTCCGATAAGTTGAGGTTCTGAGCCACCGCCATGATGGCACGTGGCTGCACCGTATCGGTATCGGCAGCCAGTTGGTAAAAGGTGGCATGCGACAAAGTGTACTCCTGAGACCAGGCATCGGTGAGCGACTCATCGAACAGAGCACAGCCGAAAGGCTGCTTATCGTTGTGCCCGTACGTAGGGTTCCACACAAACCTCTTGGGCAAGCTGCACTCTATGGCAAACATAATCCCCAGAAAGAGAATGATAAACAGTGCAAAGCCGTACGAACCTTTCATGACACCCCTCCTTTCATAGCCAAAGCGGCAGGCAAACACTGCAACAAAGCGTATTGATCGCTCCGCATCCGGTCGAATAACGGAAGCGTGGCCTCAAAGTTACCATAGCGCACCCGCAGAAAGTTGTTGGTGATGCTCCGGAAGAAGCTGCGCAACGCCTCATCTTCCACCTCATAGAGATACTCGGTGGGTGTTTTGTGGGGTTGCCAATTCAACTGCCCGCCATCGCTCAACTGCTTCAACGTTTGCAGATAAAGCAAGCGGATGGCTTCGCGATAATCGCCGCGCTGACAGGATGCCTCGATACATTCGTCGAACGAAATGCCATAAATGGTATCTTCGTGGATATGATAGGCTGCCGAATGTTTCGGAGCACGCAGGAAGAGTTCGGGTCGTTTGCGGTAAAGGAACCAGAGCAGGCATAAAAGAATAAGCAATAGCAGCACGATGAGTACGATACCCGTGTACTCTTCGGCAAAACGGTTTCCAAAGAGGAATTGCAGCACCTTGCCCAACCATATCTGAACGAGCCCCATCAAATTGACTTCGGGAGATAAGAGTTCGCGGTTGTACTGATAAGCCGAATCGGCTTGCCAGGCAGCGATTTTTGTGGTGTCGCACACTAAGGTATCGGCAAGGAGCGTCATTCCATCTGTCTCTTAGAGTTTATCGAAATTCTCAATATCGCTCTCTATCGAAATGCTGTCGACCACCTCGGAAGCATGTCCGTATTGATAGGCTGCGCCGACCAACGTGAAAGTCATGCCCAGGTAGCTTCCATAGCACTGCAAGATGGCAAAGAGGTAAATAACAAAGTTATAACCCACCGAAACGGTAACGGCATCGCCGGTATCGCTCATGCTGAACAACTGTTTCACCATCACTGCCACCGTCCACGGCGTACCGATCACTCCTTGCAGAATACCGCCAATAATACCCATCAGCAGCGTAATCAGGAAAACACCGCCCCACGTGGCAAAGCCCAAGCGGAAGGTTTTACTTAAGGCATCCATGAGGTGAATGTCCTCGAACAGGTAGATGGGTGCGTACAACGACAGGGGCACGACCAATGCAAAAAGCAACGGCAGGGTTACAATAAGCGTGAAAGGGGTGAGCACTGCCAAGCCTATAACAAGCGAAATGGCAAGCAACAGCAGCAAGAAGGTAAAAAGCGAGAGTCTGAACATCGCCCCGAGGTTGTGCATCAACAACGGCTTCAACTCGGTCAATGTGATACCCACCAAACGTTCGGGACGCTGACCGTAGGCTTTCATCAGTCCGTAAACCAATGAGGTAATGAGCATAGCCCCTACCCAATAGCACAAGAGGGTAAGCCCATAGGTTGTACCCAGTTGCGGCAACGCAGACAAAATGGTATCGCTATTGCCCCCCTCAATTTCGGTCACGAGACCCATGTACTGACTCATAAACCCATTCAGGCTCAATCCCTGCAACAGCGATAAGGGCAGCATCAGATAGGTAATAAACTTAAGCAGAGGCTTCCAATTCTCTTTAATGAAGTCGAACGAAGCATTCATTTTATCGCCAAACGAGCGTTTGGCGTACAACTTAATCGGGGCTTTCTGTGATTCCATACGTTTTTTTATTAGGTAAGTAAATATAATAATACAGTATAAATGCGAGCGAGAGAGCGATGATGCTCAATCGAACAAAGTCGGGAAGGTCGGTATGCCGGGTCACGAACCCTTCGATAAACCCCGCCAATATAAAGATTGGCACAGTACCGATCACGATTTTAACCCCGCGACGGGCAGCACGACGGAAGGAAGCCGCCCGGGAGTAAGTGCCCGGAAACAACCAGCCGTTGCCCAATGTCAGTCCGGCGGCTCCGGAGACAATGATTGCCCAGATCTCGAGCGTGCCGTGCAGCCAGATAGCCAGCATCGATTCGCCCAGCAGCCCTTGTTGATAGAAAAAGGTTTGAAAAGCACCCACCATCACCCCGTTATTGAACAGAATATAGCCGGTGCCGAAGCTGGTAAGCAGCCCCATGGCGAAACAGTTGAAAGATACCATTACGTTATTGAGCGTAATGCCGAGAAACATCCTAACCTCCTCGGCACCGTTATACACCGCCATCGGTTCGCCATTGGCTATATTGTTCAAGGTCATATCGACATAGCCGTTGCCGAGTATGAGGCGTACGAAGTTATCGTCGTTCCACGCAGAAACCATACCGATAACGACACTCAGGGCGAAGATAAGAGCAGACAGCCGAAGCTCGCCGCGAGCATCGTGCATCGTTCGGGGAATTTCGCGCGTCCAGAAGGTAATGATGCGCGTCCAATGTTCGCGTTTGTTGCGATAGATGGCGTTGTGCAGCGCCGAAGCCAGGTTGTTGAGGTAAATCGTAATGCGCGAATGAGGGTAATGCGTCTGAGCGAAAGCCAGATCGGCCGTCAGATCCGTATAGGCATCAGCCACTCGGTCGGGATTGAAGTGTTCAATCTCTTCCAGCACCTTTTCGGTCTGCTTCCACTTATCGATGTTCCGACGAATAAACGTTACTTCCTTCATCCCAACAGGCTAATTCGGAGAAGTTTTGCCCGAATTAGTAAGCAAAAGTAACAGATTTATGATATATTTGCAACCGATACCTTAAAATATTTAAATAAAATGTCACAGTCGACTATCCTTACGGGACAATATGTACGTATCAGCCAAACCCCAGCAAGCATCGGAGAGCGGCTTATAGCACTTTTCACCGACTATGTATTGGTGATACTTTACGTGGTAGGAATGTCGGTTTTATTGGAGCGACTTCGCATTCATGCCTTCTCCAGTCTGTCTTTCTTTTTCCTTTTCGGCTTTATCTTTCTTCCCGCGTTGTGCTATCCGCTGTTGTGCGAGGTGTTTAACCGGGGGCAAAGCGTGGGCAAGCGGCTGCTCAACCTCCGGGTGGTGAAGGTAGATGGCTCTACCCCGAGCCTGAGTTCGTACCTGCTGCGGTGGCTCCTCTTTATTGTCGACGTACCGCTGACGGGGGGATTGGGGCTGGTAGTCGTATTGCTGACCAAGAATAACCAACGGCTGGGCGATCTGGCTGCCGGAACGATGGTTATCAAGGAGAAAAACTACCGCAAGATACACGTCAGCCTCGATGAGTTCGACCACCTGACAAGCGGTTACCGCCCCCGCTATCCACAGGCGGCAGACCTTTCGCTCGAACAGGTCAATACGATTTGGAAGGTGCTCTCTGCGCGCTCAACAGCCAAAAGGCAGGCACAGGTCTCTGCGTTGGCGCAGAGGGTGCGAACTACATTGTCGCTCCCCGAAAGCAGTGCCGAGATAGACCCGACCACACTGTTGCAGACACTCGTACGAGATCACCAATACTACGCGCTCGAAGAGGTTTGAGTTGTTAAATCTGCGCTATGGAGCAGAAGAAAACAAGAATAATCGACTATTAACAAATCAGTTAATAATATTAAAACCAGTTCCTTTTAAATAGTAAAAGTCATGCAGATGCAACAAAAATGGCTAAATTGGACAAAAATCAGACTTTAATTTAATTGGTTATACAAAGATGAAGAACATTTTGATTATAGTATCATTGATTATGGTATGTAGTTTTACTTCTGCACAGGTAATCACTAAAAAAGAAATAGAAGAACATACAAATCTTGGAGGTGTGCCGTGGTTGGACAAGGCTGCAGAGTTATCACACCAATACAATCTCAATGATAATGGAGAGTTAATTCTATATACCATAAAAGAATACAAAGGACAATCTAAAGCCCAGCTCTATCAAAAAATATTCAATTGGATTTTAGCTATGTCCTCTAATGATAAATCCGTTTTGTTGGTCTCTAATGAAACTTCAGGGCAAATACAAACCCGTTATTATATCCCGGATATTGCCAAACGTACAATAGGGAGTATTTCATACATAGTAAGCATCAGGCCTCTATTGAAATTTGATTTTAAAGAAGAAAGAATTCGCTTTACTTTTGCTTTACAGACTTTTGATATTTTAAAAAAAGATACAGATAGCGGCTATTCGATAATGTCTAGCGGTGATTATGGTTTTACAAGCCATGGAGTTACCAAAGATAATCATGTATGGCAATTAAAAGATTGCTACCCCTTTGCGGAAAAACGAAAGCATCCTAAAGTTACATCTTCGCGCGCTTTTGTAAATACCTTATCATGTTACGATATTCTTGTGGAAAGAATTGACGAAGTACTTCAAAAGCCTTTATCTGCTGAGGATGAAAACTGGTAATTGACCGAATCCAATACGTGTTGAGTGACGGATGCGGAAAGGAAATCGAAAAACTTGGCGAGCTTTTCTAAAAAGCCCGCCAAGTTTTAGAAAAATCAAGCAGGTATCTAACAGTACGTTATTGCGCTTATCCATTTCAAGGCATGCAAGAGAGCAAAGGGCTTGAAAACTCATCTGAGTAATACACAAAGTGTGCCGACTGGCGGTACGAAAAGTACCGTTAGTCGGCACACTTTGTACCGAAACCTTGCACCGCAAAGAGTGGAGAGTAGAGTGATGACAGTCCTTACTCCACCTGCCCTAGAGAGTTTCCGTATTCCATTTCTCCCTGAACTACGAAAAGAACCTCCTCGGGATCATACGTTCCCATGTCATCTTTCTTGGCTTCTTTCACGATGTAATCTACCACCTGTTCCAAGTCGATGTTGACGTACCCATCGGCATCGGGTTGAGCATCGAGTATGCCGCTTTCGGCGTAGTACTCGTCAATCAGATCCAGAAAGTAATACAACTCGTCCTGCGAAAACTTTTCTTTCAGCTCTTGCGGCAGGTAGTTTTGGATGAATTCGATGGTCTTTTCATCATCGGCATCAGCCAGCAAAAAATCGTCTTCCAGTCCCATAATCAGTCAAATTAAAAAGGTGAAACGTGTAGCGAAATACTATAATAAGTTCTTTATCTTCTCGATGAATGCAGGCTTGGCCACAGCACCCACTTGCTTATCGACCATAGCACCGTCTTTGAAGAAGAGCACTGTTGGGATGTTGCGAATACCGTATTCGGCGGGGAGTTCGCTGTTCTCATCCACGTCGCACTTGCCGATGATTACTTGTCCCTCGTACTCGGTTGCCAATTCCTCGATGATAGGACCTACCATCTTGCACGGGCCGCACCAGGGAGCCCAAAAGTCTACAACCACGGGCTTTCCTTCTGCAAGGAGCTCTTTAAAGTTGTTGTCTGTAATTACTAAAGCCATGTTCGTTTTAATTTTAAATATGTTATTACTCCGGCAAATATACTAATTTATCCGGAATTCAAGTTCGGGGTGTTGATTTAAAAAAGAGATTAATTCTTTCCCTACCGAGAGTTTTATGGGTCGGGCGATGAAATCGACATACATCTTTTCGTCCGGATCGTTTATTTTAAAATAGAGCTCGGTGTTGCCCGCACGCTCCTTGACCAAGGTCGATAGTTCGTTGACCAGCGTTGAGTCGATGGCCGAAAGGGGGATCATGATGGTCATCTTTTCGACCAGCTTCTCCTTCACATCGGGCAGCAGCTCCATCGAGGTGATCTTGATCTCCAACTCATCCTGCCTCCACTGCTTGGCCTGGCAGCGAGCCTTCATGTAGAGGAAGGTTCCTTCGCCCAAATAGCCTTGATAGGTAACCCAGTCGTTGCCGAAGAAGGGGAGTTCGGTGAATCCCGAGTAGTCTTCGATCTTGACAATTCCGTAAGGGTTGCCGTTCTTGCTGATGCCCCGGCGCACGGCGGTAACGATGCCTCCCATGGTGATTTCGCGCCCGGCCAGCGAGGCTTTATCTTCGAGTTCGGACAGGTGGGTGTTGCAGACATGATCGAGCACGATGGCGTATTCATCGAGCGGGTGTGCCGAGAGGTATATGCCGACGAGCTCGCGCTCCTTGTTCAACCGTTCCAGATCGCCCCAACGCTCGGCGGGAAGTATCTCGGGCGTTGCGATATCGACCACGTTATCGCCTCCGAAGAGCGAATTGACAGCAGCGGCCTTATCGGTCTGATAGCGGTTTCCGTAGCGCATCAGGGTTTCGAGAAACACCTCATTGCGCGAATTGACGGCAAAGAACTGCTCACGTTTGAGCTCGGGAAAGCTGTCGAACCCTCCGGCCAAAGCGAGGCACTCCATATTCTTTTTGTTGCAGGCATTGAGGTTAACGCGTTGCACAAAATCGAAAATACCGGTAAAGGGACCATTCGCCCGCCGCTCCTCGATGATGCTTTGCACAGCGGCTTCGCCGACGCCCTTAACGGCGCCGAGGCCAAAGCGGATGTTGCCCTCTTTGTTGACCGTAAATTTGAGATTACTCTCATTCACATCGGGGCCTAAAACCGACATGCCCATGGCCTTGCACTCGTCCATCAGCTTAGTAATATCGGTGATATTCGATAAACTTCGGCTCATAACGGCTGCCATATACTCCGAAGGGTAATTAGCTTTGAGATAAGCAGTTTGATAAGCCACCCACGAGTAGCAGGTAGCATGCGACTTGTTGAAGGCGTAGGAGGCAAACTTCTCCCAGTCACCCCAAATCTTCTCGAGTATCTTGGGGTCGTGTCCGTTCTTGCGACCACCCTCGATAAACTGAGGCTTCATGTGATCGAGCTTGTCGCGCAACTTCTTACCCATCGCCTTACGCAGGGCATCGGATTCACCGCGGGTGAAATCGGCCAACAGACGCGACAACAACATGACCTGTTCCTGATAAACCGTAATACCATACGTATCTTTCAGATACTTCTCCATGACGGGGATGTCATATTCGATGGGCTTACGACCGTGTTTACGGTCGATAAAGTCGGGTATATAATCCATAGGCCCCGGTCGGTAGAGGGCGTTCATGGCAATAAGGTCTTCGAACGTGGTGGGTTGCAACTCGCGCAGGTATTTTTGCATACCGGCCGACTCGAACTGGAAAGTACCCACCGTACGCCCGTCGCTATAAAGCTTATAGGTAGCCGGATCGGCTATATCAATGGTATCGATATCAATATGGATGCCGTGGCTTAACCGAACATTCTCAACGGCTTCTTTGATGATGGAGAGGGTCTTTAGCCCGAGGAAGTCCATCTTGATCAGCCCGGTGTCTTCGATAACCGAACCTTCGTACTGGGTCACCAGCATCTTCTCGCCCGTTTCTTTATCGTCGGCCGTGCTTACAGGCACCCAGTCGGTGATGTCGTCGCGGCAAATAATGGTTCCGCAGGCGTGTACACCCGTACCGCGCACGTTGCCTTCGAGCATTTTGGCGTACTTAATCGTATCGCGTACCTGAGGGTCGGGCGAGGCTTCTGCTGCTTGCAACTCTGCCACGTAATCGATGGCGTTGCGCAGGTTTAGTTTCTTGTCGGGAATCTTGTCGGGCACGAGCTTCGTCAAGCGATCCGATTCGGACAAGGGCAGTTTCTGCACACGAGCCACGTCCTTGATCGCCGACTTCGTGGCCATGGTACCGTAGGTAATGATATGAGCTACCTTTTCGGACCCGTACTTTTCGGTCACCCAACGAAGTACTTGTCCGCGACCGTCGTCATCAAAGTCGATATCGATATCAGGAAGGGAGATACGGTCGGGATTGAGAAAACGCTCGAACAGCAGGTCGTACTGAATAGGGTCTATTTTCGTAATCTGCAAACAGTAGGCAACGGCCGATCCGGCAGCCGAACCACGTCCGGGACCCACCGAGACTCCCATACTGCGGCCGGCAGCAATAAAGTCCTGCACAATGAGGAAGTAGCCGGGGAAACCCATCGTCTTCATGATGTACAACTCGAAAACCAAACGCTCCTTGACCTCGGGTGCCAACGGGTCGCCATAAAACTTCTTAGCTCCTTCGAACGTCAGCTTCGCCAGGTAGTCGGCTTCGAGTTTGATACGATAGAGTTTATCGTAGCCACCCAGCATCTTTATTTTGTTGTTGGCATCTTCCTCGCTGAGCACCACATTGCCATTCTCGTCGCGGGTGAACTCATTGAAAAGATCCTCCTCCGTATATTTCTGACGATAGCCCTCTTCTGTGCCAAACTCTTCGGGGATATCGAAAGTAGGCATAATAGGGGCATGGTCGATGGAGTAATATTCTACTTTATCGAGAATCTCGAGGGTGTTGCTCAAGGCTTCGGGCACATCTTCGAAAAGCCGGTTCATCTCCTCCTTGGTCTTCATCCACTCCTGCTTGGTATAGAGCATCCGCTTGGGGTCGTCAAGATCTTTGCCGGTACTCAAACAAATGAGTCGGTCGTGCGCCTCGGCATGTTCTTCGTTTACAAAGTGAACATCGTTGGAGCAGATCAGCTTGACGCCATATTTACGAGACAGCTTGATCAGGTGCTCGTTGACGTTGGCCTGCAAGGGATACGCCTCATAATTGGCACGCGGCACGGTGGCTTTGTGGCGTTGAAGTTCGAGGTAATAATCGTCGCCAAACAAGTTTTTATACCAGCGCACAGTCTCTTCGGCTTCATCAAGCAATCCTTGCGTTATTTTGCGAGGCACCTCGCCACCCAGACAAGCCGAGCAAATGATTAATCCCTCGTGGTACTTTTCAAGATCGTTGCGGTCGGTACGCGGACGCATATAGTAACCTTCGGTCCATGCGCGCGACACGAGTTTGATCAGGTTGTGATACCCTTTTTCGTTTTTAGCCAATACAATAAGGTGGTAACCGCTCTGGTCGGGTCTTCCCTCTTTTTTATCCATGGTGCGGCGAGCCACATACATCTCGCAACCGATAATCGGCTTAAAGAGTTTCGCTTCGGCTTCGGCTATTTGTTGCTTGCAGGCGGCTATTTCATCCTCCTTATTTTCACATTCGACTTTCCCCTGCTCAATGGCTGCAATGCGCTTTTTGAGTTGTTTTATTTCGCCCTTGGGTCCGCCATTTTTCTTATTAACGTAGTTGGTGAATTCTTTAATTCCAAACATGTTACCATGATCGGTAACGGCAATCCCTTTCATTCCGTCCTTCATGGCTTTGTCGACCAACGCGCTGACGCTGGCCTGACCATCTAAAAGAGAATACTGAGTATGAACATGTAAATGAACGAAATCCTGCATAGTGATAGTTGATGATTTGAAGGCATAAAAGTACTACCTCTGGCGTTACGAACAAAAATAATAGGCTAAAAGTTATCAACATCGGTATTTCTCTGCCCATTTACTTGCTCGGTTTTCAAAATTAGTATATTTTTGCAGACTATTATCATTAAACTCCACACATGGGCCGACTTAAAAAATTAAAGAAAATCCGTATCCATCATGAAGGAACACATATTTTATGGGGTAGCTTCGTATTGTTGCTTGCCATTAATGCCGCTCTTTATTTTGGAATCGACTGTAAGATACCGTTTTATCTGATAGCCTTAACCAGTACTGTTGTCTATCTGCTGATGGTCAATTTCTTCCGCTGTCCGATACGTCTTTTCGGTCAGGACACTGAGAAAATTGTCGTAGCTCCGGCCGATGGTAAAATCGTAGTTATCGAAGAGGTAGATGAACACGAGTATTTTCACGATCGCCGCATCATGGTATCTATCTTCATGAGTGTGCTCAACGTACACGCCAACTGGTATCCGGTAGATGGTGTAGTGAAGAAAGTAGGTCATGAAAACGGCAAGTTCATGAAAGCATGGCTGCCCAAAGCCAGCACCGAGAATGAACGTTCGATGGTAGTTATTGAAACTCCCGAAGGAGTGGAAGTTATGGCACGCCAAATTGCAGGAGCGATGGCACGCCGCATTGTTACTTACGCCGAAGTGGGCGAAGAGTGCTACATCGACGAGCACATGGGATTCATCAAATTCGGTTCACGCGTGGATGTGTACCTTCCCTTAGGCACTGAGATTTGTGTCAGCATGGGACAATTAACGACCGGTAACCAAACAGTTATCGCCAAACTCAATTAATCAAAACCTGTCACGATGGCAAACGCTCTTACTCGTCATATACCGAATACGGTTACTTGCTTCAACTTGTTCTCGGGCTGTATTGCCTGCGTTATGGCTTTCGAAGGTAACTATCAGGCTGCTCTCGGTTTTATCATCTTAAGTGCCGTTTTCGATTTCTTTGATGGCATGTTAGCCCGGCTATTAAAGGCCCCATCGGCTATTGGCAAAGAATTAGACTCGCTAGCCGATGATATCAGCTTTGGTGTTGCACCTTCATTGATTGTCTTCTCTTTTTTAAAAGAGTTATCTTATCCAGATTTTCTATTGGGAGTAAAGGAATATATTCCATATTTAGCATTCCTCATTGCCGTCTTTTCGGGTTTACGATTGGCAAAGTTTAACGTAGACGAACGGCAAACAAGCTCTTTCATCGGACTGCCAACTCCTGCAAATGCACTATTTTGGGGTGCTCTCATTGTAGGAGGATATGATTTCTTATTGGTGCATTTTAATGTTATCTACCTATTGATAGCAGTCTGCCTTTTTTCATGGTTACTCATTGCAGAGATCCCCATGTTTTCACTGAAATTCAAGAACTTATCATGGAAGGACAATAAGATCAGTTTCATTTTTCTTATCGTTTGCGCACCGTTATTGATCTTTCTGGGTATCAGCGGATTTGCAGCGATCATTGCTTGGTATATCATACTTTCACTTTTTACAAGAAAAAATAAATAAACAATCCTTTTGGCACGTTTGTTGTACTACCAGTTTAAACAACGTATAAAACGAATAGTCTATGTTTCATTTATTAGGATTTTTATTCATTATCTTCCTTGTTGTACTCGTTATCGGCTTATCGATTGTAGGTAGCATATTGCGAGCCGTTTTCGGCTTTGGTCGTCGTCGCTCGACGCCGAAGAGCACACAACACCGCACCTATCGTAACGTCAATCCAACAGAAGGAGATCCCATCTATAAAAACAACGAAAGCGAAGAAGTCATTAACGAGCCATCCGGCGCTAAACATAAGAAGATTTTCACGAAAGAAGAAGGTGAGTATGTGGACTTCGAGGAGATAAAAGACTGATACTGTTTATTTTCGTTTATCAACAAAGAAAGCTTTCATCAACCCGGCACACTCTTCTGCAAGTACACCTTTCACCACCACTGTTTTAGGGTGTAAGGCATAAGTTGCGTATTTCTGAAACCCACGTTTCTCATCTTCTGCACCAAAAACCAGTTTTCCGGTTTGCGCCCAAGCAATAGCACCCGCACACATCACGCAAGGCTCTACGGTAACATAAAGCGTACATTCGTTCAAGTATTTACCCCCAAGCACATTGGCAGCAGCCGTAATGGCTTGCATTTCGGCATGAGCAGTGACATCATTCAATGCCTCTGTCAGGTTATGGGCACGGGCTATAATGCGCTCACGGCATACCACAACAGCTCCGACTGGAACCTCGCCACGCTCGCTCGCCTTGGCGGCTTCAAGCAGTGCTTGTTTCATAAAATAAGTATCGTCCAACATAATTCAGGTAAGAGGATTGGTCATTAGCGTCTCATATCATGTTCACCGAAAAGAGTGGGATAATCGGCCTCCATGTTTTTGTGTATAAACGTCAGAATCGTTTCACGTAGCCAGCGCGATTTGTTCGTTATCTTGTATTTCTCCAGATAACGATCCACAATGAGCTGCTCGTCCTCACTCATCAGACAAGTTATGCGTTGCTGACGTTTTGGTTCGTCGACTGACGCTTTTGCACATTTTTTATCTCGCTTTCTCATATTCTCTGCAAATTTACTTTTATTCTGTCAATAGAAAGAATAAAAAGCGTATTTTTGCAAAAAAAGTGTTATGGCAAAGCATAATGAACTGGGTAAAGCGGGTGAAAGTGCAGCAGTAGCCTACCTCGAAGGTCGGGGTTATGTGATACGCCACCGAAACTGGCGCCGTGGCCATCTGGAGCTTGACATCGTTGCCATCAAGAACAATGAGCTAGTGGTAGTTGAAGTAAAAACCAGACATGACACCCACTTCGGACGGCCCGAAGAAGCGGTAGACCAACAAAAGATCAGACGAACAGTACGTGCTACGGATGCATATGTTAAGTTTTTCCAGCTAGACGAGACCGTTCGGTTCGATATCATCACGGCGGTAGGCGAACCCGGAACGTTTCAAATCGAGCACTTAGAGGATGCCTTTTACCCCCCATTTTTTTAAACAAATACAGCTATGGATATAGAAACACTCAGAGAGTATTGCCTCAGTAAAAAAGCAGTGACAGAATGTCTGCCATTCGATGAATACTCACTTGTCATGAAAGTGATGGGAAAGATGTTTGCCCTTATCGATCTCGAAGGTGCCAATAGCCTCTCTCTCAAATGCGACCCAGTTTACGCCATTGAACTACGCGAACAATACACATCCATCGAGGGTGCCTATCACTTCAACAAAAAATACTGGAATCAAGTATCACTAACCGGTGATGCAGGCGATACCTTGATTAAGCAACTGATAGACCACTCTTACGAAGAAGTTTTAAAGAAGTTTACTAAAAAGCTACGTACCGAATATGATGCACTCCCCTAAAATATTTCCTGTACCTTTACTACATTTCGAACAGATAGATTCGACCAATCATTACCTGAAAACGATCTGCGACGAGTCGTCGGTAGCAGAGTTAACAACCGTCGTTGCCGATTATCAGAGCTCCGGCAGAGGTCAACGAGGCAATAGCTGGGAGTCGGAAGCAGGTAAGAATTTAATATTCAGCTTTGTGCTATATCCTACCTTTCTGGAAGCCCGTCGGCAATTCCTTCTCTCTCAACTTATCTCGCTTGCCCTCAAGGAAGAATTAGATCGGTATGCCGAAGGATTTTCGATCAAATGGCCGAATGACATATACTGGCACGAGCAAAAGATAGCAGGCATACTGATTGAAAACGATTTAACCGGATGTTGCCTGGGGCGCAGTATTGCGGGTATCGGACTGAATGTTAATCAGATTGTTTTTCAAAGTACGGCTCCCAACCCCGTATCATTGTATCAGATAACCCGGCAAGAACACAATTGCTTTGCTCTGCTATCTTCAATCATGAAGCGAGTACGAACAGAGTATCTGTCTATTCAAAACGGAGAGGCAACAAACATTGCTGACCGCTACCGCGCATCTCTATTCAGAGGAAAAGGAATGCATCGATATGAAGATCTACATGGAGAGTTCATGGCAGAAATTAGCCACATCGAATCCGAAGGTATACTTGTGTTGCAAGACAATAAAGGGCAAAAAAGAAGATATGCGTTTAAAGAAGTGAAATATCACTTGCCGTAATTTCTTGCTAAAGCTCACAATATGCATCTAAGGAAGTATCTATACAGCTAAATATCTAATAATCGATCTATTCGAATTGTATAACTTTAAAGATAATCATCAATTACAGACACTGGCTTGATTAAAAATACTAAGATAACTCCTCTTCTTCTGTTCCCTCTGCGTCCTCTGTGGTAAAATGTGTGAGGTGAAGTGAAGTGCGATGTGGTACAATGGGAATCTATGGCTATAACGCAAAACGTCCCGTCAGTCTGATCGACTAACGGGAC
>POVV01000471.1_pt1 | contig 25536 bp, 23 predicted proteins | sample 1560271 | NCBI WGS metagenome assembly POVV01 (sample SAMN08337232, study PRJNA429181) | Bioreactor metagenome, whole genome shotgun sequencing project. | biome: cows' rumen and soil; feature: anaerobic; isolation source: anaerobic chemostat enrichment culture, galacturonate as sole carbon... | reverse complement strand
ATAGCAGCCCCGGCCTTACCTGCTGCGATATAACTCAAGGCTGTACCTAATCCCCAGATACATCCACCGAAAATACCGACAAGGTGAGTTTTGCCACTTCCTGAGAAATATTCTTTATAGCTGACTGGTTCTCCGATAAACGGACGTTTCATGACCACTGTGTTGAAAACAAAATTGCTAAGGAAAATACCGATCGTGAATATAAAGAAAGCCGTATACGGAGTAGCCATACCCGGTGTCGGCGATTCAAAATTATCTAAATCCATCGCAGCTGCTACAAATCGGTAAAAGAATGACATAAGTATACCTGCTACGGCTGCCAGAATGATCCCTTTTTTATTTCCGGAAGATTGTTCACCCCCTTTTTTACCTGAGGCAATTCCATTACAGATAATAGCAATCACAATGAGAAACACCCCCAAGAATAGCAATACAGGATCACCCTTCGGCGTACTGAAATAATTAATGAATACCCCCAGAACCAAAGCCAGACCTACACCCAAAGGAAACGCCACCGACATACCCGCCATAGATACAGATGCCGCCAAAAGAATATTGGATGCATTGAAAATAATACCTCCAACGATGGCACTTACGATATACTTTGATTCAAGTTGCTGAATATCTTCAATAAAACTCCGTCCCGAATCTCCAAAACTACCTAAAGTGAATACCAGCAGTAATGCAAAGAGTAAAATACCGATGGTATAGTCCCAATAGAACAATTCATAACGCCATTTTTTGCTTGCAAGCTTTTGGGTATTACCCCACGATCCCCAACACAACATGGTGATGAAGCAAAATACAATGGCTAGCGTGTAACTGTTTACTATAAACATAATCTTAATCTTTTATTGTTTATATTTTATTTCTTTCCTGTTACCTGATTTACGATTGCCTTAAGAGTGGAATCGACGCTGTCTTTTTCGATCAGCATATAACGATGTTTTCCGTCCTCTTTTGCTGTAAAAATACTTTTGCCAATACTATCGATAGCGATTGTTCCCTTTGGCGACAGACTGAAATATCCTTTATTCGGTTCGATAGCCTGCAGCACAGAAGTCAAATCCCATGTCTGCCTGTCATATGGCATTTTCTCATATATCTTGTAAGAAACACTGATCGGATGATTGGATTTAAAATCATTTAAAATACTCTCATGCGGATATAACAGTTTGTTTCCCAGCTCCCATCCGCTGGCAACTATTTCGGTTGGCCATTCGGCGAAAACCTTTTGAGAAGCTTTCAGGTCTTGTACAATATTCCATTCAGGAAAATCAAATTCATTGCCATACAATCCACCCATGACTGACAGTAGTTTCACTTTTTTTGCAACGAGGGATTTTCCGTCTAAATCGCTGTATTCGTCAGCTTTCGATTCAAGTAACCTAGCTAGATTGGTTTCAGGCCCTACGGCTATAAAGACAACAGATGCATCTTTCTGGGAAGCAAGCAACTTACGTAAAAGCTTGTAACCTTCCGGTAAACTGTCGCTTAGGCTACGATGAGGTTCTAATATCTTCTTGCCGTCAATAATTGTATCTAGCGTTGGACGTAGATATTTATTATCCTCCGGATTTACTCCGTTGTAAGCGAATCCCAGAGGAATATCTCCTCTCCCATTCAAGCGGCAATAAGCATCGACATACTGTATCGAATAAGGATTGCACTTGCCGATAGTAATACCTAGAAGATTAATCTTTCCTTCCTTTTCATAATTGAAAAGCATTTGCAGTGCCAAAACATCATCAATGTCATTTCCCACATCCGTATCGAAGATAACGGCAATAGGCTCTTGCTGTGTTTCTTTCTTATTTCCACACGAACAGAAAACACAAACAAGCCCAGCAAATAATATATACTTCAATATTTTCATATCAACAGATTTAGTTATTAGTCAATTTATATCTCAGCGTTTTATCGCTTTGTATATCATAAAATAATGATTTGTCTATCATCGTTTTTTTAGGCTTTTTATTTATTCCAATATATCCCATCGGGTGATATCCACCTACGAAATAGTTCTCGTTAGCAAAACGCAGCGAAGGGAGCATTCCGGCAGGATCGAGGACAGAAAGAGCTATAATATATTCTCCTTCCGGTAAATTCGGATCAAATACGACAGTACTTTTTACCTCATTAACAGGAGCAGACTTTTGGTAAGCATAGTTCTCTATTATCCAGTCATCCCCTGGCATCCATTCCGAAATATTTACATTATCCAATACTTTACCGCAAACTTTTTGATGAGTTTTGGCATCGAGCAACGATATTTCCACAGGCCAATTATAATAAAACGGAGACGAACCAGTATTCATCACTTTAAATGAAACGTTCAATGGTTTCCCCTTCTTTATTTCCGATGGATAAGCAAAGTCTGACAACACAAAGCGGTATCCCATTGCTTTCTGCAATATCTCAGCGTTTTTTTGAAACTCAGGATCATTAAAGTTTGCCCAAGTGATACCACCCAAATGATTACAATGCAGATTGCGTATCTGTTCAATCGTATAATAGCGTGTATGCTTATCTGCTACTACTTGCTCAAAAGATCTGAACTTAGCCAAATCACCCCAGTTCCACGTTATTTCGCCACCTATCGGCTGAGTTTTCCAACGATCTCCGAGCTTTTTCATTTCTTCATAACCACGAACTTGTTCCTGAGGTTGAGACCATGAATCCCAATAGATACCAAATTCATAATCTTTAAACTCATAAGCATAACGTACCATCACTTTCTTATTCTTGAAAGCTTTGGTAAATGCATCCCCAAGAACCTTTTCCATACCCGGTATCCATGTACGGTTTTCAACGTGTTCAGGTTCATCGTGAGGAGGCCAGTAAGTTGACAAGTCAGGATCGTGATGTTCTCCCCATTCACCGATAATACCCATTTCAACATAAGCTACACGCGGGTCATTATCCCAAGCTTGACCTATCTTTTCGACAAGCTTTGCAACTCTTTCAGGAAAAGCAGGATCAAAATATCCTCCTATTATTGGAGTTGTCTTATCTTTAGGATCGACATAAGCTCCTACCGATCCGGGAATCTGTTTATAAGGACTAACCTGTGATGCGATTCCTTTCGGCCAATGCCATCCGTTCAAATCATCAGGATTGTTCGGGTCTTTTGGTTTTCCTCCATGCCACGGCTCAACCCATACAAGGAGTACTCGAGGTATAACTTTCATATTTATATCCTCAACCCCTTTCCAACGATGATTACTGTACGCAATGATTTTGTCTATACCATCAGATGAATCATTTTCGATCATATTCCACTGCATATACTCCTTAGTCATAGTACCATACGGATAAGGGTATTCTGCTCTTATTCTATCCTCGCCGGGACCAAAATATTCACGGAATCCTTTCATCGGATTGCGAAAAGCCTTTGTGTATTCGGGATAAGAAACAGTTACCGTTTCCTCCTTACAGCCGAATAAAACAGCTGTAAGGAAAAAAAGTGCAACGAATCTTTGTATATATTTCATTTCGCCTTAGTTTAATTTATACTTCAATGTACGATCTTGTCTCATATCCATAAATTCGCTAGACTTCACTTCGTAATATACAGGTTCAGTGTTAATACCTATATGTCCCATAGGGTGGCGACCTCCTTCAAAGTAGTTTTGAACGGCAAAACGGAGAGAAGGAAGCATTCCGGCCGGATCAAGGACTGAAATCGAAATAATATAATCTCCGGTATCCAAGTTTGTATCCAACGTCAATGACTCCTCAACATGTGTTACAGCAGCGGCTTCGGTATATACCTTTTTACTATTATCCCACTTGTCGCCCGGCATCCATTGTGATACTTTAGCACTCGAAAGAGTTTTACTCCACACCTTCTGATGAGTTTTAGTATCCAGCAAAGCAATTTCTACCGGCCAGTCGTAATAGAACGGAGACGAGCCTGTATTCACAACATCGAATGATACGGAAAACGGTTCATTCTGTTTGATACTCGTGGGATAAGAGAAATTTGAAAGGAGAAAACGATAGCCCATTATCCGTTGTAGCATATCGGCATTCGGGATGAAAGATTGGTCGTTGAAATCTGCCCATGTTATCCCTCCTAAGTGATTGCAATGCAGGTCACGAATCTGTTGAACAACCAAATCGCGAGTAGCGTCATTTCCTACAACTTCCTCGAAAGATTTATATTTAGCAAGGCTTCCCCAATTCCATGTTATTTCTCCTCCTATCGGTTGTTTCTTCCAACGGTCGCCAAGCTTTTTCATTTCTTCATAGCCACGTACTTTTTCTTCATCAGCAGACCATGAATCCCAATAGATACCGAATTCATAATCTTTAAACTCATAGGCATAACGTACCATCACTTTCTTATTTTTGAAGGCTTTAGTAAAAGCATCGCCCAGTACTTTTTCTATCCCGGGTACCCACGTACGATTCTCAACATGGTTGGGTTGATCGTGAGCTGGCCAATATGTTGTAATGTCTGGGTCGTGTTGTTCTCCGAATTCTCCAATAATACCCATTTCCACATAAGCCACACGCGGATCATTATCCCAAGCTTCACCGGCTTTTTCTACTAGCTTTTTTACCCTATCCTGAAAAGATGGAACAAAATAGCCTCCCGTAATAGGCTTACTGGTATCCTCACTATACACCTGTCCCGGTATATCGCTTGGCCAATGCCAACCGTTCAGATCGTCAGGATTGGTTGTATAGGTATTCTTGGCATATCCTCCATGCCACGGTTCCATCCAAACGATATATATACGAGGTATGATTTTCACATTAATATCTTCCACTCCTTGCCAACGATGATTGCTATATGCAATAATTTTATCAATTCCATCATCAGCTTTATCTTCCAGCATATTCCACTGCATATATTCTTTAATCAAAGAACCATATGGATATGGGTATTCAGTGCGAACTTTATCGTATCCCGGACCAAAGAATTCACGAAGCCCTTTCATAGGATTACGGATAGCATATGTAAACTCAGCCGGATTGACTGTTACTTTTCCATTTTTTACTTCAACTGATCCACCGCCTTCGATCGGAGGTAACACTCCGTGATCTTCATCTTTGCAGGAGATACAAAATGCTGAAACAAACATGCATACTATAAAAATCAGATTCTTCATAAGTATTTATTTTTTAGCACAGGGAGTTGAGGCTCCCTGTGCCTGATTTAATTAATAACCAGTATTATTTTCAGTAATGGCATCATTCGCATCTATTGCAGCCTGAGGCAATGGATACAAAACATGATATGACTGAATAGTTACGCCCGCTCTGTCTTTCATATATTGAGCAAGTTTTCCAAAACGCAGTAGATCCCAGCGGCGCATATGCTCGCAACATAACTCATGCATACGTTCTTGCAACAGCACTTCTGCAAACTGATCTTTATTCAAACCATCGGCAGCAGTAATAGAACCCAAGCCTGCTCTGCTACGAACCAGATTTAATGCTGCATATTTCTCATTATTATCTCCCGTTGCGTTCAAAGCCTCTGCTTTCATCAAAAGGACATCAGCGTAACGCATCAAGATAAAATTAAGATTGTCATCTTCAATTACATTTCCATGTTCTGAGTCAAAGAATTTTGCAGATGATGGAGGAGATTGCACAACTCCATTATATTCGGTAAAGAAGAAAGCTTTTTTCCGTTTATCCGTATTATCGTATGAATTATACAGATATTGAGTAGGCCCGAAACCGCCCCAGCCGCCGAAGTTTGTTGGCCCACCGACATTACGAGGTCCCCAATAAGAATGTTGTAGGCTACCTTCAAGCCCCCATGAGCCAGAATGTTTGAACTGTACTTCAAAGATATTCTCATATTCCTGATTTTTATTCTTAGGATCGAATATATCTTTCAGGTTATCATACAGTTTGAATTTACCATCCAGCATTTTGCAATATTTCAAAGCTTCATCCGGTTTACCCCATTGCAAATAAACTCTTGCCAAGAATGCTTGTGCCGCCAAAGAGGTCGCACGCCCTTTATCTTTAGCATCAGTCCATGTGGCTGGTAATTCCAATGCTGAGATCAGATCTTCTGTGATCAACGTATATGTTTCATCTACAGTAGCCCGTGGCTTCATAGTATTATCCCTGTCGATAGTCGATTGTGTCCACAATGGAACGCCACCATACATTCTTACCAAATCGAAATAATACAATGCTCTTAAAAAACGCGCTTGCGTAACCATCGATCCGTGTAAAGCCCCACTCACAGCTCCAGAAGGCATATCTATAACTGCATTACAACGTTTAATTCCTTCGTAACATACTCTGTAATGATTGTCGAGAAACTCATGTGTTGCAGAAAAAGTATAATGATGAAGTTGAGCATAAGCAGCCCAGCCCATATCGAAAGGGATAACTTCGTCTGTTCCAAACTCGGACAGGGTAATCGTATATTTTCCAACAAATATCTGTTGTAACGAACCATAGGCCGCATTTAGCGTTTGTTGCCAATCTTCGGGTTTGGTATATCCATTATCCGGAGTCAATACACTCTTTGGATTCTGATCGAGAAAATCATCGCAACCAGTCATAACAAAGCAACCAAGCAATATGATAATTAAATATTTTTTCATAACAATTGATTTTTAAAAGTTCATAGATACTCCACCGATAAAGCTACGCGCATTTGGGTAAGGATTGGTATTGTCGCTAGATTCTACGTCAAATCCTGTAAACTCAGTAGCTGTAAATAGATTTTGTACAGAGAAATAGAACCTTACATTCGATGCTTTTATATTTTTCAAAATAGATTGAGGCAATCTATAACCTAATTCCAAATTGCGCAATCGGATATAGTCTCCCTTTTGCAGGTTCGCATCCGTACCATCTCCATTTGCATAGGCACTTCCGATACGAGGAGCCGGATATTTATTGTTAGGACGATCTTGTTTCCAATAATACTTATAATAGTTCTCGCTCATGTTTCCCCAAGTATTATAAGAATTCATATACCGATTGAGAGAGTTATTAATCATATGCCCACCTGCGTAAGTAAAGAATGCAACTAAGTCGAAGCCTTTATAAGCAAATGTATTGGTAAAACTTCCATAGAATTTAGGCGTGTATACACCACCAAAATCGCGGTCTTCTCCATTAATTACATTATCTTTTTTTAAGTCGCGGATTTTACGATCCCCCGGTTGAGCATTGTATTTGGCTGCTTCGGCCGCTTCATTTATTTGCCAAATACCATCGGAGTGAAGTAAATATATCTGATCGATAGGTTTACCCACGAACAAATATTTGCCCACATCCTGTTTGCCGTCATACAGTTCCTTTATTTCATTTTTATTGTAAGAGAAAGTCAGTGCCGAAGTCCACAAGAAATCTTTCACACTCATATTTACCGTATTCAATGAAAACTCAATCCCTTTATTATCTATTTTACCAATGTTGGTCAACGAGCTACCGAAGCCCGATTCGAGAGGTAGCGGTACTAGCCACAACAAATCGGTCGTGCGTTTGTAATAGGTTTCAATAGTTCCTGCGATACGGTTATTGAACAGCCCAAAATCAATACCGACATCAAACTGGTTCGCCTTTTCCCATGTCAATTCAGGATTAGCGATCGTAGCTTGTACAGAACCTGTTGCGAGACTATTACCAAACACATAGTTAGCAGAAGACCCTCCAAGGGCAATAGTAGATGAGTATGCGAAATCCCCGATATTCTGATTTCCCAGTTTTCCGGCACTAACTCTCAATTTTAGATTACTAATAACAGATGTATTCTTCTTAATAAAATCTTCTTCCGAAAGACGCCAAGCCAAAGCTAAAGAAGGGAAGAACCCCCAACGATGTCCTGGAGCAAAACGAGATGATCCGTCACCACGCATTGTAAGTGTAGCCAAGTAGCGATCATTAAAGTTATAATTGAAACGACCGTAGAAAGAAGCCAGAGAGGAAGAAACCCCATACGACGAGTTCGGTCCGTGTTCTTCGGCTCCACCCAGATTATAATATTTCAATATTTCAGATAGTTTCTTTGAATCGGCAGTCACCTCTTCATATTCTACTTGCGAGGCAGAAAATCCAACCATTGCCCCAAACTTATGCTTTTCGTTCAGGTCAAAATTATAAGTCGCCGTATTTTCAGTCTGCCAGTATTTCTTTTTATTTGCCATCACATTGGCATGACCACCATCTGTATAGTGTTGTCCCATACGTCCGTTTTCATATATGTTTACTTTATAGAAGACTAATTCACCTCCATTGTCTGACTTTATCTTCAGATTCTTTATTGGCTCTATTTCAAGATAAGCAGAACCTACAACTCTGGTTTTCAGTGTTGCTTTATCCAATAAGTCTACAATAGCTACAGGGTTGGCTTTAGTATTAAGGAAGCCATCGAAATATTCTCCGTCTTGAGTATAAATAGGAGCGGTAGGTTGTGAACTGATAGCACTAAACATCGTTCCATAACCCGAATCAGTCTCTTCATTTATATTATTCAATTTAGACTCGATTACATTAAAGCGCACCCCGTATTTAAACCAGTCTGATCCTATGGCATCAACATTATAACGCACAGTTAACTTGTCAAATGAAGAATTTTTTATTGTACCTTTTTGATCGTACCAGTCCACACCCAGATAATGAGACAATTTCTCTGTACCTCCGGAAATGGAAATATTGTAATTCTGATAATTCCCATTTTGAGTAACAGCGTCCTGCCAATCGGTAGATTCGCCACGGCTCAATAAACGAAGTTCTTCTGATGTCCATTGGTAGCTCGGCTGGGCAACCGAAACCAACTCGTAATATTGCTGGGCATTCATCAGGTCTTGTTTATTCAGCATTCTTTGTGTTCCATAGGAAGCATTGAATGTCACTCTCGTTTTACCTGTAGAACCTTTCTTTGTGGTAACAATTATTACCCCGTTTGATCCCCTTGAACCATAAATAGATGCCGATGACGCATCTTTCAAGACTTCAATAGACTCGACATCCATTGATGAAAGGTCTTGAAGTCCGCCTTGTACAGGAATACCATCTACAACATATAAGGGTTCGCTTCCGGCACGAAGTGAACCGACACCACGAACAACCACCGTTGCATCTCCACCGGGTTTTACCGATCCGGTGCTGACCTGTACTCCGGCAGCGAGTCCTTGTAAAGCAGATGTTACTGTCCCGATTTTAGAATTAGTGAGGTCTTCCGACTTAATTGATGCTACTGCCCCGGTCAAGTCACTTTTTTTGGATACACCGTAACCAATCGTTACTACTTCTTCCAAATTGATGGCATCAGCAACCAGCTGTATATTTACCACTGTCTGATTACCTATCGTTACAGACTGTCTGACCATACCTACAAGGTAAAAATCTAACACATCTCCCTTTTTTGCCTGTATAGAATAGGCTCCATCTATATCGGTGATACTTCCTATGGTAGTACCCTTTATGGATACCGATACACCCGGAAGAGTTTCTCTATTTACATCTGTTACTACCCCTGTTATTTTTACCTGTGCGCTCAATAAACAAGTAAAAAGGATAGCTATATTTAATAATATAATCTTTTTCATTGTATTAATTTTATAGTATTAATATGATCTGACAGGGCGAACGCCTACTTTCCAACCGCTCTTTGAAACAAACTCGGATATGATCTTTGTATCTTCATAGAAGTTCACATAGTAAGCTGCCCATCCGGTATTTCCGTCAGCCTCGCTCGAAGACCAATAGTTGTTAGCCGGAATAGCATATCCTTTAGTTGCCAGTACACTCTTTACTTTAAATAATTCGATCAATTCCTCGCGTGATGGTAGGAACCAGTCTGTATAAGTAAGGCTATTTTCGGTAACAGAGAATTCTTCGCACAATTCGGCAGCTATCTTAACTGTCCTCCATTCCGGCCAGTCATTTATAGAGCGAAGCTGAGCCATTTTTGACGCTATCTTCTGCGAATTAGATTTACCACTTCCCATAGCCTGACTTGTTCCCGAAGCGTTAACAGGATCAACCTCAGGCCCAAATTGCTCGGTAGCTGTCCCCACATTTGTCTTACTTGCTATGTATCCATGAGCTTTATTGGCATCAACCCAGAATACAATACCTCCACCAATCTCGTCACCCACATTGGTAGCAACAGTTATTGTTCCCAGATTAGATTTGCGGTTTCCTCGCTCTATTACTATTGTATTAATACCATAAGTACCTTTTGGTAAATTGAACTTTGCTCCTTCAGAGGTTAATACAACAGGAACACTATATTCTGTTCCGTCAGGATAAAAAGTAGCCGTTAGTCTTGCTAGATCTCCGGATTCAAAACCTTTAGCAACAATATAAACTTCTCCCTCTTGAAAAATAGCTGTTTTAGGAAGTTCGACATCTATTAGCGGCACAACAAACGGCACTTTCAATTTACTGTTCAATGTTGTTTGCTTTTCTGCTCGCTCTATCGTAACAGAATATTCTCCTCCTGCATCTATCGGTACAATAAATTTGATATAACTATCTGTAGCCTCCAGAACTTCCACTTCTTTTGTGCCCTCTGTATTTGTCAAGAGGATTTTATCTTCACGCGAAAAACCAAGCCCTGTTATTTGAGTAGCTTGTCCGGGGATAATACTCATTTCGCTGGGCATTTTTACCTCCTTGAAAATAGGGGGTATAGGTTCTGCAACATGTTTGTCATCGTCATCACATCCAAAAACCAGAAATGCCAATCCGGTAATGAATAAGAATTTTAAACATTTTTTCATGATCTATTAGATTATAATTAGTTAGGGGCTGTTTCTTCTTGTTTATGATCAGCAAGGAATTTAATTACCTCGCTTAATATCGGAATAGATGGTTGAGCTCCCGAACGCGTAACCGCAATAGCAGCTGCTGCATTCGAAAACCGGAGCGATTCATAGTCTATTTCTTTTTGGGCACAGGCGACTGCCAATGCACCGCAAAACGTGTCACCGGCTGCAATAGTATCTATTGCATTAACTTTGAAGCCAGATATACGAAGACTTCCCTTCGCATTTTTCATATATGCTCCTGCACTCCCTAATGTGACAACTACGTTTTGAGCTCCCGCCTTAATGAGGCTATCAGCTATAGCCTCGATATTATCTTTCGTGTATGCAATACCTGAAATAAATTCGGCTTCCACTTCATTAACAACCAATATGCTGATGGCTTTCATCAATTCAGGATCAATATGACAAGCCGGAGCAGGGTTAAACAAAACTTTTTTACCTCGTTTAGAAGCATCCAAAGCTATATGCTTGATCGTATCGTAAGGAATTTCAGCCTGCATAACTACAATATCGGCATCATCGAGAACTTCCGAAAAATTACTTACTACACCAGGTAATAAAGATCCATTTGCTCCCGGAGCTACTGCAATACAATTTTCTCCGTTATCGGCGACAAAAATTAAAGCAATACCTGTGGGATTAGCTGAATCATCGACTATATAATCGGTGATTATGCCTTCCTCCCGGAAATGTCCTTTCAAAACTTTCGCATACATATCGTTGCCAAGAGAGGTTACAAAAGTCACGGAGCCTCCGAGCCGAGCCGCAGCGACAGCTTGATTTGCACCTTTTCCTCCAAATGACTGCATGAAACGTGCATGCCCCACTGTTTCACCAGGAGCAGGGAGATGATTAACCTGTGCAACCATGTCAATATTGGAACTTCCAATTACAACTATCTTCATAGACTATACTTTTTAAGATTTTTTACTCGACTTTCACTTCTGATCTGTACGGAATAGCACTCTGAGCCCCTATACGCGTAACTGCGATAGCAGCAGCTGCATTTGCAAACCGAACGGACTCGATAAGAGAATGACCTTCTGATAGAGATACACTTACCGCTCCACAAAACACATCCCCTGCTCCCGTTGTGTCTATTGTCTCCACCTCAGTGGCCGGAGTCATAACAAAGGTGTCATGCTCTTTTACGAAGGCTCCTTCTTTACCTAAAGTGATTACTACATTTTCAATACCTTTACTGCTAATTGCTTTTGCCGCTCTGTAAGCGCTCTTTTCGTCCACAACCTTAATTCCTGACAGCATTTCTGTTTCGATACGGTTAGGCAAAACAGCATACACCTTCTTCAAGAAATGATTACTTAAAGCTGACACAGGAGCAGGGTTTAGTATGACCTTCTTTCCATGCTCATAGGCCAAAGACACCGCATATTCTACCGTCTGCATGGGGATTTCGAGTTGCATAAGTACAATATCGGCCTCCAATATCCTGTCTTTTGCTTTATCAATGTCCTCAGGAGACAAGGATTGATTTGCTCCCGAAGCTACTATTATACAATTCTCGCCAAACGAGTCGACAGAAATAAGGGCTACACCAGATGGTTTTGTCTGGTCTGTAAATACATAGTCGGTATTTATCTTTTCAGATTTATATATTTCCATGGCTTGTAAACCGAAAAGATCGTACCCTACTTTTGATATAAATGTCACTTGAGCTCCTAATCTGGCAGCAGTAATTGCTTGGTTTGCACCTTTACCTCCCGGATTCATGTAAAAGGTTCCACCTAATATGGTTTCTCCGGGAACAGGTAATCTATTCGCTTTGACGACCATATCAGTATTACAACTACCGATAACTACAATTTTAGGATTGTTTTTCAAGAGAACGTTTTCCATGGCATTCACAATTAGACAAACAAATATAAATACTTAGATATGCGTATTTTTTACATAAAACATGCATTTGTATAATCTCAAAATGAAGAGAAAGATATTTTTACACTTATTTACAGTATAATATTCCTGTTTGCTATCTAATCTTTAATAAAATCAAATAATAAATAGCTGCTATTTGAATACGTATAGGGCATTAAAAGGTGTGTTTCCAATACCAGAATTTATTCTATCTAAATCTTTGATATCTAGCCTCGGCATGAACTGATAATATTTCAGAAAAAATTTTCCTTTAATATTTTCGATTCCATCCATGCTGTAAAGTCAAAGATTCTCAATAATTGATTTTCATATTTATCTTCATGCAAACCTTGTATAGTTGGCAAAAGTTTTTCAAACATAGACTCTCTGTCTTTTTTCAGGACAGGCAAATCTCTTTTATTTAAGAACCACAATATAATATGTTCTGTTTTGAAAGATTTTTCTTTTTTCAAGGACATCCCTCTTTTGATAGAACGGGATTCGTAATTTATTAAATCAAATTCTCCAGTTTCGTAATACGCTATCAGACGTATCAGGCGAATAGTTCTCATCAATGGGAGATAGTCAATATTATGGTCGAGCATAATATGATTAATATACTTCTTCGCCATTTGGTAGTTTTTATTACCAATGGATACAATAGCTGTATAAAGGAATAGTTCGCTTTTGCGAACAGGGCTTAACCAAGATTCTTTATCGAAAAGAGAAGCTTCATATTTCTCTATTATTTTATTGCATTGGGAAAAGTCTCCTTTATCCAGATATGGGAAGAGTTCGTACTGAAAAAGTAAACAAGTTGTATTCGTTTTGAATTCGAGAGAAGAATCCATTGCCAGTTGCTCTAATTTTTGCATGAAATAAGGCATTTCGTCATAATCGCCTACCGAACGTAAACTGTCAAGCACTCCATCGAGAGCTGACAAGTAATATATAGGAGGGTTTGCCCAGAATTGCGGATTCTCTTCGAAAAGCTTATTCAGTTCCTTGAAGGAATTGAGGGCAGCTCTATAATCACCAACACTAATTAGATAGTTTGCTTGAAACAATTTGTGATTTTTAGTTATCTCAAAGTTGTGATTAGGGTCTGTAGAAGCGGCAATGTACAATTCATTTACCATCAAATCGTTCATATCCTGTTTCTGCTTTTCAGTTCTGATAAAGCCTTTATGTTCCAATCTATATTTCAGTAAGTTGAAAAGCGCACCTTGTTCCGTAATCTTTCGAATCTTTTTTAAAGCTTCGTTTTGCATAAAATGCCTGTGGTAGAGTTCTTGTTCTGATGTGTCCGGAAAGTTAAGCCGCAAAAGGTATTCGAGCTCCAATTTAGTAGCAATCATCAATATTTCATGGCTCTCATAGAATTCTGCTTGCTTAATCGTTATTCCCAGAATTTCGAAGCATTCGTGAAATGCCGATCTTTCATATAACATTCGGGCTTTTGATATATTCTGATACAGATCGTAGTAAATATCTTTGTTTTTGCGAAGCATCAATAACGCATCTAATAGCTTTTCATACAAGTATTGCACTGATATCTCAAAAGAGCTATTTGGCCTGTGCTTTCGAAATTCTCTTTTTACTTCATTGCCATCCTGTATTTTATCTTTTACAATAATGTTATATATAAGTAGGAAATCCTTATCCTCATTACCTTTGGCAATATGAAGGGAAAAATGTTTTTTCTCGGATTTAGACAATGAATATATTAAGGATATGACAGAATCGACTCTTCTCATAGCTATTAATTAAAAAAAATACTGGTTTACAATTAGTGGTGGGAATATTTAGGATAGGGATAACTATTCGAAGGTTATATTTTATTATAATGTTTATAAATACATTGGCCTCTGGGTCTGAGATATAGCTGTCTATATTAGGCAATAGCTTAGATGGTAACAAATTGCTAAATGGAGATGTTATTATATATTTGAAGGAATGAATTGTTTTGATGGGCTACTTCAGCTTTATAAGAATCAGCATTTGCTTTTGCGAAATTCAGGCCGCCAATTATCAAGTTGTCTTTATGATATTTGTTCGCAAGGAGTGATTTTCAAGATGGTATAAAATTGGATAATATCATCTTGGTAGATGGCTATAAGTTATGGTATTTAGTCATCTACCAAGAGTAAAAGATATTATTTTTTTCCTTTAAGGGCTGCAAAGATAAGGCCTTCAAGTTCTTCTGCCAATTCAGGGTTATCCCTTACTGTTTCTTTAGCAGCTTCACGACCTTGTCCCAGCTTTGTTTCATTATAGCTGTACCAAGATCCACTTTTCTTTATAATGCCTAGATCGGCACCCAAGTCGATTATCTCTCCTGATCGAGAAATTCCTTCACCATACATGATGTCAAATTCAGCTTTGCGGAAAGGAGGAGCTACTTTGTTTTTAGCCACCTTTACGCGTGTTTGGCTACCTTTTACCTCATCTCCATCTTTCAGCTGTCCAATGCGACGGATATCGAGACGTACCGAAGAATAATATTTCAAAGCATTACCCCCTGTTGTTGTTTCCGGAGAGCCAAACATAACGCCAATCTTATCGCGCAACTGGTTGATAAATATACAGGTAGTACTTGTTTTGTTGATTGCTGCCGTAAGCTTACGTAAAGCTTGAGACATTAGGCGAGCTTGCAATCCCATTTTAGAATCACCCATTTCACCTTCCAGTTCAGCCTTAGGTGTTAATGCTGCAACCGAGTCGATTACAATAATATCGATAGCCGACGAGCGGATTAGTTGCTCTGCTATTTCGAGAGCTTGCTCCCCGCTGTCAGGTTGAGATATATATAGATTCTCTATATCTACACCCAGCTTTTCCGCATAAAAACGGTCAAAAGCATGCTCTGCATCTATAAAAGCAGCTATACCACCGGCTTTTTGAGCTTCAGCAATTGCATGTATGGCCAAAGTTGTTTTACCGGACGATTCAGGTCCATATATTTCTATTACTCTACCCCGTGGATATCCTCCTACGCCGAGAGCCGCATTTAATGCTATTGAACCAGTGGGAATAACGGCTACTTCATCGACCTTTTCGTCTCCCATTTTCATAATAGAGCCTTTGCCATAACTCTTCTCTATTTTATCCATTGCGGCGTGTAAAGCCTTTAGCTTTTCCGTATTTGGTGCCGCTTTCTTGCTATCTTTCTCTTCTGCCATTATTTCTCTGATTTCAATTAATTATTTTAGATTCAATATTTGCTCTGCGTGTTCTTTTGTCTTTATTTCTTTAGGGGTTATTATTTTTTCAATTACTCCTGATTCATTTATTAAGAAAGTAGTGCGAAATGTACCCATATACTTTCGTCCTGCGAGAGTTTTCTCACCCCATACACCAAATAACTCAACGAGATGCTTGTCCGTATCAGTTATTAAAGGAAAAGGTAACTGCTGTTTCTCAATAAACTTCTGATGCGATTTTTCATTATCAACACTTACTCCTAGTATCTGATATCCTGCTTTTCGCAATTCTCCGAAGTTGTCTCTAAAGCTACATGCTTCAGCCGTACAGCCCGGAGTGTTATCTTTCGGATAAAAATACAGCACAAGTTTTTTGCCTGCAAAATCATTCGCAGTCAACTCTTTTCCGTCTTGATCTTTCCCTAATATTTCGGGTATTTTATCTCCTATTGTTAATGCCATTTTATTTCTTTTTTCTACTGTTTACATAATAAGTTTTTTCGTATGCATTCTTCTGATCTCTAACTATATTTCTCAGATCTATGGCTTCATTAGATATATCTGTGAATTTAATAGATGCTTGGTTGTATACTTCAACATCTGAATCTTTATCCGCACCTAAAATGCCAAGAATTTCCAATGCCTCTATTTTTTCTCTTACAGCAATTATATATCTTATAACTGCCAACTGATATTCGTCTCCGCCCTGATATACAGGAGTCTTTTTAATGATGTCAAGACAATCTTGAACACCTCTTATCGCTTTTCCTTTTTCATTTTTAATGCCAATTGCATTTAATTTACCGTCCCACGCCATTTGTACTGTACTCTCATATTCGGAATAAAAAGCATCCGCATCGTTGACGGCATCTAATAGCATATAGTTATAGGTAGTCTTAGTGTCAGCTTTTTTATTTTTCTCTACTATTCGTTTCGATACTGTACCTTTATTATCTTGAGCGCATATTGCTATAACGCTGAGGATAGATAATGTAATCAATAAATACTTTTTCATGTTAATTTTGTTAGTGTTTGCTTTAGTTTGTTAGTCTGTCTTATTTGGTTTCAAACCATTTATCATTTTTTGGAGGAACATAGTTCTCCATCTTTAGCAGAAGTTTTTCTACGTCATCGTCTACGATCAACATATTCCGATACTCTTCCTTCAAAAAGCCTTTTTCGATCATCTTTTCAGATAAAGCAATCAACGGGTCGTAAAATCCTTCTACATTAAGTAATCCTATCGGCTTTTTATGTAATGCCAATTGTCCCCATGTAAGCATTTCAAAGAGCTCCTCCATTGTTCCGTATCCACCGGGCAAAGCAATAATGGCATCACAGAGTTCGTTCATCATTGCTTTTCGCTCGTGCATTGTATCTACAATATATATTTGCGTCAGCGATTTGTGTTCTAATTCTTTTTTCTGCAAAAACTTCGGAAGTACACCTATTACTTCTCCTTTCTCACTTAAAGCCCCATTGGCAACTGCTCCCATCAGTCCTACATGTGCTCCTCCGTATACTACTCCATACCCTTTTTGGGCTATTGCTTTTCCTAAAATTGTCGCTTTTTCGGTAAAAATTTCTTCTGCACCCGATGATGAGCCACAGAAAACAGATATATATTTCATTTATTATAATCAATGATCGTCTAACAAAGATAATAATAATCTTATATAAATTTAGTATAGAAAGTTTCTGTTGAAAACTTTCGAAGTGTTATATTTGTCAATAATAATCAATTATAGATTTGATAGATATAATTTATAAGAATTTTAAAATGAAATATATTTCCATCTTATTTATAAGCCTGTTTTTTCTTTTCAGTTGCAAATCTCTATTTCAAAATAAAACTAAATCTGAAGGTTGGCTGAATATTATAGTTACCGATGGGGTAGAGGTTTATACAGATACAATAAGTATTCGGTTTGAGGGGGCTGTGGCCTATGCCCGAGAGAAGCGAATTTACACAACAGACGAAAGCCGAGCTGCTTATGTCGAAAAAATAAAGAATGAGTACACCAAAATGGGAAAGCCAAAGAATGCCGATAAATGGAAAGATTTTAGCTTTTGCATTTATAATTGTTTATACGAATGTACAAACAAACGTTTTCGGGTTTTGTCTGTAGAAGATTACGATTCGAATGGTAAACTGATACAGATAACGCCTCCCAAAACACCATATAGATGGTTGAACGTGGGTGTAGAAACAGCCGGAGACTATACTTTCTTTTTCGTGTGCGACTATCAGAAATGATTTTTGTACTTTTGTAGTTGAACTTATAAGATAGCCGATGCTTGCGATTATTGTATCATGGATTTCCATATCCATCGTATTTCTATCTTTCGGAGATTTTTTTGTTTTCTTATACAACAAACTGAGCAAACAGAATGAAAGGTACGGAGTTGTTGATACATTTCTACTAGGAATGTGTTTTATATTAATTCCGCTATCATTTTCGTCATTCTGGCTTCCGTCAAACCAATACATTCTATTCGCTTATCTTCTGTTCTGCGTTATATATTGGGTATTAAGAAAAGAGCATCTAAGAAATATACTAACACAATTTAAGCAACGATTACAACGTTTCAAGACATTACAATTAGTTGCTTTCGTTATTCCTGTTTTGGCTATAGCCATAGCTATATTGTGGCAGGTAGGTGTTTTTGATTCACTCTTTTATCATCAGCAGAATATACGTTGGAATGAACAGTTCGCAGTAGTTCCCGGATTGGGGAATCTGGAGCATAGATTTGCTTTCAATTCTAACTATCTTCTACTTTCGTCGGTCTTTAGCTTTCGTTTTTTGTTCGGTGAAGCAATTTACAGTTTGCATGTACTCGTTCTCGTATATGTCCTTTGCTGGATTTTGAAAGAAATATTTTTATCCGGATTCGAACTAAAAAGGCTATTGCTACTGATTGTGTTCACAGGGTATATCTTTATTTTTGGTTATAGTCTGGCATCGACCTCTACAGATGCAATACCTAATATTATTTCCTTCTATCTGATATCAAGGCTAATCCTTTACCCTGACTCAATAAAAGAAAAATTGTTATTTTATATCTGTATTCCGATTACTCTAGTCACATTTAAAATAAATATATTGCCGCTATCTCTCCTTTCATTAGTTGCAATTTATTATTCCTTCAGAGCAAAACAATATAAGTCTATTATTATCAGCCTTTCAATCACGGCGATTATAATAACTTTGTGGTTAATAAGAAATGTTATCATATCAGGATATCTGGTTTTTCCATTTTCGGAAATAGATCTATTTGCCGTAGACTGGAAAATACCTAAAGCCATAGCGGTAGAAGAAGTCGATTTCATCAAATCGTGTGCTATACGTATTTTCAACGACCTAATCAATCATCTGACTACTTTTAGTTTTACGATAGAAGGGATAAGAAATTGGCTGATAAGTTTTATTTTCATCTGTCCTGTCATAATCTCTCCTTTGGTGGTGATATATAGTCTTGTAAGAAAAAAATATTTAAATAAGATAATTTATTTAATATACATTTGTCTGCTATTCATTTTCATGATTTGGTATGTCGGAGGTCCTGATCCGAGATTTATCGGAGGAGCATTATTTGCTATGCTGTACTTTGTGATATATCTATTGTTAGAAAAAGAGAAGGAGAAACATTTTAATATAACAGGTCGGATTATTGTCGGATTATTCGTCGTTACAATGGCTGCATGGCCTGTTGTTCGCACCAATAAGTTTACGGAAATGTTCGGACTAAAAGTGTCTCAAGAGAATAATAAACGTCCGATAAGTGATGTTTTAGTGCGGCCTTATCCGTATAAAGAATTATTAAGATCTGCGGGAATATACAAAGATAGTTTTTATATTTACCCTATAAGCTGCAATGTATCAGTATATATAAGCGAGTCTCCTGAGGTGCTTAACGGCAGATATGTTTGCTTTGACGACCCGTTTCCTTGTACTATTTCAGCTTTTGGTGAGGGAATAAAACATCTGAATGTTACGGAAATTGAAGCTCGGGGAAAGTCTTTACAAGACGGCTTCAGGGCAAAAGACGATAACTAACTTTCTTCCTTGATGCGTATCAAACGCATTATTATTTTGTTCGGATCATCTTTATCGGTTATAATAAGCATATCATCTTTAAATACAATGTTTTGAATTTTTTGCTTGCCATAACGATCTGTTACAGTTATTTCGTTTCCGGTTATTGTATAAATACCTATAAATTCTTCTTTATCAACAATACCATTTTTTCGTATTTCCATATATACGGAGTCATTATTGATCCGTAGTTCCGGTGCGACAATTGTGTCTCCAAACATAATTATGGCCGTATCTTGATTACCATCCATCTCCATAGCCCATCTGCCCGATATATTGGGCTTGCTACTACATGCCATAATGATAAACAATAGAGAAAAACAAAAAAATAGCTGTTTCATATCAGATTATAAAATCCAAGCGCAAGTTATAAAAATAACTGATACTCTATTTCATTTTTTGAATATATAAAATAAAAATATCCCAAACAGACTGATAAACATTCTAATTTACTTGGGTGTTATTAATATTAAATATCTATATTTGTTAAACAAGAATTGTCTAATTCATTAAATTAACACATTATGAGAGGATTTCTACTAGGACTGGCTGTCGGTGCGTTAGGTGCATATGCAGCAATAAAACTGTCAGACGAAGAGACAAGGAACGAATTGCGTAATAGATTGAGCAATACTGTAGGTAAAGCCAAAGAGGAATTAGATCATGGCTTAATTATAGGCAGAAGCAAAGCGCTAAGAGCGGGAGTGAAAGCCAGACAGGAAATAAGAAAGAGTAAACAAAAAATCAATCAGATAACCGGTGATGTTGCAGGAAAGCTCGCAGAAGAATTTTCCGAAATAGAAACTAAGGCAAAAGCAAAAGCTTGATTCTTTGAATTTATAACAATGGGCCAGATAATAATTTATTATCTGGCCCATTGTTATAATGATAAGTTTCTCTTATTTCTTATCTAGCTTCTATATTCGACTCGGTTTTATCCGTTTTGTGGATCGATTCTGGTGATAAGTCTGAAGAAATTGGCCGACGAAAGAAATTCATAAAGCTGTTATATGTACTTTCATAGTATGCTTTATTAAACAGGATATCTGATCCTAATATAGCTTCATCGTCGTATTTTATTTTATTAGAGACTTTTGTATTACAATTTTCTTTCGATGTTTCAGCACCATATTTAGAACATTCCTGATAGAAAACAAAGAAACGGGATATGTTCTTCTGTAACGATAATTTATATTGTAATACCATATAATTTGAGCGATACACAACAGCGTCCTTATTTTCCGGAGTATCAATAGTCTTTTCACTAAGCTCTATCATATCCCTAAGTGTATTGCCGATTCCCGCATAGGCTATTACCGGAAACCGCAGTATAGAGGATTTTTCTAATGCGGGCAAGGCATTCAGATAATCTTCTTTAGATATCAGATAATAGGAGGCTCCGGCGTATTTTTCGAAACGAGTGATCAGTATATAATCTATATTCCTGTACTTAAAATTTCTCATTTCATATTTCCCTACAGTTTCAAACTTATAACTGTGACTATTATCAGTCACCCATTCTCCTTCGGGGTTTAAGTACCAACCTTCTATATCAGATAATTGAGCTATTGGCGCCGAAACGATTGCTGTTTCTTTTGTCGGTCTTTCACTTATTGCAGCTATTGTATCTTGTAGCGTAATATTCTGAACACTGTTACCGATGGAATCTCCTATTGGTAAAGTCGGATGTTGATCTGTCAGATTAAAGTCTTCTTTTTCAGTTTTTACCGATGCTCTATCTGCGATGCCGTCATCGGTAGATTGGGCTATCCCTGAAGGGGAGACTGTAACATTTCCAAGATCGAACTCACCTGTTTCTGACTGAGAAGAAACAGGTAAAAGTATTCGCTGGATATCTTTTATGTCTGTCTCAAAATAACTCTCCTTAAGGTCTTCATCTTTTATTAATGATGCTTGCTCGGGCAATCTAAATCGGACAACATCTTCATTGTCGACATGTTGTGCATTCAAGATCAAATTATAACCAGGCGATTTTTCCGCATCCAGAATCGACTGTTCCATCTGCTTCAATAATTTATTAGCGCTATATATTCCGTCACTATCAGACATATAACCAAATGATGACGAATGTATAGTTACAGCCTCCCCGGTTTTTTGTTGAATAGCAGAAATAATATTTGCATAAGACTGGCTGTTCATTAAAAAGTAGTATACTCGTCTTTCATTTTGTCCGGCAGATATATAAGCCGTAGTCTCATAAAGCAGACCATATGTGTCTTGTCTTCCGTTTTTGAGAAGAATAAATTGCAACCATTTAAAGTTTTGTGGAACGGAATACTTAGTCACCTCTGTTAACTCACTATCGGATATTGCATTTTCATTTGATATCCAGTTTCCCAGAATATCTAGCTTCCATCCTTTAGCTGTCCTCAACTTATCCGATTGCGATTCTATGATAGACCCTTCTGGCTTGTAATTACGACTTTGTCCTGATATTTTAGGGGCAACGCCAATAATCAGCATTGCCAATACAAGAAGATTTATATATCTCATGATATGATATTATGGTTTGTTTTATATTTCTATTTTTTTGCCAAATGGTACCAATGCTAAATGGACTAGTTTGAAATGCTGTTTACCAAAAGGAATACCTATGATAGTGATGCAAAAGAGAATTCCCCAAAACAAATGAGTGAGAGTTATCCAAAATCCCCCTACGATGAACCATATTATGTTCATAATAAAGTTCAGACACCCTGTCGGGCTTTCTTTGTCAATAATTCTACTTCCAAATGGCCAAAGGGCGAGAATCCCTAATTTGAAAGCTTGTATGCCGAAAGGAATCCCTATGATAGTTATTAACATTAAAAAACCAGCAATAAAATATTCGAGAGCAATCATGAATCCTCCGAATATAACCCAAATAATATTACCAAGCGTTTTCATGTTTTACATTATGAGAAACAAATATAATATGAAAATCGGAGACACTATAATCTTTTCGTTTTTTTACGAAACAGAACTTCTTATTACGGAAAATTATTCGTTTTTTTGTGATATGCTATTTACAAAAACATGCTACAATCTAAAAAAATAATATTTCTAATACTATCTACTAGTCTGTTATTCTGCTGCAAGCCTTACAATAGTGATGAGGCCAACTACAGACTTATACAAGGCAAGTGGATGCTTGTAGATGCGGATCGAAATCTGTTTGACACCATTAACATTGATTACAATAAGCAAATAACCTATTTAATATTTAACGGTGATAAATGCTCTCAACAAATGGTAGACCTGAATGAGACTTCGGATTACACTTTTACAATTAAAGATTTTGAACTTAATCTATATACAGATTCTGTATTAAATAACTCTCTCCACATCGATATGCTAACAGCGGATTCTTTAATTCTCAGCAAAGGTGAAAATAGTCTGTGGAGGTATAAGAAAATAGAACAATAGAATTTGGGACTAAAAAGAAAACAGACATAGAATATTCTATGTCTGTTTTTGTATATAAATTCAATTTTCTATCACAGTTTATTGTTTGTATGTAAATACTACTTTAAACTTATAATCATCCAAAAAACGACTTTCATTTGTCAAATCATTTCTTTGAATATAGAAAACAACTTTTCTAGTAGGTTCCAAATATAAATCCATGCCTATAGTTTCAGAATACAATATAGTCCCATCATAATAAGACTGTTGATAAGGCAGAGGAGTTAATACCTGGTACTCGGTTTCTCCTACAGCTTTCCAGATATAAACAGCACCATCTACAGAACCTTGATCAAACATATAATTATCAAACTCAGGAAAAGAAAAAGAATATTCATAACGATTTGAAGAAGCCTCCCAATGCCACTGATCATAGTCTACTGAGAATATGTGAGTTTCTATATCTGCACCAACCTCATAATATTTTTTTTCACAACCAGTAAAACCAATAGTGCTAATTATTGCAACCGATATTATCACTAAATACTTGTATAGTTTCATAATGTAATCTTTTTAGTCTAGTCAAAAATAAACAATATATCTCATTTTAACAATAGTAAAACAATTAATTACATGTTTTAGTTGATTCTACTATTCGGCTTAATGCATCATTATCGTTTATCTCGGATAAATTTATCCAGTGTATCTCTTTGTCTCGTTTGAACCATGTCATTTGTTTACGAGAATAGATACGGGAATTTTGCTTAATTTTTTCTATTGCAAAATCGAGAGCCCATTCCCCGTCCAAATATTTGAAAAGTTCCTTGTAACCGACGGTGTTGAGCGAGTTCAGATGCCTTTGAGAATAATATTTTTGAGCTTCATCGAGTAAACCTTCCGCCATCATCTTATCCACCCGTTGGTTAATACGTTCATAAAGCTCTTCCCGATTGCGCATCAAACCGATCTTAATAATATTAAAAGGACGTTGTTTTTTTGTATTTGTACGAAAGGAAGAATACGGTTTTCCTGTCATCAGGCAGACCTCCAATGCATGAATCACCCGTTTGTAGTTTTTCAAATCGACTTCATTGTAAAAATCGGGGTCAAGCATTTTCAATTGGGAGCGAATAGGCTCTAATCCCTCGCGCTCATACAAAGCGTAGACCTCTTGTCTTAATTTCTCATCTATTGTAGGCACATCATCAATACCTTGACATAAGGCATCGATGTACATCATCGACCCTCCCGAAGCAATAACAATATCCTGAGAATTGAATTCTTCGCCTATAATGGATAAAGCATCTTGCTCAAATTCGCTGGCACTATAATAATCTGTCACATCCAACATCCCCACAAGGTGATGTCGGACACGAAACTTTTCTTCTGCTGTAGGTGCAGCAGTACCAATTTCTAATCCTTTAAAAAATTGACGGGAATCTGCCGAAACAATAGGCGCTTTGTAATATTCAGCAAGATTTATACTTAGTGCTGTTTTCCCCACACCGGTAGGGCCAAGCAGTACTATCAGGGTTTTCATCAATATTCTTCGTCACTAGGCAGTTGTACATCGTCTAGTCCATCGAAGCCTTCTGCATCTAATTCATCCAGATCATATCCTTCGTCCCCATAAAAGTTTTCTCCGGTATCCAATGTTGCAGAACTCGCTGCAACGGTATCAAAGTCCAAAGTCTGAGTCGGAGGATTTCCAATTGATTTTGTACATACAGCTTCTTCAATATCTTTTCCTGTAATTATTTCACGAAGTTCCATGAAAAATGCTCTTTCGGTCAGATAATCGAATACATACATGAGCTTTTGTCTTTCATCTTCTAAAAAGTCGTTTAAGACTGATGCATCCATGGTGTATGAATCTTCATCTGAACTTGTATCCATTTCCACAAGCGTAATTTCCTTTTCTTTTTCCCAATCATCACTACATATAAAGAAAGAAGTCATTTCTCCTTCTTTATAATTTACTGATCTAACAATAGCCCTATGCAGGTCAAGAAATGTAGCATCCGCACTGATCTGAATTTCACGTTTGAAGTCTTCAACCTCGTCTGATAAAAGTAAAAAACGAAATATCATTTTAGTATGTTTAGTATTTTGATCCAAAAGTAGTAATTTTTTTTTGTACACTCATAGCCTGTTTACCCATTTATAGAGAGAAATTGTAAGGGAAAA
>POVV01000470.1_pt1 | contig 25560 bp, 23 predicted proteins | sample 1560271 | NCBI WGS metagenome assembly POVV01 (sample SAMN08337232, study PRJNA429181) | Bioreactor metagenome, whole genome shotgun sequencing project. | biome: cows' rumen and soil; feature: anaerobic; isolation source: anaerobic chemostat enrichment culture, galacturonate as sole carbon... | reverse complement strand
GAGGATATCGTTTCCAAGGGAGAAAAGAATATTGCAATGGTCATCCAGCCCATTGATGATACGGTGCAGTCCGCCATTCAGGGCGTGATCGACGCAGGGATCCCCTATGTGGCATTTGACCGGATCATTGACGGCGTGTCCGGTAAGGCCGTGTCCAATGTAAAAGGCGACAATTCCGGCATCGGTGCAGGTGCTGCCGCTTATTTTGTATCCCTGGGACTTACACCGGGAGAGCCGATCTACGTTTATGAAGGCGACACTTCTTCCGTTACCACACTGCGGAATGAGGGCTTTACCAAATACTTGACAGGGGAACTGGAATTTGGCGGAGAAGTCATAAATGCAGATAAGAAATGGAGCCAGGATGACTTAAAGTCCATTACATATTCCGGAGCAATGAACTGGAGCCGTTCAGACACAAAAACATCTTTTGAATCTCTGATGGGAGACAGCAAAAATGCCAGGATCAAATGGTTTTATGCAGAAGATGATGAGCTTGCCATGGGAATCTTAGAGGCTCTTTCCGGAGGCGGAATTGATGAGGCAACCAAAGATACCTTCCTTTCCGGCAAACCGGTCATTACCGGGTGCGGCGGCCTTGATGAACTGTACGAAGTACTTCGGGGGAAAACCTATGAGGATATCGCATCAAAATGCGGAGGCATCATGTCAGTAACCTACAGTCCATCCATGATTCAGACAGCGATTGAAGACATGGTGGATTACTTAGATGGAAAACAGGTGACCCAGGATCATGTGATTGCCTGCGAAAATGTAACATCAGAAAATGTAAATGAGTACCCATCCTTTTAGAAATAATGGTCTGAGGGACAAAAGGGGCCGTTCGTTGCTTTCGGAACGGCCCCTTTTATAAAACCGGAGGTTGAGAGATGAGTTTATTGGAAATGAGTGGGATCAGCAAGGCGTTTATCGGAGTCCAGGTATTAAAGGGGGTCCGCTTAACGGTCGAACAGGGGGAGGTCCATGCCCTGCTTGGAGAAAACGGAGCAGGGAAGTCGACTTTGATGAACGTGCTGACAGGAGTATTTCCCAAAGACAGCGGAACCATTGCATTTGACGGAAAAGAGATCGATACCATCACCATCAGACAATCAGAGGAACTGGGAATTGCCTTTGTCCATCAGGAACTAAATCTGTTTAACGATTTAAAGGTCTATGAAAATATTTTTCTGGGGAAAGAGTACCAGAACAGGTTTGGAAAACTGAACAAACGAAAGATGATGGAAGAAACGGAGAGGTTATTCCATGAACTGGGAGTTGACATAAATCCAGGTGAGCTGGTGGCGAATTTAAAGACCAGCCAGAAGCAGATGCTGGAGATCGCAAAGGCGCTGTTCTTTAAGGCAAAGCTGCTGATCTTAGATGAACCTACCACTTCCCTAAATAACGAAGAAGTAAAGCATTTATTCAGCATTGTCGATTATTTAAAAAAGACAGGAACCTCCTTTATTTTTATTTCCCACAAAATGCCGGAGATTTTTCAACTGGCTGACCGGTATACTGTATTCCGTAATGGGGAATTCATAGGAGACGGCGCCATTGGGGAGACGACTCCGGAAGAGGTAACTGGGCTGATGGTAGGAGAGAATTATTCTGCCGGAGAGGTCTATGAAAAGAGAAGACCCGGAGAGGTGGTTCTGGAGCTTCATGATTTTTCAGGTCCTGGGTTTCAACAAGTGTCCCTGCAGGTCAAAAAAGGCCAGATCATCGGACTCACCGGACTTCAAGGCTCCGGAAGCAGCGAGCTGATGCAGTGCATGTTCGGGGTTACTGAGGCTATATCAGGAGAAATGAAGGTCATGGGAAAACGGGTGCCCTCCCATTCGATCCATAAAGCCATGATGTCCAAAATCGCCATGCTTGCTGCCAACCGGAAAGAAAATTCCGTCATCCCGGACATGAATCTGCTGGAAAACATGTACCTGGCGGAGCATACCTTATCGGCACGCAGGCCTCACATTCAAAAACGGAAGGAAGAAGAGCGGTTTGAAGCGTTTAAGACCCTGTTAAATATCAAGGCCAGAAATAGCTCCGATTCCATTCTATCCTTAAGCGGCGGAAACCAGCAGAAGGTATTTATTGCCCGATGGCTGAATACGGATGCGGATATTCTTCTGTTTGATAATCCCACCCAGGGCATCGACGTAGGAGCCAAGGCTGAGATTTATAAGCTGATACTGGAAATGGCAAGAAAGGGAAAGACCATTCTTATCAATACCCTGGAAATACCGGAGATCCAGAAGGTAGCTGATTTCTGTGCTGTTTTTTACAACGGAAGAATGATTAAAATTCTGGAGCACGATGAAATCAATGATACAACGGTCATGCTGTATTCTACAAATGCCGTGAACCAGGAAATAGGAGGATAAAGAAATGAAGGCAGGAGAAAAGAAAAACGGAGTGTCCCTTGGGGTTCTGTCCAAATGGTGCGGGGAATTCAGCTTTATTATCGTATTTGTACTGATCTTTTTGGTATATGCCCTCACCAGCAACGGGCTGACCTGGAGCGGCACCATGAATATCTTCCGCCATTCGGCAGTGGTGGGGATCATCGGTCTGGGAATGGGGCTGGTATGTATGACCGGGGAAATCGATTTATCGGTAGGTTCCATGCTGGCATTAAACAGCGGGTTGTCGGTCATCATGTTTAACATCACAGATCATATTCTGATGACATTATTGTTTGCCCTTTTATTCGGTGCAGCCTGCGGCTTAATCAACGGCCTGCTGGTGGGATACATAAAAATGCCGGCCTTTATTGTTACATTAGCGACCATGCTGATCTTCCGTTCCTTTGCCCAATATATCTGCCAGCATATTGATAAGGCTCTGGCAGGAGGCGGAAGCAGCGTATATCGGATGATCAAGGAGCTGTCCTCTTATCAGCCGTTTTACGGCCTTGGAAACGGAAAGATCCTTACCGTTCCCATTGTGGGACTGATCCTGATTTTAATGACAGCATTATTTGTTTACATAACGACTAGCACCAAGTACGGAAAAAAGGTATATGCAGTGGGAAGCAATTCGAAGGGAGCACAGATGGCGGGGATCAATGTGAGTCTCATGAAGGTTTCCGTATTTGTTCTTGCGGGAATCCTGACAGGGCTTGCCTCCTTTTTATGGGTGGCCATGAATGCCTCCTCTGACCCGGCCACAACCGGAAGCAGCTATGAAATGTATGCCATTGCGGCAGTAGTATTAGGCGGCATCAGCATGTCCGGAGGAAAGGGCAAATGCCTGGGAATCTTATTTGGAGCCATGTCCTATACGATCATTGACAAGATCATCGTTGCACTTAAGATGGATTCTCTCATCAATGATGCAATCAAGGGAATCATCCTGATTCTGGTGATCGTGGTTCAGATCATAGGACCGAGGATCAAGGAAAGGCTGACAAGGCATAATGAAAGGGTCTCATAAGTATTATTGACTATGATAAGAGCAAAGGAAGGGGATTTGTTGATGATACCAGTGGGGAAACTGGTATGATCACCAAATTCCCTTTTTCCATCCGGTAATTTTGCCCGGACGTTCCTACAGAAAACCGGGAGTTTGAAAGGAGAATTTGCTATTCCCGGTGATTTTATCATAATATATCAAAAATATAGCTGAAAAAACTTTGTTAAAAAATATGTAAGCATAAAAAGAAAGGGTTATTTTTTCTAATTATGTGATATAAAAAACGGTTCCCAAAAGTAAACTACTTTTGGGAATCATGTTCATCTCTCAATTTTCTACTTTGTTTTTCTATGAATATTGCAATCGCTGAAATTACAATTCCACAAATCAACATTTTGCCGATATAATCTTTATTTAATCCCCAAACTCCCCCTATTAATACACCAAGAACTATGATAACCACTCTGGTCCTTTTTCTGTAATGTTCTACTTCTGACTGGCTCATGATTTTTCCCTCGTTATCGATAGGGGCATTGAAATAGATAATGATAGAAGCAGCCAGCCAACATATGATATATACCTTATCGCTAAAGGCTTGCCTGTAAAACAACAGGCCAGAAAAAACCGTCAAACATGATACAAAGTAGCAGCCTATTCTCGTCTTGGCATGATAACCGCCAGCATTTACCCGTATTGGATAAAAGGCACATGCCATTACAAACAAATCAAAGACTTGCTGCATCATGACTGCAATGGTTATATAAGAAATATAGTGTATTAATTTTAAAAGCAGACATTCTATTCCGAAATCATAGATATCCTGCTCTGATTCTAAAATAATACCATCTTTGACCATGTTTCTTGATATGTAACCAACTATTCTTTTCATTATTTCGTCGTCTTATTACACATGAAATTTAACTAAATGTTCTTTTTGAACTTTGTAACGCTCTCAGGCATTTTGGGTTGATACCCAATGCAGATACAGGCTGAGTTTGCCTCCTTCTTAGATGTGGATAATGCCGCCTTTGAAAGTAAAGTTAAAGCTGTTTCTTTGAAATTTTTCTTCATTTTAATCTTCCTTTCTTGTGTAATTTATAGTTATATTTTAATTATAGTCAAATACCATTTGCTTTCAATGTTTGAAGCACGAAAGACGATTTTTTTGCACGAAGTAAGCACTTCAACAGAAAACGTCCAGCGTTCCGGCGTTCCGTCTGTTCCGTCCGGCCATTTCTACATATTTATTAATACATTGCACTGGAATATTCCATTTTCATTGCTTAGATTCATAGAACCATCATACTTTTCCACTGCGCGCTCAACATTGCTCAATCCGATTCCATGATTAGCTCCCTTTTGAGATACCGGCCTTCCCTCATTCCATCTTTCGATGTTATTTGAAGTATTTTCAACTTTTATAGCTATCATTTCATAATAAGGGCTGATTTTTAACTTTATCCATGGAGATCCGTTCACTTGTGCACAAGCTTCTATGGCATTATCCAATAAATTACCAAAGATTGTAGTAATATCCATTGGATTCATGAAGCTTAAATCAACATTTCCTATTTCAAATTGCAAATCTATATGTAATTTTTCTGCGTTTTGTATTTTGTCATTGAAAAGAATATTTAAAATCCCATTGTTGGTCAGCTGTTGTGGGATCAAAGGCTTTAAAATCGTATTGATCTCTTTAATGTAATTTATTGTCCCCTCCTTATTATCCCCATGATAAAGCCCTTCCATTACCGCTATATGCTTGTCAACATCATGAAGGATACTAAGAGATTCCTGATGCTTCTTTTCCTGTTGTAAATAATATTTATACTGCATAGTCGCCTGCTGTTCCAATAATTCCAGTTTTACCTTTAATTGATAATTATCTTCCATAAACCGTATAAAATATAAAAAATACATATCTGCAAATATAATGAATCCCATGTTGATCAGCAGAATAAGACCCATGCTTTCACCTCTTATTCTCCCAAAGGAAACTCCAATTACAACCATGTTCATAAAACTGAAAATGGCAATAATAAAATGAAGAACATACTGTGATTTGGTAAATTTGACTTTTTCATTTCTTCCCCATATTGGAGAAATGAAAGTATAATACATAAACAACAATACAAACTTTGAAAATGTCATATTAAGAAAGGTTTCCACCCCCGGCTCCAATGGAGGGATATGCATGTTCCAGAACATAAATTCCAGTAAAGCGACTCCTGCGGCTTCGCACACTGCAAATACCAATACCATTATTTCCGCTTCTAAAACCCTTCGAATCGGTTTGTCAAAATCATCAAAATATAAGAAATAGCTTACTAAACCATATGAAACAACCCAACTCAGCATATTCACCAATGGCTGCTGCAATAAGTTGATGCCCATTAAAAATATACTGACGCCTATTTGAACGAGAAAGTAGAACTGTTTATTATGAAATGCCTTTTTATGCCTGCTGCCCATAAATTGAAATATTACTATAGTCGTAACCAGACACGATACTATGATTCCAGATAAAAACAATATATTATTTTCCATTGTTAAATACTCCTGTGAACATAATTGTTTAACTGCTCTTTAAAAGCAATTACCCGCTTTTGTGATAAGGGCAGCCTTTCTCCAGTATTCAAATAGACCATATCCCCTTTTACTTTTGCCACATGTTCAAAATTTACAATCACCCCGCGGTAGCAGGTTGCGAAGCCATATAGTTCCATTCGCTGCTCGACATCTGTCATTGTCCCAATATACTCATACGTTTTTTTAATTGTTTTTACTCTGATTTTACGTGCGGTTTTTACATATTCAAAATAAAGAATTTTTGAAACCGATACTTTAATTGCCGGATATTCTTTTTCACCGTTCTCGCTTATTTCCGTCACATTTGACAATACGATCTCAATATCATTTCCCCGGTCCAATCCTATGACCTGTACCAGTTCACTGATATGACCTAATAATTGTTCCCTTTCAACGGGTTTTGGCAAATAGGCAAATGCATGTGCACGATTAATCGCATCACTGCAGTATCCATTAAAACCTGTAATATAAATGATCCTGATCTTTCTATTTCTTTGGTATAGTTTCATACCCGCTTCAATCCCATTCATTCCTCCCATAGAAATATCCAGAAAGATAAAATCAAAGCTTACAGAGGAGGCTATCAGATCCTCGCCGGAATGAAACATTTGAACGCTGTAAAGAATTCCATGATCTTTCATAAATTCTTCTACAAGTTGTTTAATTACCGCAGCTTCTTTTTGTTCATCATCGCAAATTGCTACTTTAAACATATCCCCATCCCCCTAGAGCGTTATTCTTTTGTATTTAACTAGTATATCGGTATTTTACCTCTAATTAGCAGGATTTGGCAATCAAATCACTTATATATTTATCCTTATGAAGTAAATAAGTACTTACATTTACTTTTCTAAATGGTTTTAGTATAATGTAGACAGTTTATACAAAGACAGGAGAAGGGAACCATGAAAAAATATGATTATGTGCTGGTAGGCGGCGGCCTTTATTCCGGCGTTTTCGCATACCTGGCAAGAAAAAAAGGAAAAAAGTGCCTTGTGGTAGAGAAAAGGGACCACATGGGCGGCAACATTTACTGCGAGGAAACAGAAGGAATTCACGTACACCGTTATGGAGCCCATATTTTCCATACCAGCAACAAGAAGGTCTGGCAGTTTGTCAATGAACTGGCAGAGTTCAACCGCTATACCAACAGCCCGGTGGCAAATTTTAAGGGTGAGATGTACAACATGCCCTTTAATATGAACACCTTCAGCAGGATGTGGGGAATATCCACCCCTGGGGAGGCAAAGGCAAAGATCGAAGAGCAGAAAGCTTCCATAACCGGAGAACCCCGGAATCTGGAGGAGCAGGCGATCAGCCTTGTGGGCAGGGATATTTATGAAAAGCTGGTGAAAGGCTATACGGAGAAACAGTGGGGCAGAGACTGCAAGGATCTTCCAGCCTTTATCATCAAACGCCTTCCTGTTCGCTTTACCTATGACAACAATTATTTCAATGACTTATACCAGGGAATTCCCATAGGCGGATACAATGTGATCATTGAAAAGTTGTTTGAGGGCTGCGATGTGGAAATGGGCAAGGACTATCTGGAAAATAAAGAATATTATGATGGATTGGGAGAAATGGTCGTTTATACGGGAACCATCGATGCATACTATGACTACCGGTTTGGAAAACTGGAATACCGGAGTCTGTGCTTTGAGACGGAAGTGGCCGATACGGAAAATTACCAGGGAGTGGCCGTGGTCAATTATACAGACAGGGAGACACCCTATACCAGGATCATCGAGCACAAACATTTTGAATTCGGAACCCAGCCAAAGACTGTGATCACGCGGGAGTATCCGGTGACATGGAAGGAAGGCCTGGAACCTTATTATCCTGTTAATGATGAAAGAAACCAGGCATTATATAAAAGGTATGCTGCCCTGGCTGATAAAGAGCCGAATGTAATTTTTGGCGGCCGTCTGGGAGAGTACAAATATTATGATATGGACAAGGTGATTGAGTCAGCCATAGAGAAGGTAAAAACTGAATTAATGTAAAAATCTTGCAAGAAAGACTGCTGAACTGGAAATCAGCAGTCTTTTTTTTCCTAGTGAGGGGCAAACAATGGGTAAGCATAAGGATTATATAAAAGTTATACTTTTATTATAAAAACAGAAAGGGTAAACAAGATGCAGGAACTGGAATTAAAATGCTTTCAGATCATTTCGGCGGCGGGGGTTGCAAAGTCTGATTTTATCGAAGCGATCAGCCAGATTAAGAACGGGGACATTTCCCGGGCAGCGGAGCTTGTGAAGGAAGGAGAGAAAAGCTATGTGCAGGGACATAACGCACATACCGAATTGCTGGCGTTAAAGGATGCGGCGGAATCCATAAATTCTATGGTTTTTGTGATGCACGCGGAGGATCAGCTGATGGCGGCAGAACTGTATAAGACCATGTTTATGGAATTCAAAAATGTATATGGGAAATTATCAGAACTGGAAAAAGAGGTGGGGAAATGAAAAGGATTTATCTGTTTTGCAGTGCAGGAATGTCTACCAGTATGCTGGCAGGAAATATGCAGGATGTTGCGGATGAGCACAAGATACCTGTAGAAGTGAAGGCCTTTTCAATCGCCAAAATGGAAGAGATCTATGAAGAATTGCACCCGGACTGTATCCTGCTGGGGCCGCAGGTGAAATTTCTGTATTCAGACACCAAAAATATCTATGAAAAAAAGAATACACCAGTCGGCGTAATTGATGCAAAGGATTACGGAATGATGAATGGGGAAGCTGTATTAAAATATGCAGTTAAATTAATTAAAAGGGGTATTACATAGGACAGGAAGGATCACCAAAAAAAGATAAGGAGAGGGAAATATATGAATAATAAATTAATGGAAAAGTTAGAATCCAGGTTAATGCCAGTTGCCCAGGTTATAAGTAAGAACAAATATTTGCTGTCCATAAGAGATGGCTTTTTGATAAGCATGCCTCTGCTGGTCGTGGGTTCATTCTTTATGCTGATTGCAAACTTTCCGATTCAGCCATGGATCGATTTGCTGAAAAATACCTATATCAGCGGAGAATCCATATCATCAGTCTTATCGGTAGTAACAGACGCCACATTTTCATTAATGGCAGTTTTTGTTGTAATGGGTATTGGTTATAACTATGCAAAGTATGAGGAGACAAACAAGATATTCGGTGCAGCAGTTGCACTGATGAGCTGGTTCATGCTGATGCCGCTGACGACCTCTTACATTCCGGAAGGAGCGGAAAAAGCCTACGAGGTTGCAAGTGTTCCCCTTAACTGGGTTGGGTCAAAAGGCATTTTCGTGGGTATTTTATGTGCCATATTCTCAGTTAAGATATATAAACGGATCGAAAAAAAAGGCTGGGTCATCCGTATGCCAAAAGGAGTACCTCCCACAGTGGGACAGTCATTTGCCGCTCTTTTACCTGCCGCGATTGTAGCGGCGGCATTTCTGATTATTCATATAATTTTTTCATTTACACCCTGGGGTAATGCATTTGATTTCATTTTTAATATCCTTCAGATGCCGCTGCAACAAGTTGGAGATTCATTGGGGGCCATGCTGGGAGTTTACTTTTTTGCCCACCTCCTATGGCTTTTCGGTATACATGGAACCAACATCACGGATTCTGTATTCCGTCCCATCCTGTATGCCTTATCTGCAGAAAATTTAAGTGCCCTGCAGGCAGGACTGGAGCTGCCGCATATTATTAATGTTCAGTTTCAGGATTTATTTGCAACCTATGGCGGAGGCGGTTCCACCTTATCCATGCTGATCATTATGTTCTTTTTCTGTAAATCAAAGAGAATCAAAGAATTAGGTAAACTGTCCATTATACCAGCCATATTTGGCATTAATGAACCCATTATTTTCGGTTTACCAGTGGTTTTAAACCCGGTGATTGCGATTCCATTCATAATTGTTCCCATGTTCAATATTTTCGTAACTTATGTCTGCATGAGCATGGGCATCGTACCGATCTGCAACGGCGTCGTAATGCCATGGACCACACCGCCTATCATTTCGGGATTTTTGTCTTCCGGGTGGCAGGGAGCTCTGCTCCAGGCCATACTGATCGCATTGGGCGCAATTATTTATATGCCTTTTGTTAAATCAATGGATAAGAATTATATCATGGAGGAATCAGGCAGTAAAGACGGAGGAGAAGAAATATCATTGGATGAATTGTCCTTTGATGATTAGGAGCGTGTTATGATTAAAATAGTTGTGATCTATGACCAGATCCAAGCTGGACTTGGTACGAAAACAGATACCATGATACCCCTTGGAGCTAAAAATGTGCCCATTGGGCCAAGTATCATGATGGAGCGGTTCTTTAAGGAATATGACGAGAAGATCATGGCCTGCTTTTTCTGCGGTACAGGAACCTATTATGAAAATAAACAGGAGATCAGCCGCAAAATATGTAATAAGGTCGAAATGATCAAACCGGATGTGGTTCTTTGCGGGCCGGCATTTGACTATAAGGATTATGCAAAGATGTGCGCGGAATTGTCATATGAGATCAATGACAGGACATCCGTTCCGGCTTTTGCTTCCATGGCAAAGGAGAACGAAGAGGTAATTGCTGCATTCAAAGAAAAGGTGAATATTGTGAGATGTCCCAAAAAGGGAGAGGCCGAACTGAATAAAAGTTTGAAAAACATCTGCAGCATGGCGAAAATATTAGCAGAGAAGTCAGAAACAAAAGAACAATACAGGGATTATATTTTCTAGAAAGGAACGTTCATGCATAGATTTGGTATATCCGTTTATCCGGAACATGCGACACCTGAAAAGGATATGGCTTATATAAAGCTGGCGGCAAAATACGGTTTTACAAGGTTATTTACCTGTCTCCTGTCGGTAGTAGAACCTCCCCAGGTTATTGTGGATCAGTTCGGAGGCTGGATTAGGAAGGCGGCTGAATTGGGATTTACGGTTGGTGTGGACACTAACCCGGAGGTATTTACCTATTTGAATGCAAAACCGGACAATTTGAAGGTGTTTGCAGACATGGGGGTAAAGATCATCCGCCTGGATGGGCATTTCAGTGACCGTGAAGATATTGCCCTGACACATAACCCCTATGGAATCGCCATTGAGTTCAATGCCAGCTCCAACATCAGCCTGGATCTGATGCTGGAGCGCGGGGGTGATATTCATAATATGGTCACATGCCATAATTTTTATCCACAGAAATATACCGGGCTGGGCTGGGACCGGTTCATGAAGTTTACCAATCAGTATAAAAATTCAGGAATGATGGTTGCTGCGTTCGTATCCAGCAATAACCAGAATACTTTTGGCCCCTGGCCTGTCTATGAGGGCTTGCCAACCTGTGAGATTCACAGAGGCATGCCGATCGACCTGCAGGCAAGGCATTTACTGGCAACCGGGAAGATCGATGACATATTGATCGGTAATGCATTTGCGGATGAAGGGGAACTACGGGCACTGTCCCGGATTGATACAAGCAGGATCACTCTCCGCATTGAAACTGAAAAAGATATTCTGCCGGAAGAGGAGAAGATCTTATATTCCTATTCCCATTTCGACCGGGTCGATACTTCCGATATTCTCATCCGGAGCAGCATCGGAAGAAAGGATTTCGGGAATGTGGGGATACCGGAAAGAGAATGTGCAAAGGCTGTATTAAAACCAGGTGACATCGTGGTAGTAAATGACCGGCTTTCTCATTACAGAGGTGAGATGCAGATCATCAAAAAGGAAATGCCCATACAGCCGTATTGGAATTACGTTGGTAAAGTAAAAGACGAAGAAAGAATGCTGTTAGACTTGTTAGAACCGGAATACTTATTTGGATTTATTAAAGAATAGCACATAGAAGCGGGAGAAAGGAGGAAAGATGATAGAATTTAATTATACCATAAAGGATCAGCTGGGACTTCATGCAAGACCCGTCAGCAAGCTGGTGAAGATTCTGGAAAAATATAATATAAAGGTTACGATCATAAAAGGGGGTGGGTCTGCGCAAGCCGATCATCTGCTTGCCCTGATGCAGCTGGGCGTGAAAAAAGGCGATACAATCACCGTAAAGATAGAAGGACCGGATGAAGAAAGTGCAGAGAAAGAAATTGAAACATTTTTTCATAAGAATCTGTAATAAAGTCAGGAAGTGATATAATGAGGGAATATTACGGTAATGCTGCATCAGGCGGGATTGCGGTCGGCAAGATCAAGAAGCTGCAAATAAAAAATATTACTATTGATCAACAGGAAATTACTGATACAGTTCAGGAGAGAAAGAGGCTTGAGGAGGCCGTTTGCCGGGTGGACCAGAGATTGGGACTTTTATATGAAAATGCATTGCAAAAAGTCGGTGAAGAAAATGCGGAAATTTTCGCAATGCACCGGCTGATGCTGAAAGATAAAGATTATCTGGCACATATCAATCAGTGCATTGAGGGGAAAAAAGAAAGTGCAGAAGAAGCAGTCCAGTCTGCTGAAGCTATTTTCTCAGAGGCATTCCGTCAGATACCGGATGATTATATGCAGGCGCGGACAATAGATATCGTTGATATTTCCAGACAGCTGATAGAAGCACTGACCAACAGCGAAAGTGATGTGCAGTTAGACGAGCCTTCAATTATTGTTGCAGAAGACTTGACGCCGAGCCAGACGATGAGATTAAATAAGGATATGATTCTGGCGTTTGCAGTGAGACGCGGAAGTCAGAATTCCCATACAGCAATTCTGTCCAGAATGCTGGAGATACCAGCGATTTTAGGAATGGATTTCGATCTGGCTGATATCAGGGAGCAGGAACTGGCATGTGTGGATGGGAATAACGGCATATTTGTGATCGATCCGGATGAAGAGACGATTCGTAAAATGGAAAAGGAAATATTTTGACAATCAGGGAAACCGGAGCATATATTTAACAACGTCGTTAAAAAGTCGTTTGTTTTCAAGTGTTTGAAAGCAGACGGCTTTGATTGGTTTCAAACAGGGTACCATGATGGGGAGTGGGGTTATGTTGAACGACAGACAGGAAAAGATTATTTTTTTGCTAAGAAGTGAGAAAAAATGGAAAACCGGACAGGAATTATCGGCGATTCTTAACGTTTCTGACAGAACCATACGTTATGATATCGAACGGATCAACAGTAGCAGAAAACCAGCGGTAATAGAATCGAATATCAAATTTGGATACCGTTTTTGCTTTCATGCATTGGAAGAGTACAAAGCTTGTGAAGAAATAAGAATTCCCCAGACCACAGAACAGCGGTGTCTTTATGTGATAAAAAAATTACTGTTCTGCACAGATAAAATCAGCCTTTTTCAATTATCAGAGGAAATATTTATCAGCCAGAATACATTGGAAAAGGTACTGAGGGAACTGAAAAAGTTGACTGATACATATAAATCCCTAAAAATACTACGTAAAAAAAATTGTATCAGCCTGGAAGGAAATGAACAGGAGAAGAGAAGATTTTACCGGGATTTAATCATAGACAAGCGTAAAAACAATGTTTTGAATCTTGACAGCCTTAGCAGGGAGTTTGAAGGAATTCCTGCTTCCATAATATCGGAGAAACTGAGTTTGTTGTGGGAAAAGTATAAATATAAAATAAGAAAAGAAGAAATCCCGAAATTACTCATAAGCGTAGCAACCGGACTGAAGAGGATGATACGTGGGAAATACATCAGTGAAGAGGAGGTGGAAGGCTGGAAAGACATAAGGAACAGATTTCCATTGGAATACCGGATCGCAGATGATTTTTTTCGGGAAATGGAGCGGCAGTCTATCGTTGGGAAATACGAGGGAGAAGTTATTTATCTGGCATCACTGATTGCGGTAAAAAGGGAAGATATGCTTTTGGAAGATCAGGACAGGATCGGTAATCCGGATCCGGATCTGTGTTTGCTGGCTGAAGATATTCTACAGGAGATAAAAAGAAATTTCAATACAAATCTATGTGATGATGAAGAACTGAAATCAGGACTTGGAGCGCTTGTGCTGCAGATGATCGTCAGGAAACGAAAGAAAATAGATATCTCTGATTTTTACACAGGCGAGATCAAAGGGAAATATCCTAAGATCTTTGAAATGGCAATCTGCGCCGGAAAGGTTATACAGGAAAAGAAAAAGATAAAGATTGATGAGGATGATATCAGTTATCTTGCACAGTATATCGGAGCTTCTTTAGAAAAAAGGGAGGTCAGGAAGAAATACCGGGTACTGATGATATACCCTATGAATCAGGCCTTGTCCAGTTTATGCGTAGATAAGATTGAGAAAGTATTCCGGGAACGGATCTACATTGTAGACTGCCATAATTTTTTTGAAAGGAAAAAGGTTCTCAGTGAAACGCCGGATCTGATTCTGACGACTCTTCCCCTTCAGCATGACTTAAATATCCTTACTGTACAGATTTCCATCTTTGTGCGGATAGAGGATGAGGGAAAGATATTCCAGGCATTGAACTATCTGGATGAGAAGAGATATCAGGCAGATTTTAACAGTAGTATTGCCGATATTATCGAGAAACGGTTGTTTTTTACCGGTCTGGATTTCAAGACCCCGCTGGAGGTGATTGGTTTTCTGTGTCAGAAGCTGGTACAGGCCGGAGTAGTGGATGAAACGTTTCAGGAAGAAGTTATAAAGAGAGAGCAGATGTCTCCAACCTCCTTTGTATATTCCTTCGCGGTTCCCCATCCCATTTCTTTGCAGAGCCTGGAATCGAAAATCGCTGTGGGGATCCTGAAAAAACCTATTAAGTGGGGAGAATATTCCGTCAAACTGGTTCTGATGCCTGCGATCAGTAAGAATGGGAGACATAATCTGAGCACTTTTTTTGAATGGCTGGGAAGTACTGCAAATGATTATCAGAAAATATCCTTTCTGATGAAATCAGACAGCTACGAAACATTTATGGAGAAGATAAACGAATGATGCAATAAACCCTAAGCGGTTTACTTTTTATGCGAGATATAGTACAATACAACGGAAATGGAATGAGACCGGAGGACTTTATGAACGTTGTATATGCTTCGAATGACAAATATGCCAGACACCTGGCTGTGTCGCTTTATTCCCTTTTAGAACATAACAGGGAAGAACAGGATATCCATGTTTTTATCTTGTCGATGGGCCTGTCAAAAGAAACGGAAGAGAGGCTTAAGACGGTAGCCAATCTGTTCAGGCGGAAGCTGACAATCATGGAACTGGGAGATATTAAGGAACGCTTCTCTTATGAAGTGGATACGGGAGGCTTTGATTTAAGCATTATGGCCCGGCTGTTTGTGGGAGAGGTCCTCCCGCAGGAAACCAGTCGGATACTGTATTTAGACTGTGATACGGTGGTGCTCTCTTCCTTAAAAAAGCTATGGGAAAAGGACCTGGGGACCTTTCTTTTAGGAGCGGTCATGGAACCTACCATATACCCTTCTATTAAGGAAGAAATCGGGCTTTTACCCGAAGCTCCTTATTTTAATTCCGGTGTTCTCCTCATAGATATGACCCGCTGGAGAGAGGAAAACGCTCAGAAACAGCTCCTGGACTTTTACTGTTCCATGGGAGGCAAGCTGTTTGCAGGAGACCAGGATACCATTAACGGGGCGTTAAAGGGGAGGATAAAGCCCTTGTCTCCCCGATATAACTTTTTTACCAATTACCGGTATTACCGGTACAGTCATCTGGTAAGGCTGTCCCCTGTGTATGGAAAGCTTGGGTCAAAAAGGTTTCTGGAGGCAAAAAAGCACCCTGCGATCATCCACTTTATGGGGGATGAAAGACCCTGGAAAGAGGGGAATCTAAACCATTACCGCAGGGCTTACGACCATTATCTATCACTTACGCCATGGGCCGGAACGCCTAGGGAAAAGGGAAGCCGTCTTTATATGGCAGCTTATCACCTGATGGATTACGCTACCTTTTTATGTCCTGCCGTGAGAGACTTTGTAAGCGCCAGGTTTGGGATGCAGGTTATCAATTCCAGAAAAGGTTCTTAAAGAGGAGCGGATATGAACATTAGCTGTATCATTCTCAATTATAATGACCCGGAAACTACCATAAGCCTGGTTCATTCTATATTAAATTATAAAACCCTGGATTCCATTGTAATTGTGGACAACTGCTCCACCGATGATTCCGCCTTAAGGCTTCAGGCGCTTGCCGGTGGAAAGGTCCATGTTATCTCCACGGAAAGGAACGGGGGATACGGTTACGGCAATAATCAGGGGATCCGGTATGCACATGGGACGCTTCACGCTTCCCATGTGCTCATAGCAAATCCTGATGTTAAGGTTACAGAGGAATGTATACAGGCCATGAAGGATTCCTTTTTAAAGATAAGCCGGCTGGGAGTCGCGGCAGCAGTCACCAGGGATGGAACGGGAGAAGTGGCCCTATCAAGCTGGCGTCTTAACGGCCTGGTGGGAGATCTTCTGGATACCGGCCTTATTACCAGGCGTATTTTTGCTTCCTGGCTTAATGATCGGCCGGAGCTTAAGGCGGATTTTAAAAAGGAGCGGTACGTTTATGTAGATGCTGTGCTTGGCTCCCTTTTTATGGCGGATATCCATGCCCTTATGGAGTGTGGTCTTTATGATGAAGAGGTTTTTCTTTATTATGAAGAAAAGATACTCGGATTTCAGCTGAAGAAAAAGGGATACGGGACGGTACTTCTTTTAAACCAGTCCTATGTACACCTTCATTCCGTGTCCATTAATAAGAATGTGAAATCTATTCTAAAGAAGCAGGCAATTCTTCATAAGAGCAAGCTTCACTATTATAAATACTATCTGGGAATCAACCGGTTCCAGGAATGTCTGGTAAGGGCTTTCCTGGCATTTCTCATGGCTGAAATCTGGTTTTTGACAAAGATCGTGGGGTTATCCTGGTAGATAGGAAAGTGGAAAGGGGGAAAGCATATGGTCTCAGTGCTGCTTGCATCCTATAACGGAGAAAAATATATTCGGGAGCAGCTGGAATCCATTTTGAACCAGACGTTTTCCGATCTGTCCATCGTGATTTCCGATGACCTGTCCACTGACAGTACCCCTGCCATTATCCGGGAATATGAGGAACAATATCCGGGACGGGTGAAGAGCCTTAGGAACAGCGAAAGATCCGGCAGTGCCCAGAATAATTTCTTCCGCTTGCTTAAGTTGGTAACTGATGAGTATATCATGCTGAGTGACCAGGATGATATATGGCTGCCGGATAAGGTTGAGGTTACCTTAAGGGAAATGAAGAAGTTGGAAGCGGTATGGGGAGAAGCGGTTCCCCTCCTGGTCCATGGCGGCTTATCGGTTACGGATAAGGAGGGCATCATTCTTCACAAATCCATGGCGGAATACCAGAAAATCGCAGTTCATGATAACCGGTTCAGTCATTATTTGGTTGAGAATAACATTACCGGGAACACAGTTATGATCAACAGGGCATTTTTGGGATTCCTGGCTGACGTTCCAAAGGAATGCGTTATGCATGACTGGTGGCTGGGGCTTTTAGCAAGTTGTTTTGGAAGGATATCCTACATTGACCGTCCATTGGTCTTATACCGGCAGCACGGAGAAAATCAGATGGGATCCAAAAGCGGCAAGGAGCAGTACGCGGAGCGGATCCGGAATCAGGATGCAGTCCGGGAAAATTACAGGAAAATGTTTGTGCAGGCACAGATGTTTTTAAAACTCTATGGAAATGAGATGTCCAGAGAACAAAGAGAGGTTCTGGAGCATTTTATCGGACTGCCCGGAAAAAACAGGACGGAAAAGATTTATACGATTTGGAAATACAAATTAATGAAAAGCACCCTTATACGGACGCTGGGCCAGATGTTTTCCATCTGACCGGAAAATGGAGGATAACCCATGGACAACAAAGAGGACATATTAGTGACGAGGGCTTCCATGCCTTCCTATGAAGAATTTATAGAAGAGATCAAGCCGATCTGGGAATCTGCCTGGATGACGAATATGGGAGAATTCCATGAGAAACTGATGGAGCAGTTAAAGGAGTACTTAAAGGTACAGAAGCTTCTTTTGTTTGTCAATGGACATATGGCTCTTGAAATGGCGCTGCAGGCCATGAATCTATCCGGCGAGGTGATCACCACCCCGTTTTCTTTCGCTTCTACCACCCATGCCATAGTGAGAAATAATTTAACTCCGGTGTTCTGCGATATTCGAAAAGAGGATTACACCATTGATCCGGATAAGATGGAAGCGCTGATTACGGAAAAGACCACCGCCATTTTACCGGTTCATGTATATGGAAATATTTGTGATGTAGATAAAATTGAAAAAATCGCGAAAAAACATAATTTAAAGGTAATTTATGATGCCGCTCATGCCTTTGGCGTAGAAGTAAATGGGAGAGGGATCGGGACCTATGGAGACGCGTCCATGTTCAGCTTCCATGCCACAAAGGTGTATAATACCATTGAAGGTGGTGCTGTGACCTTTCAGGATCCGTCCCTGGAGGTTTTATTCAATTATTTAAAAAACTTCGGCATCACCGGCAAGGAAACCGTGGAGTATATTGGCGGCAATGCAAAAATGAATGAGTTTCAGGCGGCTATGGGCATCTGCAACCTTCGCCATGTGAATGACAACATTGAAAAGCGCAGGCTTGTAGCAGAACGGTATCGGGAGCACTTGACGGGAATCCCGGGAATCCGCCTGATTGGTCCGAAAGAAGGGATCCGCCAGAATTATGCGTATTTTCCTGTTGCTTTTGATGGCTTTTCCTTAACAAGGGATGAGGTATATGAGCTGCTGGCCTCTCATCATATCTTTGCCAGAAAATATTTCTATCCACTGATCACGGACTTTGAGTGCTATCGGAGCCGGTTTTCAGAGGTACGCCTTCCAGTGGCGAAAAAAGCGGCGGACAGTGTACTGACCCTGCCCTTATATGCAGAACTTTCCCTGGATCAGGTTGACCGTATCTGCGCCGTTATTTTAAATGCCAGATAGGTAGAAAGCGTCAGTGAAAATGCTGTAATAAGCGTCGGTAGTATGCCGCATAAGGGAGGAACCCCTTTACAGGGAATATCTATATGCTCTGAGAAACACAGCGGAAAAGAGGAAATTATGAATACAGCACTGGTGACTGCGATTGGGTCATTTTCAGCAGATATCGTTATAAAAAACTTAAAAAAGGGCGGTTTCCGGGTAGTTGGCTGTGATATTTATCCGGCAGAATGGATTGCAGATTCCGGGAATGTGGCATCTTTTTACCAGGTCCCCCTTGCAACGGACGAGAAACGGTATGTGAACTCCATCCTGAACATATGCAGGGAGGAACAGGCAAAAGTGCTGATCGTTCTCACGGATGTGGAGGTAGATGTGTGGAACCGCCACAGGGACGAACTGGCTCTTGCTTCGGTGACATTATGTCTGTCATCGAAGGAAACCCTTCTTCTGTGCAGGGATAAAAGGGAGCTGTACCGTTTTCTTATGGAAAAGGGCTTAGGTAATCCCATACCTACTCTGGAGCTTTTGGAGGCGGACCCGGAGCGCCTTTCCTATCCTGCGGTTATCAAACCCTTTAACGGAAGAAGCAGTCAGGGGCTTCGCTATATACATTCCCTTGACGAGATGAAAGGCTTTCTGGAATGCGGGGACTCTGAGGGGCTGATCGTACAGCCCTATTATCAGGGAAGCATCATTACCGTGGACGTGGTAAGGCAGGCGGAAACAGGAGAGAGCGTTGCCGTATGCCGGAAGGAGCTTTTGCGGACCCCCAACGGAGCAGGAACCTCGGTGCTGGTGTTTTTAGATCCGGTTCTGGAAGCAACGTGCAGGGATATAGCCAATGCCCTTGGTATCAACGGCTGCGTGAACTTTGAGTTCATTCAGACAGAGGATGGATCATATCATATGCTGGAGTGCAATCCCCGTTTTTCCGGCGGCGTAGAGTTTTCCTGTCTGGCAGGATACGATTGTGTCACCAACCATTTAAGATGCTTTACCGGAGAGGGAATAGAACCCTTAAAAGGTATTAAGGGCATGTATATTGCAAGAAAATATGAGGAATATATTATGGGAAATAAAAAGCAATTCCCATAATCGGATGTACGGGCAGTTACAAGTGAAGATAAGTTATATTTACAAAAGCAGATGCAGGAAAGGGCGGAGAGGAATGAGCGGCAGTTCCGAATCAAACATTATGGCCAGCATTAATTGTGTGACCTTTAACCATGGGGCTTATATCAGGCAGGCCTTGGACAGCTTTCTCATGCAGAAGACAGATTTTGAATTTGAGATTCTGGTTCATGATGATGCATCCACCGATGGGACGGGGGATATCATAAGAGAATATGCAGAAAAATACCCGGATAAGGTGAAACCCCTCATACAGACAGAGAACCAGTATTCTCAGGGAATCGACAATATCAGCGGAGCGTTTAATTTCCCACGGGTCAAAGGCAAATACATTTTCATGTGCGACGGAGATGATTACTGGACGACACCGGATAAGATGCAAAAGCAGGTGGATTACATGGAGGCCCATCCAGACTGCACCCTTTGTATACACAGTGCTAAAATCGAACTGATTGGAAGGGCTCTGACAGAAAAACAGATGCGTCCTTACAGGGGAAACCGGGTGATCACGCCGGAAGAGATCGTGGACAAGCCTTCCGGTTATGCCATGTCCTCCATGGCATTTCCCTCCCGCCTTGTGAAAGAACTTCCGGATTATTACGTGGATTGCCCAGTGGGAGATACTCCCCTGCAGATGATGGCGGCTGAAAAAGGGTACGGCTATTACATGGATGAACCTATGAGCGCCTACCGGGTAGGAGTAGCAGGTTCCTGGACCATGGAAGGAAAAAGCGGGAATTACGCCCAAAAGCAGAAGATTTACTTGGAGCGGATGAAAAAGGTATATGAAGAATTTAACGTTGCCACAGAGGGCCGTTTAAGGGAAGCCGCGGATAGTGCGGCAAAACGGACTTATTATCATACCATGGTCAATACCAGGCAGTTTAAGGAGATCGTGAACCCGGAGTACGCCAGGTATTATAAAGAATTGACACCAAGAACCAGGCTCTTTATTCAGGCCGAGTACCGGGCTCCGGGAGCTTATGGGCTGTTAAGGAAGATATTCCTGGGAAAGAAGCGGTAAAGCGGCAAAAATATGGGCAGGATCCGGTATAATCCGTTTCCTGCCCATGCTTTTTATTCGTATAAAGTTATCTGCCCAGGTTATCTTGCAATATTAGGATCAGTAGGATCCCAGGTCTGGGTTTCTGGTATGATCTGTTCAATGGCCGGTCTCTCATAGGGGCCTGGAACCAGTGATTCGTAAATCGTAACGGTAGTTCCAAGAGCACAGTGATCATATACCCACTTGGCATCTCCGGAGAGAAGCCGGACGCATCCCGCTGACTGAGCAATGCTCATATAATTATAAGTCATCGGATCCAGCGTCATATTGTTAGGTTTGCTGTACAGAATGGAATGAATTAAGAAGCCCTTCCAGATACGGGTTGCGTACTGGGTAAAGATTCCGTGATTCATATCCCTCCAGCGGTACTTTTCCGGAGTCTGGTATGTCCCAAGAGGGGTATCCGGTCCGGTGGAGGTCAAAAAGGATTTTAACGGAATAATAAAACCGTTGTCCCCATCTTTTGCGAAGATGGTCATGCAGTTCATGGTTTTGTTGATGCTGATAAGGAATGGTCCTTTAGCGCCGATAATTGGCTCTAAATCAGAGAGCATTCTTCCGGACTCATCAAAATAATATTTGTAGCCGTCAAGATACTGCCAGCCGGTCACTGGATAGGAATCCTGGAAATAGTAACGTTCATTGCCTGCCCATGCCCAGCCGGTGAAGGATGTTCCATCTCCGTTAAAGTAACGGAGGCCGCCGTCGATCAGCCGCATTCCGTCTGCAACGGCGGAAATCAGAGGCTTCTCCGTGGCATAAGGGAACTGGGAATTCTTGGCGTAAAAGGCCATTCTCAGTCCTGTTATGTAATGGCCGGTTCCCATGGTTCCTGTGGTGGTACCATTTTTTGCCCAGTCCATGATGGTCCCGTCTTCCAACTGTGCGGTATAGTAGAGGTCGAACTGGTTATTCACATAACCGGAAAACCTCATCTGCACTGCTTCGATGTTTATGTCATTGGCATAGTTGGTAGTCTGCTGTCCGTTTATAACCCATGGAGACCAGCCGGTGCTGGAGGTATAGGTCCGGTAAAGCACGTTTCCAACAATGTTGGTAAGAAAGGTGGACATTCCGTGAAAGCCCTGTCCGTTATTTGTGATCCATGCATCATTTACAAAAGGCTGTGACCAGTTGCTGTCACCGACCATAACGGTAGTCTGGAGACGTGGGAAATTGGCCTTTAAGGCTTCCTGAGCAGCTCTGGTGGCTTCATCTACCTCGCCGTCTTCGCCGCCGCCTTCCCCTTCTTTTCCAATGTCTATACCGGCATTTGCCAAAGCGTTTTCCGCTTCATCTGTAGTTACGTCTTCCTGCGTCTGGGTGTTCGTCTGGTTCTGATCTTCAGACTGCCCGTCGCTCTGACTGATGGGGACACCATTCTTAAATCCCGGTCCATATGCTTCATCTGCCCATGCAAGGGAGGCCTGTCCGGAAACAAGAGCAGCCGTCAGGCAGAGAAGCGTCAGGCTTCGTGTCAGTTTACGCATAATTTAAAACCTCCTGAATTCTAAAAATGAAAATTATATTCCTTTATACTCTAACACAAGTATGTTCAAAATGCTATATACGATTTACATTTATTGGGGAATATAGTACAATAAGGCGTAAATGTAAATTGGTAAAGCAAGGAGAAAAGCCAGTATGTACCAGGAAAATATGAAAAAAAAGGTCCTTTCCGGCCTGTTCTGGAAAGTGATGGAAAACGGGGGTACACAGGGGATTCAGTTCCTTGTTTCAGTTCTGCTTGCCAGGATGCTGACACCGGCAGAGTCCGGGGAAGTCATGCTCATCATGATATTTATTACCATTGGTAATGTGTTTGTCCAAAGCGGTTTTAATACCTCCCTGATCCAGAAACGGACGGTGGATGAGGTTGATTATTCCTCTGCATTTTATATCAGCGGAGCCATTGCTTTTGTTTTATATGTAATTCTCTTTTTCTCGGCTCCGGCCATTGCTTCTTTTTACGGACAGCCTGTTTTTATTCCGGTGCTACGGGTTCTTTCTGTGACCCTGTTTTTTGGTGCAGTCACCTCCGTGCAGTCTGCTGTGGTCGCCAGGAATATGGAGTTTCGGAAGCTTTGTCTGGCAAGCCTTTTTGCCGCCCTTTGCTCCGGTATTATCGGCGTATTTTTGGCATATAGAGGACTGGGGCTGTGGGCCCTTGCCATGCAGCAGTTTTTCTACAGCTTTTTCTTAATGATCATGCTGGTGTTTCTGGTAAAGTGGAGGCCAAGGCTTCTGTTTTCCGTTAAGAAGGCGAAGGAATTGTTTTCTTATGGCTGGAAGATACTTTGCTCCGGCCTTATTGATACAGTATTTAATAATGTTTACGGGCTAGTCATCGGGAAATTATATAATTCCGCCATGATGGGGCAATACTCAAGAGGAAACCAGTTTCCTGCTCTGATTGCTAACAATCTTGGGGCAGCAATTCAGTCGGTCATGCTTCCGGCTTTTTCGGCCTGCCAGGAGGACAAAGAGAGGCTGAAACGTATGGTGAGAAGGTCCATTGTCACCAGCTCTTACCTGGTGTTTCCCATGATGGCCGGATTGATTGCCGTGGCTGAGCCTATGGTTAAGCTGCTTTTGACGGACCGGTATTTACCTTGTGTCCCCATGCTTCGGCTGCTGTGCATCGCCTATGCGACCTGGCCCCTTCATGTGGCGAATTTGCAGGCCATCAATGCCATGGGGAAAAGCGAGATATTCCTCAAACTGGAAATAATAAAGAAGGCAGTCAGCATGACTGCGCTTTTCATCAGCATTCCCTTTGGGATCCATACTATGGTTGCTTTAAGGGCAGTAACCGATTTCATCTGCACCTTTATTAATGCCTATCCCAATAAAAAGCTTTTAAACTACAGCTTTTTTGAGCAGTGGAAGGATGTACTTCCTTCTCTTCTCTTATCAGCGGTGATGTGCCTCTTCTCATACGGAGTACAATATGTAATAGAAGGAACACTCTTAACCCTGGTTGTTCAGATTCTGGTAGGAGTCGTTATTTATGCAGGCCTTTCCTGGCTGTTCCGGCTGGAGGCTTTTTTGTACCTGTGCCGTATTTCCGGGATCACAAAAGAGTAGAGGGGTGGTTTTGAGTTTACTTTTTAAGCCGGATATTGTAGAATAAAGGGACGTTGTGAGGAAATAACCGGTGGGTATACCATTATGCCCCAAAACCGTGGACAAATAAGAGGAAAATAAATGGAACGAAAAAATGTGGCCTGGAACATGATCGGAAGCCTGGTTTATGCCGGTTCCAGCATGTTGCTCACGGCCCTGGTCAACCATCTCATAGGAACGGAACAGGGAGGGATCTTTGGCTTTGCATTCAGCACATTTGGGCAGCAGATGTTTTTGGTGGCCTATTTTGGCATGAGACCTTTGCAGAGCACGGATACAAGCCAAAGCTATACATTTTCCGAATATCGTCTGGCCCGGTTCGCCACCTGTTCCATGGCAGTCATTTTTGGAACGTGCTATATCATTTTTAATGCCCTGTCTCCGTCGGCAGGCTATACGGCTCAAAAGGCACTGGTGGTATTTTTGATGGTGCTTTATAAGGTGCTTGACGGGTTTGCCGATGTGTATGAATCGGAATTTCAGAGGAACGGGCGTCTGTATCTTACAGGACAGGCCATGGCATTTAGAACCCTGTTGTCTGTGTTTTGTTTTTTAGGAACCCTTTCTGTTACAAGGGAGCTTGTATTTTCCTGCGTGGTTGCGGTCCTGTCCCAGGGAGCAGGGATCCTGCTGTTTGATAAACGAATGGCAGAGAGAGTCCCCGGAATGGTGTTTACCAGAACGCCCGGCAGGCAGTGGAAGCTTTTGCAGGACAGTTTTTTGCTGTTTTTATCCGTTTTTCTGGACGGGCTTATTTTTGCCATGGCAAAATATGCGGTGGATGCCCGGATGACTTCCACGGACAACGCTGTTTTTGTGGCTATATTTATGCCGACCTCGGTCATTAACCTGGCTGCTAACTTTGTGATCCGCCCCTTTTTGACCAGGATGTCTTACCAGTGGGAGGAACGGGACTTTGTGGAATTTAAGACCGGCTTAAAGAAGCTTTCCGGAATCATATTCCTTCTTACGGTCATTGCCCTGGCAGGAGCCTGGGCGATTGGGGTTCCTGTTCTGGGAGCCATTTCCAATGTAGAGCTTAAACCGTATAGATCCGGGCTTCTTTTCATCGTGCTTGGCGGCGGTTTCTTTGCGGTTATGAATCTGTTTTATTATGTGCTTGTTATCATGAAAAAGCAGAAGGGAATCTTTTTTGGCTATGTACCGGTCTGCATCCTTTCCTTCTTTCTCTCCTTCTGGCTGGTGGGAGAGGGAGGGATCAACGGAGCGGCCTTCTCTTATATGCTGGAAATGCTGATTCTCATGCTTTGCTTTATGGGACAGGCGATCC
>POVV01000469.1_pt1 | contig 25585 bp, 26 predicted proteins | sample 1560271 | NCBI WGS metagenome assembly POVV01 (sample SAMN08337232, study PRJNA429181) | Bioreactor metagenome, whole genome shotgun sequencing project. | biome: cows' rumen and soil; feature: anaerobic; isolation source: anaerobic chemostat enrichment culture, galacturonate as sole carbon... | reverse complement strand
TATACAACAATCACATATGCAGCTAATCGACGGAAAAGCCATATCGGCACAGATAAAAAAAGAAATCGCAGAAGAAGTATCTCAAATAAAAGCAACAGGAGGCAAAACGCCACATCTGGCAGCAGTCCTTGTTGGGCACGATGGAGGAAGTGAAACATATGTTGCCAGTAAGGTCCGCACCTGTGAGGAAGTTGGATTTAAATCATCGCTTATAAGATTTGAAAATACAGTAAGCGAAGAGGAATTACTAGCCTGTGTAGATAAACTAAACAAGGATGCAGATGTAGACGGTTTCATCGTACAGCTGCCATTACCTAAACATATATCAGAACAGAAAGTAATTGAAGCCATTGATTATCGCAAAGACGTGGATGGTTTTCACCCTATCAATGTGGGACGCATGTCAATTGGGCTTCCATGTTTTGTATCTGCAACACCTGCGGGCATACTAGAGCTATTGAAAAGATATGAAATACCAACACAAGGTAAGCACTGCGTTGTATTAGGACGCAGCAATATTGTAGGAAAGCCTGTCGCTGGCCTTATGATGCAGAAAGGTTATCCGGGAGATGCTACAGTTACTGTTTGCCATAGTCGAACACCTAATATAAAGGAGGTCTGTTTGAGTGCTGATATTATAATCGCAGCATTAGGAGTGCCAGAATTCCTTAAAGAAGACATGGTTAAAGAGGGAGCTGTTATTATAGATGTGGGTACCACACGTGTGCCTTCTTCTGAAACAAAATCAGGATTTAAACTGAAAGGTGATGTTGCATTTGATGAGGTAGCCGCTAAGGCTTCGTTCATAACTCCTGTCCCGGGAGGTGTTGGACCTATGACTATTATTTCTCTGATGAGAAACACACTGTTAGCAGGGAAAAAGGAAATATATAAGTAACAAGATATACAGAGGATTCCTCTTTATTGAGGTTCCTCTTCTTCTTTATTTTCAGATACACTTACGTAAGTTTCACTTTGAAGCTTTTGTTGCTGTTCGTGAAGATCAAATATCTGAGTACGGAAGTCAGCATTACGATGTAGTTTATTATAAGCCTCTTTTGCCGCCTTTTGCTGTGATTCTTTTTTAGAATATCCCGTCCCCAAACCCGCTTGCAATCCCATTATAATGACTGCTGTCTTAAAGATTGGAGTATTATTTTCATCCACATAGCTATCAATCAAGTCGAAGCTAACAGATATTTTTTGTTTCTGGCTCCACTCTATTAGTCTGGACTTATAGTTTGCCTCTATTTCGGCAACGGTGTCTATATTAAGATGCTGCTGTATTAATCTTTCAAAGATAAATTTCTTAGCCACACGATATCCCTGATCAAGATAAATGGCTCCAATCAGAGCCTCCAGCGCATTACCGTACATATGGGTATTATGCGTTGTAGTACGTGTAGATGCTTTTATAAATTTATCAATACCTAAATCCAAAGCTAGCTTATTAAGAGTTTCTCTCTGCACTATTTTTGAGCGCATATTCGTTAGAAAACCCTCTTTCTTATACTCAAACTGTTTGAATACAATATCAGCAACTATAGCATCTAAGATAGCATCCCCAAGAAACTCCAGCCGTTCATTGTTGATCCACCGGCCATCTTTTAGCTTTATTGAAGAAGACTTGTGCAAAAAGGCCTGCTCGTATAATGTTATATTATACGGATAAAATCCTAATATCTCATAGAAAGATGCATAAGGCTCCTTCCCTCTTTTAGGAAGAAGCCTTATACTTCGATATATTTTTCTAAGCACAGATTTCTCTATTTCTTAAACTTTTTTACTATAACACATGCGTTATGACCTCCAAAGCCAAATGTATTAGACAATGCTACATTTACAGTTCTGCTTTGAGCCTTATTGAATGTGAGATTCAATTTATAATCAATTTCCGGATCTTCATCACCTTCAAAGTTAATTGTAGGAGGAACAATATCATTTTGAATTGCTAATACGCAAAACAAAGTTTCCATAGCTCCAGCTGCACCAAGCAAGTGACCAGTCATCGATTTGGTTGAACTGATATTCAAGTTATAAGCATGCTCTCCAAAAACTTCTTTTATTGCCTTTATTTCGGAAGGGTCTCCTACTGGAGTTGAAGTTCCATGTACATTGACATAATCCATTTCGGTAGGATCCATGTGCGCATCTTCCAGAGCATTTTTCATCACTAGCTTTGCACCTAAACCTTCCGGATGAGACGCTGTTAAGTGATAAGCATCTGCTGACATACCACCACCTGCTACTTCAGCATATATTTTAGCTCCACGAGCCAATGCATGCTCTAATTCTTCGAATATAAGACAGGCAGAACCTTCTCCTATAACGAAACCGTCGCGACTAGCACTAAACGGACGTGATGCAGTTTGAGGTGAATCGTTACGCGTAGATAGAGCAGTCATCGCATTGAAACCACCAACACCTGCTGGTGTAATGGCTGCTTCCGCACCCCCCACTACCATAACATCTGCCTTACCTAGACGAATCTGGTCAAAAGCAACAATGGCACTATGAGTAGATGAAGCACAAGCCGATACTGTACCAAAGTTAGGACCTCTCAATCCATGACGAATAGAAATCATTCCCGCTGCTATATCCGAAATCATCTTAGGGATAAAGAACGGATTGAATTTTGGGCCCATATCTTCATGTGTATAGTAATAACTAACCTCTTCTTCAAAGGTTTTAATACCACCTATACCAGCCGACATAAGTACCCCTATTCTATCGCAGTTTTCTTTTTCAAAGTCAAGCTTTGAATCTGCAATGGCCTCCTCCGAAGAAGCTATAGCCAATAATGTATATCTGTCACATTTGCGGATTTCTTTCCGGTCAAGATGAACCGACGGGTCAAAATCTTTTACTTCACACGCAAATTGTGTTTTAAATTTAGAGGCATCGAAATGAGTAATAGGTCCAGCCCCACTCACTCCTTTTAAGGCATTGTCCCATGTTGCAGCGACATTATTACCTAGCGGAGTTACCGAACCTAGACCTGTTACTACTACTCTTTTTAATTCCATAAGTAAATATTGGAAAAAAGATTATTTTGCATTTGCTTCAATGTAAGAAACAGCGTCTCCTACTGTAGCGATTTTTTCAGTTTGATCATCTGGAATAGAAATACCGAATTCTTTTTCAAATTCCATGATTAATTCTACTGTGTCAAGTGAATCTGCTCCAAGATCATTTGTAAAGCTAGCAGTTTCAGTAACTTCAGACTCTTCCACACCTAACTTATCAACGATAATTGCTTTCACTTTTGATGCTACTTCTGACATAATTTTTAGTTTTGATTATTAATAAATTTTTATTTCTAATTTTGTCGGTGCAAAGTAACAGTTTTTTATATATATGAAACAAATATTTTGCTGATAAAATAGTTAAAAGCTGCACATTACTTTTACATATGTGCATTATACGCAAAAAATATTTATGCATAGAATCGCCATTTTCGCCTCTGGATCAGGGAGTAACGCCGAAAACATAGCAAATCACTTTAAAAACAGTAAGACTGTAGAAATATCTCTTATAGTATCGAACAAAAAGGACGCTTTTGTGCTCGAACGGGCAAAAAAACTAGAAATAGAAGCCGTTACTTTTTCCAAAAATGAATTTGACACGACTGATCATGTGGTCAACTTTCTCCAATCAAAAAACATAGACTTTATCATTCTAGCGGGGTTTTTATTAAAAGTCCCGACCAATTTACTAAAAGCCTTTCCCTACAAGATAGTTAATATACACCCTGCATTGTTGCCAAAATTCGGGGGGAAAGGAATGTATGGAGACAATGTACATAAAGCTGTGATTGAAGCTAAAGAGTCGGAGTCGGGCATAACCATTCATTATATAAATGAGAATTACGATGAGGGAGATATCATATTCCAAACAAAATGTCCGGTTTTACCAAGCGACACGTTTCAAGATGTAGCAAAAAAAGTGCATACATTAGAGTATACGCACTTTCCTATAGTTATTGAGAAAATCCTATCTGAACAGATCTAACTTCTCAATCATTTTTTACTTCTACGGGTTTATTATTTATAGTTCTTGACCGAACGATTGTTCTCGGTCCTTTTTCCGGAGAAACTGGAGTTAAATCTTTTTTTTGCTGAGCAGGAACTTCAGGCTCCTCATCTATGATTATCAGTTGAAGGTTCTGAGGATACTGAACCTCTTTTAAGTCCTGTTTAAGGATATCTTTTTCAACATCATATATCTCCTCAGCTCTAGAAAGTTTCAGACGACGCATTGCCTTTTCAGTCAGCACAAGCCATATTTCACCGTTGGGATTAGGAGTGTTCGTCCTCAAATCTCGCGTTATCACATCTCCCGACATAAGCAAGTTCGCGATTTCCGGCCTTACAGGCATACCATTTACAAAATACGATGGCTTATCTCCATACGTTAAATATTTCGAGACAAGTTCATTCCTGGACATTCTTTTTTGTTCCAACAAAAGACTATCTGCATATGCCCTTGCACTTTTTTCTTTCTTATTGGCCGCAATATACTCTGTGGACAAACGATAGCTCAAGCTTGTATTCCCGGCCTTAAGTATAGCTTGATCCCTTTCTATTTCATTCAATATATCATTTACTTCTTTGACTGCTTTCAATGGAGTCAGATTCGGCTGTATCTCATTATAAAGAGAATCTACAACCCCTCCTTTGGAGCTAAACAAGAACTCAAAATCCGGCCCTACCAGCCCGGTATTTAAACGATTTACAATCTTAGTTGTATCTCCCGTAGTCACCCTATATTTCGTCCCTCCTATTTTTTGCGCCGCGGACAGGACAGGGAGGATAAGTAAAAAAGTCAATATATATCTATTTGCGTTCATTTGTGTTTAATTTATTATCCAATACCCCTATATTACTATATAATTGGCAAATATACAAGATTTTCCCGAAAGATATTTACACTCAATAAATTTAGTATACTTTTTAAGCTTTTATAGCCCTTAAAGTATTGAAAGGCTTTCTTATTTTCGTATTTTTGTACCTATAAAATATCAACTATAAAAATATAATCATGCCAACACCTCCATTCAAGTATCAGGAAACTTTTCCTCTTGGAAAGGATACTACCGAGTACCATCTTTTGTCAAAAGAATTTATTTCTACGTCAAATTTTGAAGGTCAGGAAATTCTGAAAGTACAACCGGAAGCACTTACATTATTAGCAGAACACGCATTTCATAATGTAGAATTTCTTTTGCGTCCCGAACATCAAGAACAAGTAGCTAAAATACTGTCCGATCCTGAAGCCAGCGACAATGACAAGTTTGTAGCCCTTACGTTTCTCCGCAATTCGGAAATATCTGCAAAAGGCATACTCCCATTTTGTCAAGATACGGGCACAGCTATCATTATGGGTAAAAAAGGTCAAAATGTATGGACCGGAGGAAATGATGAAGAAGCCCTATCAAAAGGGGTATACAACACATTTACCGAAGACAATCTGAGATATTCTCAGAATGCGCCGTTGGATATGTACAAGGAAGTAAATACAGGAACAAATCTTCCTGCACAAATAGACCTTTATGCAGTAAACGGAAATGAGTACAAATTTTTGTTTGTTGCCAAAGGCGGAGGCTCTGCGAATAAAACATATTTATATCAGGAAACAAAAGCGTTGCTTACTCCCGGAAAACTAGAGTCCTTCCTGATTGAGAAAATGAAATCATTGGGAACTGCTGCTTGCCCGCCATATCATATAGCATTCGTTATTGGAGGAACTTCAGCCGAAACAAATCTGAAAACGGTAAAATTGGCATCAACAAAGTATTATGACAACTTACCGACTTCGGGAAATGAGGGTGGACGCGCTTTCCGTGATCTAGAAATGGAACGCAGCTTATTAAAATCGGCTTATGACCTTGGACTTGGCGCCCAATTCGGGGGTAAATTCTTTGCTCACGACATCCGTGTTATACGTTTGCCTCGCCACGGAGCTTCATGTCCCGTAGGTATGGGCGTATCGTGTTCTGCCGACCGCAATATAAAAGGTAAAATAAATAAAGATGGCATTTGGCTGGAAAAGATGGAAGACAATCCTGCCCGCCTAATCCCTACTGAACTACAAAATGCAGGTGAAGCGGGTGGTGTGAAGATAAATCTGAATCGCCCAATGAAAGAAATTTTAGCGGAACTTACCAAATATCCGGTATCTACACGCTTATCCCTCACCGGAACCATTATTGTAGGACGCGATATTGCGCATGCAAAATTGCAAGAACGTATTGACAACGGAGAAGGTCTTCCTCAATACATAAAAGATCATCCTATTTATTACGCCGGACCTGCCAAAACCCCTAAAGGATATGCAAGTGGATCGATGGGTCCTACTACAGCCGGACGCATGGACTCATATGTAGATTCATTCCAATCGCAAGGAGGAAGCTTGATAATGATAGCAAAAGGGAACCGCAGCCAACAGGTTACAGATGCATGCCACAAACATGGAGGTTTCTATCTTGGTAGCATTGGTGGACCTGCAGCAATACTTGCCCAAGACAGTATCAAAAATTTAGAATGCCTCGAATACCCTGAACTTGGCATGGAAGCAATCTGGAAGATTGAAGTGGTAGATTTCCCTGCATTCATATTAGTTGATGATAAAGGAAATGACTTCTTTAAACAATTGAAACCGCTAAACTGTACTATGCTTTAATAGTCTGCATATAACAGAAAGAGGCTACCTGAATAGGTAGCCTCTTTTTATTTTTAGAAACTCAAATATTAATCTCTTCTACTCGTAGCGATCATTATATAGTAAATGAGTGTTGCTAAAGAACCTATTGCAGCGATAACATATGTATAGGCAGCCCATTTCAGAGCATCTTTAGCCATACCATGGTTACCAGCGCTTGTTATTCCGGCTGTATTAAGCCATGCCAAAGCTCTTTGGCTAGCATTAATTTCCACAGGTAAAGTAACAAAACTAAACAAGGTTGTTACAGCAAACAGCGCTATACCAATCCAGATAAGAGAAGGAAATGAATTGATCATAAATATCCCTGCAAGAATAACCCACATTACCCACTTAGAGGCAAAGCTAACTACAGGAACAAGGGTCGATCTCATTTTCAGAGGACCATATTCATACGCATGCTGCACAGCATGCCCACATTCGTGCGCAGCCACAGCTGCAGCCGCCACGCTATTACTTCCGTAAACTCCTTCACTCAGGTTTACTGTTTTATTAGCGGGATTGTAATGGTCTGTAAGCATTCCATTGGTAGATATGACTTTGACATCATAAATACCATTATCATGAAGCATCTTTTCAGCTACATCACGTCCGGTCATACCGCTATCCAAAGGTATCTTCGAGTATTTATTGAATTTGCTTTGGAGTACCTGAGATACGATCATGCCTCCAACGCCAATGACTATTAATAAAATCCAACCTATAAACATAATTATTCCATTTAAGTTAATATAGATATATGAAACAAAAATAATGCCACTTAGGTTTAATTTTGCTTTCTAATTATAGTTTGAGCCCTATCAGGTCCTAAAGAGACAATAGAAATAGGAATATTCAGTTCCTTTTCCAAAAATGCTATATAATCACTGAATTCTTTGGGAAATTCTTTTTCTTCCTGCATTTTTGTCATATCTGTCCTCCAACCTTTCATCTCTATATACACAGGCTTGATATTATCATCCGCCTCGAATGGGAATTCCGAAATCTTTTCTCCATTCAACTCATACGACACACAGGCTTTTATCGTTTCAAAAGAGTCTAGGACATCACTCTTCATCATAATCAGTTGAGTAACTCCATCCACCATTATCGCATAACGCAAAGCGACCAAGTCTATCCATCCACAGCGACGAGGGCGTCCGGTTACCGACCCAAATTCAAAGCCATATTCACGCAGCTTATCTCCAGTTTCGTCAAAAAGCTCTGTAGGAAACGGCCCACTACCAACACGGGTACAATACGCCTTGAATATACCAAACACTTCACCTATTTTACGAGGGGCAATACCTAATCCGGTACACGCTCCCGCCGTGATCGTATTCGAGGAAGTTACAAAAGGGTAAGAACCAAAGTCTATATCAAGCATTGTTCCTTGTGCCCCTTCTGCAAGGATTTTTTTCTCTTGTTTTATGGCATTGTTTATATAATGCTCACTATCGATAAAAGCAAACTCTTTTAGTTTAGCGACACCTGCAAACCACTCTTTTTCTATTTCAGCAAGAGCAGCCGTATCGAATCCGTATTGGTTAAGTATTTTCAGGTGTTTTTCTGTTGCTATTTTATATTTCTCCTCGAAATTATGCAGAAGATCTCCTACACGCAAACCATTACGACTAATTTTATCTGTATAAGTAGGACCTATACCTTTACCCGTAGTTCCTATTTTAGAGTCACCCTTTGCCGCTTCATAACAAGCGTCTAACAAACGATGGGTAGGAAGTATAAGGTGAGCTTTCTTTGACACAAGCAACCTCTTGGTTAAGTCATGCCCCGATGACTCTAAAGCCTCTATCTCTCCTTTGAATAAGGCGGGATCAAGCACAACACCGTTGCCTATGATATTAATTTTGTCACCTTGAAAGATACCCGAAGGAACAGATCTGAGGACATATTTCTTACCTTCAAATTCGAGTGTGTGACCGGCATTTGGCCCACCTTGAAATCTGGCTACAATTTCATATTCAGGGGTTAATACGTCTACAATCTTACCTTTACCTTCGTCGCCCCATTGCAACCCTAGCAATACATCTACTTTCATTTTTTCTTGTTAATGCGGATATTAGTATTTTCTGTTTTTTTCTTTTTTTTCTCTTCTGCGGCTTTTGCCCGAACACACCTATTACAGATACCATATATGTACATACTGTAATAGCTGACCCTAAATCGTTGTAGTTTTCTTTGCTGTGTAGCCGTAAAAAGATTTCCGTTTTTGTATTCCTTTACTTCTCCACAATTCAGGCAAATCAAGTGATCGTGATTTTCATTCCCATAAGCCCTTTCATACTGCGAGACATTAGCGCCAAACTGATGTTTTACAACCAATGCACAATCCAGAAGCAACTCTATCGTATTGTATAGCGTAGCTCGACTAACCCTGAACCCTGATTCGGTCATGGATACATATAGCGATTCCATATCGAAATGCCCCTTCGTAGAATAAATATGTTCCAGAATAGCGTATCTTTCAGGTGTCTTACGATGCTTGTGCAGATTTAAATATTCTGTAAACTCGTTTCTGACTTGTTCTTTTAATTTTGAATTATCCATTTATATAAATCAATACAAACAAAAATACATCTTTTTAAAGAAATAAGATGTAGTATCGGGAAGAAAATGCCATTTGTGTTTAAAACTTTATAAATGAATGATTTCTAAAATAAAAAAGAGAACTCTCCCGAGCTCTCTTTTTTGAAAGGAAATCAAAAAGAATATTAATAAATATTCAGGTTAGTATCTAATTCTTCGTCTTTATTCGCTTTGACATCACTAGCCTTGTTGTATTTATATTCAATCTTATGCGTCTTTATTTCTCCGTTAAAATCTTTCCATATAAGATCAATCGTTACCCCTTCCCTACCCTCTACCTTGTAAGGAGATAGATCGAAGGAAACATAGCTTTTTGACGGATAATGTTCAGGATCATTTTTTTGATTATGTCTGAATTCTAATTTCACTACATCCTCATCTTTTGAAAAATTCGGTTCCGCAGAAACAAGATTTATCATATGACTCTCAACTCCGCCAACATTGAAACCAAAGGAAATATTCAGATAACCTCCACCTTCCCATGCGGAAAACACTCTGACAGGACTGTGCCCAATACTGTCTTGCTTTATTTTATCATCCGGAGCAATATAAATAATATCTTTAGTCAGCACTTCGGAGAGACCATTCAGTTTAATGTAATGATCATAGCCATTTTGCGCATCAGACAAAATTGTATAATTAATTATGGCTCTTTTATTCTTAGGGTTAAGATTCAGCCCAACAGGCGCAGCTACCCAAAGCTTCTCACCACTATCTAATGTAAAATCGTAAGTATTATCTCCTATTTTATTTATAGTCGCTATAGATCTCCAATATTTATCAAGAGAGTAGCCTTCATCATCGCCGCAAGATGCAAATCCCAGCAATAAAAGCGCTGACATTGACATCATCAAGAATGAAATTGATTGTATATATTTCTTCATAATCTATTTTGGCTATTAAAAGATTGACTATGTATACTAGACTTAAAAAAACGCAATAGTGCTGCACACCGAAATGCAAATTAATGTTAACCGCTTCTTTTTTAACATTAATGAAGTAGCTTATCGTTTTTGTCTGAAGAATTCTTTTAGCAAGGAAAGGCATTCCTCTTCCAAAACTCCATGCGTAACAGTGGTCTTTGGGTGTAATATGGTAGGAGAAAAAGAAGAGTATCCCCTTTTGGGCTCTTTAGAGCCGTAAACTATTTTAGAAATTTGTGACCAAAGCAATCCCCCGGCACACATAGGACAGGGCTCAAGGGTAACATACAACGTACAGTCTGTCAGATATTTTCCACCCAACACATTTGCAGCAGCAGTTATCGCTTGCATTTCAGCATGAGCCGTAACATCGTTGAGTGTCTCTGTGAGATTATGCGCTCTGGCTATTATTCTCCCTTGACATACAACGACAGCTCCTATTGGAACCTCATTTTTGTCAAAGGCTATTTTGGCTTCATTCAGAGCCTGACGCATATAATATTCATCATTGAGAATAGAAGTCATCTGCGCATCTCGTTTTCTCCGAAGAGGGTAGGATAATCTTGTTCCAGATTTTTTAGTACATGCGCAATAATAGTTTCACGACACCAGCGTGAGCGGTTTTCTATTTTATATTTTTTCATATAAGAGGATATAAGAGCATACTCTTCTTCATTCAGAGAGAAAAGAAGATGTTTAGTCCTATTGCTCTGTATACCTTTCTTCTTGGGTTTCATTAGTGCAAAAGTAAGGACTTATCCCAATATGTGAAAGCATTTTGACAGGAAATAACAATCAGGAAACAGAACTACGAAAATAATTGATGAATAACAGGAATCAACAATGCCGTCATTACACCCATTAGCCCAATAGCTAAACCACTTAAAGCCCCTTCAATTACGCCCATCTCCATAGCTTTAGCTGTGCCAACACCGTGTGCCGAAGCACCCATAGCCAACCCTTTTGCTATACTACTTTGAATACCTAAAAGACGAAGGATCGGAGGACCGATAATACTCCCGAATATTCCACAAAACAACACAATAACAGCAGTCAACGACACATTGCCTCCCGATTGTTCAGCAATACTCATTGCAATAGGCGTGGTGACAGATTTTGGTTCGAGGCTATGGATCAACATCTGATCAGCGCCCGTTAGTTTTGCCAGCAATATAACACTCATGATGCCAACAAGACTTCCGACAAATATAGATGTGAGAATAGAGACTATATTACCTTTCAAATAAGCCAATTGCTCATAAAGAATATAACCTAACGCTACAACAGATGGCCCCAACAAAAAGCTAACAAACTGCCCCCCTTGCTCAAACGTTTGATAAGGCATGTTGGTAATTTTCAGAAAAGCTATTATAATGGCGATAGATATAATCATCGGATGAAAAAGACCTATCCGCGTTTTTTTGAAAACCCATTGACCAAACAGATAACTACCAAATATAAGCAGAAGTATAAATTCCGTGGATTCAAATAAATCTTTCATTTCTTCCTTTTTTCCATTTGTTGTTGAATAACTGCCACTACTGCTATAACCAGCACAGTGCTCACTGAGCAGACTACGAGAATAGACATCCAGAACTTACTTATGATTCCGTACGACCCTAATATTCCGGCTCCGGCAGGAATAAAGAATATAGCCATATTGCGAGTAAAAGTGTTGGCAACGTCTTTCACGTTTTCGGGATTAATGGCTTTAAAGTAAAGGCTGAGAAATAGGAGAATCATTCCGATTATATTTCCCGGCACAAACCCATCTATCAAATAGCTGATAGCCTGTCCCAGAAAATAGAACAAAAGAATGATAAAGATACCTTTTACCATTTTCATATGTACAAACTTATTTAGAATACGAGGTAAGCATTTCGTATAGCCTATATCGCAGATGATAACCGTCTAATTAACCGATGCAAAGGTAGATATTTTCTGTATGCTAATTGATTTATTCTTCAAATATCTCTAGTGAAAATTTTTCGCCATCAAAGACGCCATAAGAGAAGAAATTGATCCAATCGCCCAAAATCACTACCCGGCTCGTAGAAGACAACATCAAGTCGAGCATAATGTGACGATGCCCGAAAATGAAGAAATTGAGATTTGGGGCTTTTTTCAAATGATCTTTTGCAAAAAGCACTAAATGCTCTTTATCTTCGCCGAAATAAGGGGGCATTTCGTCATTATCACGATTGTGATTCGACCATCGTTGTGCAAAGCCGACAGTCCATCGGGGATGAATAGCTGCATATGCTATGCGACAGAGTTTACTATGAAAAATATTACGTAATATTTTAAAAGATGTGGAATCGTCGCCGAGTCCATCGCCATGCGCCAGAAAGAATTTCTTTCCATATATCTCTTTCACAAGAGGTTGTAGATGAACAATCATACCGCACTCTTTTTGCAGATAATCAGTAACCCAAATATCGTGATTGCCTATAAAAAAATGCACCTCGATGCCCATATCGGTTATCTCGGCTATTTTTCCCAGAAAACGTACAAACCCTCGAGGAACTACATTCTTGTATTCGAACCAATAATCGAAGATATCTCCAAGCAGATAGATTTCCGAAGCATCTTGCTTTGCCATATCCAGCCAACGGCAGAGTTTACGCTCTACCTCATGTTGGGGGAAATAACTTTCGCTTATTTTTACTGAAGGCAACGTCATCTGGTTCTGTTTACCGACATTCTTGTTGTGATAAGCAGACCCCATATGGACATCTGATAAGAAGTAAACTTTTTTACCCACGTCTTTGGCTTTTATAAAAATCCAAGTTCAAGTTTAGCTTCCTCACTAAGCATATCCTTGTTCCATTCGGGCTCAAACGTAAGATTCACAACTACATTATTGACCCCTTGCACCGATTCCACCTTGTATCTTACATCTTCAAGGATAAAGTCGGCTGCCGGACAGTTAGGTGCAGTCAAGGTCATCGTTATAGTTACATTGTTGCTTTCATCTATATCTACTTCGTATATCAATCCCAGATCGAATATATTAACAGGTATTTCAGGATCGTAAACAGTTTTAAGCATGTTTACAATCTTACCTTCCAATTCTAGTAATCCGCTCATATAATTATCATTTTTGTTCGTTATAAACATCTGCACAGAGTAGATAGTTTATAACCTTTCTAATTTACGACACAAAAATAATTAAAAAGATTGAGTAATCAGGTACATTTACAACAGTCCTTTATCTGCATAACTATAATAAGAGTGATCGCAGATTATCACATGATCAAGAAGTTTGATATCTAATATTTGCCCGGCTTCTTTCAACTTGCGGGTTATATTATTATCATCTCCGCTTGGATTAGTATTTCCCGAAGGGTGATTGTGACAAAGAACAATAGCTGATGCAAGCGAATCTATCGCCTCCTTCATTATCATCCTGATGTCTACTACCGTTCCTGCTATTCCTCCTTTACTCACTTGTATTTTTTTTATTACTTTATTTGCCCTGTTTAGCAGAAGTGCCCAGACTTCTTCGTGCTTCAGGTCAGCCAAAACAGGATGCAAGATTTGATAGACACTTTCACTGGATGTAATCTGAGGCTGAACTTCAACTTCAGACAACTTCCGCCTACGCCCTAATTCTAATGCGGCGATAATGGTTATAGCCTTGGCTTCACCTATTCCTTTGAAATTTTTGATAAGGTCTTTAATTGTAAGTTTCCCTAAAGTGTTTAGATTATTGGATACGCTGTGGAGTATGCGTTGAGCCAGCTCTACGGCTGTTTCATCTTTATTTCCCGAAGCGATAAGAATTCCCAGCAACTCTGCATCTGACAAAGACCCCACTCCTTTAAGTAGCATCTTTTCGCGTGGACGATCTTCTTCTGCCAGGTCTTTTATATTTAGCTTAGTCTTGTTTTCCATTGGTAAGTATGTTTGTTTCGTGTTAAGCTGCAAATATAAATATATTTGTCGTTCGTCAATAAAAAACCTCATAACGTTTGATGGTTATGAGGTTTTAATATCTAAAGAAAAGACTGTTAGTTCTTCACTCTTTCTACATACGAACCATCTTTCGTATTAATCTTAATCTTATCGCCTTCGTTGATGAACAACGGAACGCGAACTTCAGCTCCAGTTTCTACGGTTGCTGGTTTCAACGTGTTAGTTGCTGTATCACCCTTCATTCCAGGTTCTGTATAAGTTATCTCAAGAATAACGTTTTGCGGCATTTCTGCTGTTAATACAGTTTCGGTTTCGGCATGCACCTGAACTTCTACCATATCACCTTCTTTTAAGAAAGCCACACCTTCAATCATTTCTCCGGCAAGAGATATTTGTTCGAAAGTTTCGGTATTCATAAAGTTGTACCCCATATCATCCTGATAAAGGAATTGATAAGGACGTCTTTCTATACGTACTTCATCCAGTTTCACCCCGGCGTTGAATGTTCTTTCAAGAACACGTCCGGTAGTAACACTTCTCATTTTTGTACGAACAAAAGCAGCGCCTTTTCCTGGTTTCACATGTAGAAATTCGATAATAACATAGTATTGTCCATCTATGTCGATGCACATTCCATTTCTTATATCTGCTGTAGTTGCCATTAAATTTTATTTTATGTTTTGACTAAATTTTCGAGTTGCAAAGATAATAAATTACAGTTATCTGTCAACAATTGTCTATCAACAACTTGTAATACAACTCACAATTATTTAACAAAACCTCTATTCTTTAATAAATAGACAGGATTTGGCTCGGCCCCTCTGAATTTCTTATAAAGCACCATTGGCTCATCAGATCCACCTTTCGACAAAACATTGTCGCGGAAAGATTTTGCTGTTTCCTGATCAAAGATATTACCTTTCTCTACAAATGCCTGGAATGCATCTGAGTCTAAAACTTCAGACCACAGATAGCTATAATATCCTGAAGAGTATCCGCCACTGAAAATATGTTGGAAATAAGTACTCTTATATCTAGGTATGATAGAAGATATTAATCCTATCTCATTCATTGCATCCGACTCGAATTTGTTTACATCAAGACCTTTAAGCCCTTCTGTGTTTTTAGAAGAAAAATTAGGAGCTGTTTTAGTATACCATTTCATATCTAAAATAGCAGCAGCAACAAGTTCTGTTGTCATAAAACCCTGATTGAATTTGGATGCATTCTGTATCTTTTGAATCAATTCGTCAGGGATTACCGCTCCTGTATCGTAATGCTTAGCATACATTTTCAACACTTCCGGCTCAAAAGCCCAATGCTCCATTACCTGAGAAGGAAGCTCTACAAAGTCACGAGACACAGAGGTTCCCGAAATAGTATGGTAATTACTCTTCGACAGTAGGCCGTGCAATCCATGTCCAAATTCATGAAACATTGTTTCTACCTGATCCAACGTAAGCAAAGCAGGTTTGCCTTCTGTTGGTGGATTATAGTTTCCTACGTTGTAGATAAGTGGCTGAACAGGATTTCCGTTATATACTTCTTGCTTACGGAAACTACTCATCCAAGCTCCCGGACGTTTACCTTGGCGAGCGAAATCATCAAAATAGATAAGACCAATTTTAGAACCGTCAGCATCACTCACTTCATAAGCTTTGACGTCCTCCTGATAAACAGGAATATCTGTCCTTTCTTTAAATGAGATGCCATAAAGTTTATTTGCCACAGCAAACACCCCTTCACGCACATTGTCAGCTTTGAAATATGGCTTGATTTCATCCTCATTTAGAGCGTATTTTTCTTTACGTACCTTTTCAGCATAGTACCACCAGTCCCAAGGCTCTATTTTTATGCTTTGTCCTTCTTTTTTAGCAATAGCTTGCAGTTCAGCCTCTTCCAATTTAGCCTGAGGCAAGGCATATTTCCAGATACCGTCCAAAAAACTCATTACGTTTTCTGGTGTTTTAGCCATCGTTTCTTCCAGAACATAGTCAGCATGAGATTTATAGCCCAGCAGGCTTGCCTTTTCCTGACGAAGGCTGACTATCTTCTTGATATTCTCTTTATTGTCAAACTCGCCTCCATTGTTAGCTCGCATATACATTGCCTTATACAATTTTTCGCGAAGCGAACGATTGTCAGCGTATTGCAAAAATGGCTCCCAGCTAGGTTTGCTTAACCCGAATACCCATTTACCTTCAAGACCTTTCTTCTCAGCCAATTTAGCAGCAGCCGCTACAATATCGTCCGGTAAACCGGCGAGATCTTCTTTATTATCAATCACTAACTGGTAGCTATCTGTCTCTTTCATCACATTCTGACCAAAGCTCAAAGTTGCATCACTCAACTCTTTGTTGATCTCACGCAAACGGGCCTGTTTTTCAGCATCTAAAAGTATACCTGAACGAACAAAGCCTTTGTAAATTTTGTCCAGTAACATCTTTTGTTCGGTAGTCAATTTGGCAACACTCGTTGTGTCATCGTGAACAACTTTAATTCTATCAAAAAGCTTTTGGTTCAGATTGATATTATCATAGTGAGCCGTAAGTTTTGGAGCAATCTCTTTATCTATGCTTTCATAAATAGAATCGGACATTGTTCCTGTCATCACAGAAAATGTAGAGCTTACACGACCGAGCATTCTTCCTGCGTGATCCAACGCCACAATAGTATTTTCGAAGCTAGGGGCTTCGGCGTTATTGATTATAGAATCTATTTCAGCCGAATGACGTTTCATTCCTTCCTCGAAGGCAGGTAAATAATGCTCGGCTGATATTTTATCGAAAGGGGGTACACCGTCAGGCGTATTAAACTCGGAGAAAAAAGGATTTTCTTCACCCTTATTGCTTGTAGTATTACAAGAATAAACCATAATTAGTAAACTAAGAATTAAAAATAATTTTCTCATACAAAAAGTATAGATTTAATTAAAAGAAAATGAATTGAATGAAACACAAAAGTAAGGAAAATTTGCGTCTAAACCGAAACTATCTGGTAGCAGGAGAGATAAAACAGAGGATAATTAACTAAAAATCCGATTAAATTTGCTAAACTTGTAATATTATAATTAAAAATTTACATGTTCAAAAATCTTTTTTCTCCCAAAGGGCGAATACGTAGACTTGAATTTGGCATTAGTGTTATCATAGTCTGTATATTTGGTCTTATGATCAGTGGAATTATGGTCATCAAGAAAGCACCAATATTTTGCCTTTTACATATTCCTTTTTTATGGTTTATGGTTATAGAAACCATAAAAAGATGCCATGATAGAGGTAAAAGTGGCTGGTACCAACTAATTCCTTATTATTTTTTTTGGTTGTTGTTTGCCGAAGGGGACTATGGTAAAAACAAATACGGTTCTAATCCGAAAAATATACAGGTAGCGTTAAAGGATAGCAAATGCAAGACAAGTAATAACTAAACAATATAAAAAATGATACTAGACAGTCTGAAAAATTCAGAAGCTTACGAAAAGCTTCACCCATTATTTAAAGAAGCGTTTGATTATTTAAAATCAATAGATTTCACAAAAGCTGAAGTGGGAAAAACCGAACTAAAAGGAAAAGACCTTTTCATAATGGTGAGCGACAGCGATATGAAAACAGAAGCTGATGCGAAGATGGAAGTTCACAATAAATATCTTGACATACAACTTCCTATCAGCAAACCGGAAACATACGGATGGAAAGCACGTGCCGAACTAAAAGAGGAACGTGACACATTTAACGAAGAAAAAGATATTCAGTTCTTTTATGATAAAGGCACAACTTTAGTTACTGCCGTGCCGGGTGATTTTGCTATTTTCTTTCCTGAAGACGGACATGCTCCGTGCATAGGTGAAGGCAAAATAAGAAAAGTGGTAGTAAAAATAAAACTTTAAGAAAAGACAAGTCATAAAACAATTGCCATGCTTAAATTAATTAAAAACGATCCTTGGTTAGAACCATACAAGGAAGCTATAGAAGGACGTTATAATTATGTGCTGCAAAAAGAAGCTAATCTTACCGACAATGGGAAAGTCTCGCTTTCCGATTTTTCTTCGGGCTATCTTTATTTTGGTCTGCACAAAACTGAAACCTCATGGGTGTTTAGGGAGTGGGCTCCCAATGCAACAGACATCTATATGGTTGGTGATTTTAACGGATGGCAAAAGACAGAAGCATTTAGGCTTCAAGCTAAAGATAATGGGATATGGGAAACAGAACTTCCTCTTGACAAAATCCATCATGGAGACTTATTCAAGTTGATGGTTTGTTGGAATGGAGGGGAGGCTGAACGCATTCCGGCTTGGGCTACACGTGTAGTGCAGGACGAAAACACTAAAATATTCAGCGCTCAGGTCTGGTATCCCGAGAACTCTTATCAGTTCAGAAACAATAATTTCCTTCCGAAGACAGATCCGCTATTAATATACGAGTGTCATATAGGAATGGCTACTGAAGCCGAGAAAGTTGGAACTTACGAAGAATTCAGGCTTAACGTATTACCCCGAATCAGAGAAGATGGCTACAATGCTATCCAGATAATGGCCATTCAGGAACATCCCTACTATGGCTCATTTGGATATCATGTATCTAGCTTCTTCGCGGCATCATCACGCTTCGGCACTCCCGACGAATTGAAGCATCTGATAGATGATGCGCACTATTTAGGCTTGGCTGTGATTATGGACATCGTGCACTCACACGCCGTGAAGAATGAAGCAGAAGGGCTCGGTCGATTCGATGGTTCTTACAATCAATATTTCCATAGTGGTAGTAGACGAGAACATCCAGCTTGGGATTCTCTTGTTTTCGATTATGGCAAGAATGAGGTGATGCATTTCCTTTTATCCAATTGCAAATTTTGGCTCGAAGAGTATCAATTTGACGGATTCCGTTTTGATGGAGTTACTTCAATGCTGTATTATAGCCATGGTTTAGGAGATAATTTCACAGGATATCCGGATTATTATAACGGAAACGAGGATGAAGATGCTATCTGTTATCTGACTTTGGCAAATAAACTGATACATGAAATAAACCCCAATGCTATTACTATTGCTGAAGAGGTAAGTGGTATGCCGGGGTTGGCTGCGTCCATAGAAGACGGTGGGTATGGGTTCGATTACAGGATGGCGATGAACGTCCCTGACTATTGGATTAAAATAATAAAAGAGAAGCAGGATGAAGATTGGCATCCGACCGGTATATTCTGGGAATTGACTAACAGACGTGTTGATGAAAAGACTATATCATATGCCGAAAGTCACGATCAGGCTCTCGTCGGAGACAAGACTATTATTTTCAGATTAATAGACTCCGACATGTATTGGTATATGTCGAAGCATTACGGAAGTTCGTATGCTACCGACAGAGGTATTGCCTTGCATAAAATGATACGTCTAGCTACTGCCTCTACTATCAATGGCGGCTATCTCAACTTCATGGGAAATGAATTTGGACACCCGGAATGGGTTGATTTTCCACGTGAAGGGAATGACTGGTCACATAAATATGCACGCCGTCAATGGTGGCTAGCAGACAATAAAGATCTTCGTTATCATTATTTGGGCGATTTCGACAAGGCAATGCTTTCTCTCATATCATCGGTCAAGCATTTTGAAAAGACTCCCGTTGTAAGACTATGGGATAAAGATGAAGATCAGGTGCTAGCTTATCAAAGAGAAGATTTGATTTTCGTTTTCAATTTCAATCCGAGTAAGTCATTCTCTGACTATGGCTTCTTAGCTCCCGAAGGGAAATATAAGGTTGTATTGGATACTGATTCTACCGATTTCGGCGGGAATGGGCTGACTGACGATTCTATCGAGCATTTTACAATGTCTGATAAATTATACGAGAAAGACGGCAAAGGATGGCTGAAACTATATATCCCCGCCCGTACGGCATTTGTATTGAGAAAGATGAACTGACACAGGTCATCGTAGAGTATAGGATAAAAAATAAGCGGGTTTGAAAACCCGCTTATTTTTTAGTCGTTATGATATGGAATATTTTTATGTTCACAGAACTCTATAACCTTGCTCTTTACATCTCTTATATCTTTATACAGCAACTCTGACAAATCCAATTTTTGTTGCTTTTGTTCTCCATTTGTCAAGAAGACAATATAAGCCAATCCAATATTTATCTTGCTGACCGTTGTCCAGTCTAATTTTATTTTCTTTGTTTCTATTGTATTATTTGTTATTTGCAAGATAGGAGTTGGTTGCCAAATTGTATTTCTCAATAGTATAATAGCTCCACAAATAGCATAGAATAATCCTAAGAAGAATCTATAATTATAAGCATTTTCGGTTACGCATATAGCTATACCTCCCGCTATCATACAAACAGAAAATGTTATATATGCTGTTTTCAAAACTTTAGGCACCTTGCTGTAGTTTACAATCAAATCATCCATGAGCTAATAATTTAGTTTATATGAAGGCATGAATTTATATAAAAAAATGCTATTCTTTGCAAATATCCTTTATAATTAATCCAGCTAATGTAAATCCGAATACGGCTGTTACATGCACCAATGTGCCATTCGTCTGAGCTTTAACGCTCGGATTTTCCTGCTTCAACAATTCTGAACTTTTCGACTCATCACCCTCATACTTGAACCCCTTATTTTCAAGAACTTCATCGCTATACACACACATAAACTTTTTAGACGGGCGTCCACTTTGCTTCATTTTTCGCCGCAAAGCTGCTGCAAGCGGGCATCCTGCCACTTTCCAAAATTCAGCGGTTTTTATTCTGGTTGGATCCATTTTTAAAGCAGCTCCCATCGATGAAAACAGTTTTGCATTGGTGCGAGTAGCTGTTTGAATCAAATGTACTTTATGTTTTAAGCTATCTATAGCATCTATGATATAATCATAAGAGTTTAACTCAAAAGAATCAGAAGATTCTTCGCTGTATACATCAGCAATCGTAGTTACTTCAGCATCGGGGCTAATATCCAAAAGCCTTGACTTTAATACATCTACCTTTCTTTGTCCTATTGTTTTGGTCGTAGCCATCAACTGACGATTGATATTCGTTTCGCAAACTTTATCGGAGTCTACTATCGTAAGATGCTTCACTCCCGACCGGATAAGGCTTTCAGCACACCAACTACCAACGCCGCCCACTCCAAACAAAATAATACGCACACTACCAATCTTATTTATCAAATCTACACCGAGCAGCAATTCTGCACGTTTAAAAATACCTTTTTCTTCTTGCATTATAACTTAAGTCTATTTTTTCGGGCTGTAAACTTACAATAATTATTCTTGATTTTATGTTAAGAGAAATAATGATGTATCTTTGTTTTTTCAAAAGAATAACAACTATGAATATCTTATTGCTAGGAAGTGGTGGACGCGAAAATGCTCTTGCTTGGAAAATAAAACAAAGCTCGAAAGTACAGAACCTATATGTTGCACCGGGTAATGCCGGTACTCATTCGATAGCTCATAATGTAGATATTTCGATAACAGATTTTCCAGCCATAAAAAAATTTACTCTTGATAATAAGATTGATGTCGTTATCGTTGGCCCTGAAGAACCTTTGGTTAGGGGCATTTATGATTACTTCGTTACAGACAAAGATATTAGTCACATTCCTGTGATTGGCCCTTCTCAAGAAGGCGCGAAACTAGAAGGAAGTAAAGACTTTGCCAAACAATTCATGATCAGACATAATATCCCGACAGCACGCTACAAAAGCTTTACAATAGATCAATTGGATGAAGCATATAGCTTTCTAAATGAACTGGAGGCTCCTTATGTCCTTAAAGCTGATGGTCTGGCTGCGGGAAAAGGTGTATTAATTATCAACGATCTGAATGAAGCTAAGCGTGAGCTAAAAGAAATGCTCGGCGGAATGTTTGGTGATGCCAGCAAAACTGTTGTAATAGAAGAGTTTTTATCTGGAATAGAGTGTTCGGTCTTTGTACTTACTGATGGTGATTCATATAAAATACTTCCGGTAGCAAAAGATTATAAGCGGATAGGTGAGGGCGACACTGGACTCAATACAGGAGGTATGGGTGCCATTTCGCCGGTTTCATTTGCAGACGACGCCTTCATGAAAAAAGTGGAGGAGAGAATTGTTATTCCGACTGTTGAAGGATTGAAGAAAGATAATATTGTATATAAAGGCTTTATTTTTATCGGGCTGATTGAAGTTAAAGGTGAGCCAATGGTTATTGAGTATAACGTCAGAATGGGTGATCCTGAAACCGAAGCAGTTATGCTGCGGATAAAATCCGATTTAGTATCCTTATTTGAAGGTGTTATGACCGGAACATTAAAGGATAAAACACTCGAAATTGACGACCGTTATGCAGTAACTGTAATGCTTGTATCAGGAGGATATCCGGGTGATTATGAAAAAAACAAAGAAATGTCCGGTTTGGACTCTGTCACTGACAGCATTCTTTTTCATGCCGGAACGAAATTGGTAGGCGATAAAATTCTGACAAACGGAGGTAGAGTTATTGCAGTGAGTTCTTATGGAGAAACAAAAGATGAAGCCTTGGCTCTATCATTTAAGAATGCAGAAAAAGTTTTATTTGATAAAAAGTATTACAGAAAAGATATCGGTTTCGATCTAAAATAATAAATGAAGTTCTTACGATTCTATAAAAGTAACATAGCAGAAGGAAGGGGTATTTTAATCTTTTCCATCCTTGTTGCAATTCTCGTTCGGCTTATTTTCTACTTTTCCATAAAAGATATCACTCCGCCGGTTTCTGACGGATATCTGTGGCAACTTATCTCTCCTCTATTCGAAGACTCATTCGCATCTTTAATAGGGAGCAGTATTCTTGTCGCAGGAATAGCCTTGATGGTTGCACATCTCAATACAGCTCACGTATTAATAAGAAGACGCACGATGTTGCCTCCTGCGATTATTATACTTCTATTCAGTTGCCACCCCATGTTTATGCAAATGTCGCCAAATTACGCTGCTGTATTATGCATGTTATTTGTAATAAACATACTATTCGAAGTATATAATGCAAGTGAGAGAGCCGTGGGTGCCTTTAGAGTTGCTTTCGTTTTATCTCTGGGAAGCCTATTCGCACCCGTTATGCTTGTTTACATACCTCTTTCATGGGTGACATTAGCCATAATGAGATGTATGAATTTCAATTCATTTCTCGCAGCGATTTTAGGGGCTTTAATTATTTATTTCCCGGCTTTTTCATTTTATATATTTTCAGATCAGCTAGATTTATTTTCAAAACCATTTCTAGCAATATTGGATGTGAGCACTTTACCTCTTTTTCAATTTGATTTAATTTTATGGGGAGGGTTGGCTTTCTTCTTACTCTTATTAAGCCTGATAATAGGGAATAACTATATCAATAGCTATAAAGATAAGGTTAAGATACGCGCTTACTTATCGACTTTGAGCTTTATTACCATTACAGCAATCTTACTTTTCCTATTTTTGGATATCAACCCAGAAGTCAATTTATATGTAGCTATTGGAGTAGGTTCTTTGCTCCTTTCCCATTTTTTTGCACTTGTAGAAAGAAAAGGTGGCGCTATTTTGTTTCATATATTCATATTACTCCTTCTGTCTATTTACATATTATCTTTTTTTGAAATTCCATAATCCGTGAGAATCAGCACTGTTAGCACTTTTCGACATAGTTTTTTGTATAAATATTTGCTGGTTTCGACAAAAAGCAGTAATATTGCATCCGATTTCGAGACAAGCTCAAAAATCAGGTCCTATAGCTCAGTTGGTTAGAGCACATGACTCATAATCATGGGGTCCTTGGTTCAAGCCCAAGTGGGACCACTTTAAAATGAAGCACTTACAGTTAAATGTAGGTGCTTTTTTGTTTTCAGGAAAGATCGTTTTAATATCGATTTAACTTTGTGATTAAACCGAGAGTTAAACCTATTAATTAAACCTTGAGGACAACAGTTATATAATGCTTATTCAAGGCTAAAATTCACTCAAGTAGGGATATCTTTAAACAAATAGCTAATGTTTTCCATACAGAAAAACATTAGCTATTAAGAAACTTATAGTAATTATAAATAGATAAGAATAAATTCTTGCGTTTCTTTAGTTCAACTTGCCTATATAAATTAAGATACGCATCCATGTGTCTCTCAATCGTAAACGAATTTGCATATTTTATCACTTCACCTATAAATTCTTGGTTGTTATAAAAACTATCGAGATTAGACTCTATCAGTTCCTTCATTTGCTCTGGCTCGAAATTATCCCAAAAAAAAGCATACTTATCCCCTATCTCCGGCAAACTAGTGTAATTAGAAGAAAAAACCGGTTTGCCAAATAGCATTGCTTCAATAAGAGGATAACCAAATCCCTCGAATTTAGAAGGAAATAAGAAAGCCTTACAATTTCTATACATCCATACCTTTTCTGCAGGACTTATAATTCCAGAAACAAATACATTCTTAATATTTTCATATGCAATACGCTTTTCAATATATTTAGCATACTCAAATTTATTATCCCCACATATATACAAGTCATATTCGGGTATGAGTTTCATCATATCCAATAGTACATGAAAATTTTTCTTCTCCAATACCTGTCCTATTGTAAAGAAAAATTGGCGATTGCAATCTACGAAAGCAGGTTTAGCCTCTGGATCTTCAGCAATGCTATGTTCACCTACATAGTTAAGAACAACAGGCTTCCCACGCAAATCCAGATTAGCATCCAATTCCTTTATTGTAAAGTTGGAAATAGCAGTAACAACATCGGCAATATCTACTATAGACTGCTGTCGTTTCAACTTCCGTCTAGCTTTATTGAGCTCCCTCTCGTATAAAAAATTCAGGTCATGAATTGTTATTATCCTTACCGTACGATTCGCTACAGAGATGTACTTTACTTGCTGTGAAATACTATGCCAAATATCGAAAGAAGGAAATAAAAAAGGATACCACTTATAGCTACGCCTACACTCAAGATAATTAACATGACTACCGAATACCCCAATATATTCTTTCGGAACAAAAAGAGTTATATCTAAGTCTTGTATTTTATCAGAATTATTCTTTATATAATTACCATAATTCAAAGATAATTGTCCAAAACCATTATTAAGATATTCTAAATACCTAAGATCAATTAAAATGCGTCTCTTCATATTAAGCTATAGTCTACTAACAATAAATTTATATTAATCCTCTTTGGATATATTCCTACGTTTCTCGAATAATGTCTTCTTATGCAAAAGGGACACTTCTCGTTTCGAATATTAAAAAAAACATCTTCCAAAATGAAAGCTAAGATAATATTAATGGGTATAATCAACAAAGCGGAGGATGAATAATTATAAATAAATCGAAGGGTTGGTGTAAAAGATATCTGCCGTAGGGTACTGTGCGGCATATTTGGTTTCGGATTGTCAGCTATTGGCTAAAACATAAAAAGTCCCCATACTTAATCGTATG
>POVV01000467.1_pt1 | contig 25639 bp, 28 predicted proteins | sample 1560271 | NCBI WGS metagenome assembly POVV01 (sample SAMN08337232, study PRJNA429181) | Bioreactor metagenome, whole genome shotgun sequencing project. | biome: cows' rumen and soil; feature: anaerobic; isolation source: anaerobic chemostat enrichment culture, galacturonate as sole carbon... | reverse complement strand
TGCCTCCATATTTAACTTGTTGACATCTGTAAAGCTTGATGTTTTTTCTTCAAGAATCTGATTCGCCAACACCTGAAAATCTTTATTCAACTGATCCCGTGTATTTGTCAGTTCCATTTGCTGAACCCGCAATTGGTCTTCTTTTGATTGTAGTATTCCTTTTAATTCAGTAATTTCCCGAACATAATCGAGCTGCTCGCTTCTTAATTGATCTTTATCTTCCGATAAGCGATTAATTTCATTCTTTAGGTCAACTTCTCGCAATTTGCTGCTTCTTTGTAAAAAGAATATAGAGATAATTGATAGTACAAGTATTATCGATGCATAAACTAATTCCATATCTAAGGCGTTATTTTAAAAGCAGAAAGTTATTTAAAATATAATCTTTAACAAAATTTGCCTGAAAAAACTTGTGAACATTCGAGTGCAGAGATATTTTTGTTTCTTGTTTAAAGATGAAAATAATATACAGTAAACATTTTCCGCCAAAGGGATTCGGAGCCATTAACTTATTTAGCCTTATTGTTGCACGCAAAGAATATGGTGAGTTAAACGATGCTGAGAAGAATCATGAAAAGGTACATACTAAACAAATGTTAGAATTGCTGTTTATCTTTTTTTATATAGCATACATAACAGAATGGCTTATAAGATTCATTCAATATAGAGATGGGAAAAAGGCATACTATAACATTTCATTCGAAAGAGAGGCATATACTAATATGTATGATTTCGACTATTATAAAAAAAGAAAATTATTTACGTTTATAAAATATTACAGAATAGTATGAACCGACTTTTATACATATTTTTTATTGCTATAATAGGAACATCATGTATTCAAGGCCAAAATAAAACAGAGGAAAAAAATATGCAATACAACAAACTAACACCCGAGGAAGAACGGGTTATTATACATAAAGGAACTGAAGCACCATACACAGGAGAATACGTAAACAATAAGAAAAAAGGCACATACGTATGTCGAAGATGTAATACTCCATTATACAATTCATCAGACAAATTCGATTCGCATTGTGGCTGGCCTTCTTTCGACGATGAAATAGAAGGTGCGGTAACTAGAGTGCCCGACGCTGACGGTATGCGTACAGAAATTATTTGTACTAACTGCAAGGCGCATCTAGGACATGTATTCATGAATGAAGGCTTTACAGTAAAAAACACAAGGCATTGTGTCAATTCAATTTCCTTAAAATTTATAGCAGAAGAAAACAAAATGATAAAGAAAGCTTATTTTGCCTCAGGATGTTTTTGGGGTACAGAGTATTATTTTATGAAAGCCAAAGGAGTGTACCATACTGCTGTTGGTTTTATGGGGGGGCATGTAGAGAATCCAAGTTATGAGCAAGTTTGCCAAAAGAACACCGGACATCTGGAAACGACAGAGGTCGAATACGACATAACTAAAACGTCTTATGAAGAATTAGTCAAACTATTTTTCGAAACACATGATTTTACCCAAACAAACGGACAAGGTCCAGATATAGGGCCTCAATATTTGTCTTGTATTTTTTACACAACCAATGAAGAAAAAGAAATAGCTGAAAAGTATGTCAAGATACTAGAAAGCAAGGGCTATAAAGTCGCGACCATGCTAAAGCAAGCTTCTACATTCTGGATGGCAGAAGGTTACCATCAGCAATATTATGAGCACAAAGGTACAAAACCATACTGCCATGTATACAAGCAAATATTCTGACATTAAAAAAATATTGTTTTATTCGATATATTTAAATGATTCGCATTATTTTTGCCTATAAACAAAATCTAACTTAACTGAATTATAAAAATAACAATTATGCTTAAAACGATTTTATCTGTTTCTGGTAAACCAGGGCTTTACAAATTACTATCTAACAGTAAAAATATGATTATTGTAGAGTCATTAGTAGATAAGAAAAAAATACCTGTACACCCACGAGACAAAGTTGTGTCTCTTGGCGACATATCAATTTATACTGAAACAGATGATGTTCCTCTCAAGAATATACTTCTTTCCGTAAAGCAAAAGGAAAATGGAGTGAAAGCTTCCATAGCACCTGGTTCAAAGCCGGAAGAACTAAAAAAATACTTTGAAGAAGTACTCCCTGAGTTTGATAGAGACAGAGTATACCCGACAGACATTAAGAAAATAATAACTTGGTATAATATTTTAATTGAATCCGGTATTGATTTCGAAGTTGAAGAGAAAGCTGAAGAGACAGAAGAAATAAAAGACTAGAATTAAATATAAGAGGAAGGGTCTCAGATTTCTGAGACCTTTTTTTTTCGATAAAAGCAGATAAAAAAAGAGCGGAATTTAATTCCGCTCTTTTTTATTCGTTTTTTATTCTTCTCAGAATTATTCAGCAAAGAAAATTGCAACACGGTTCCATGCATTTTCTGCATATGGTTGTTCTGTATCACCTTTCCACTCAACTGTTACACGATTACTTGCAATGTTGTATTTGTTGATCAACGCATTAGCAACATTTTTAGCACGTTTTTCAGAAAGTTTCAAGTTAAACGGAGCAGTACCTGTTTTCTTATCAGCATAACCGATAATTTTCACTTTCTTGCTAGAGTTATCTTGTAGATATTTAGCAGTGTTGAATATGCTAACTTCTTGATTTTTGTCGATAACTGCACTACCAAGACGGAAGAATACTACGTTAGAAACGAAAGAGCCTTTTCCTGGGGCTTCTTTAATTACTTCTTTAATTACTTCTTTCTCTACGATTTTAGCAGGTTGATTTTTTAATCTTTCATTTTCTTGACGAAGTCTGTTGATTTGGTTATTCAAATCATCGATTTGTCCTTGATCTCTAAGCAACGCTTCAGAGAAATCACCTTTACCTAGTTTGAATACTAAGCTAGCAGAAGCACCTACAAGTCCATCATATGTGTTAGTACCTGCACCATTGAAAGCTTCTTTAAGTAACATCGCTGATAAATCAACATCTAAAGCTACTCTATTAGATAATCTGAATTTGTTGATAATACCACCATTGATAGTAAAGTTTCTTTGCTTATTCTGGTATTTTTTACCATGCAATTTATAATCCCAACCGTAACCAAAACCTACACCTAAATAAGGTATAAAGCTATAAAAACGGTTTTCATTATAGTTTCCTAAATAGTTAGATACATTCCACAAGAAATCAAGTTCTCCTGCAACATATTTACTATGGATCATAGAGTTCGCATCATTGATAAAATTATGCAAAGCTCCTCCTTGGAATTTCAAACGTCCTCCGATGAACGGATTATACCATTTTCCAACTTGGATAGTCGGAGCAACAGTAAGACGATTCAAGAAATCGGCATCACCATTATTATCACCCAATACGAAGTTTGCGCCAGCACCCACACCGACAAACCAATTATCCCAAAAACCATTATCAGCAAAAGTCGCTGTACGACCAGGTTTAGTACTAAATCCGCTTTCTTGAGCTGAAATAGTAATAGCCGCAAAAACTAAAACTAAAAGTAAACTTACTTTTTTCATAATCAATCTTTTTAATTATAATTAAACACTCTCTTTTTCTCTTAATTATCTTTTGTATACCACGTATACAACCTATTCAGTCCCGTTTCAATGTCAACCTTATGCTGCCATCCTAACGAGTTGAGCTTCGACACATCTGACAATTTCCGCATTGTTCCATCAGGTTTTTCAGTATTAAACCATAAATCACCTGAGAAACCAACTATATTTTTTATAAGTACTGCAACGTTTTTTATAGATATTTCAACTCCAGTTCCTATGTTAATATGTGTATTTTTAACTTCTTTATCCTTTATAACATTGTTTAAGTCTAAAAAGTTTACAGACTCCATTACAAAAACGGTTGCATCACCCATTTCTTCGCTCCACAAGAATTCTCTCATCGGTGTTCCTGATCCCCATAATTCAACCTGAACTTTATCGTCAAGTTTGCGAACTCCGTATTTTTCGATAACTCTCAATATATCTTTCTCTTGCGCACTACCATCCACTTCTTCGATCGGACGTGCATTCAGATCTTTGCGAATGAGATCCCACTCATCATTTTCAAGACACTTCCCTAGATGTATCTTTCTTAGAATAGCTGGCAATACATGAGACGTCTCTAAATCAAAATTGTCATTTGGTCCATATAAATTAGTAGGCATGACAGCTATAAAATTAGTCCCGTATTGAATATTATAACTCTCGCACATTTTTAAACCGGCAATTTTAGCTATCGCATATGGTTCATTCGTGTATTCCAAAGATCCAGTCAAGAGATACTCTTCTTTTATTGGTTGATTAGCTTCTTTAGGATATATACAAGAACTACCTAAAAAGACCAACTTTTTCACACCATTTACATATGACTGATGAATTACATTGTTCTGTATCATCAAGTTTTCATATATAAATTGTCCTCGATATGTGTTGTTTGCAATAATGCCACCAACCTTCGCTGCAGCTAAAAATACATATTCCGGTTTTTCTTTTGCAAAAAACTCAGCAACAGCTTTTTGATCTGTAAGGTCTAATTCTGAATGGGTTCTTAATATAAAGTTCGAATACCCTTTATTCTTAAGACTTTTTAAAATTGCAGATCCAACCAAGCCCCTATGACCAGCTATGTATATTTTAGCACTTTTATCAATCATCGAAATTATCTTTACTCAAAATAATTAAGAATTTTGTATCCCCCAATTTTGAGATATTCTTCTTTCTTCATCAATTCAACATCATGAACAACCATATCCTGACACAAGGCTTCAAGAGTATATGTAGGCTCCCAGCCTAGCTTTGTCCGTGATTTTGTATTATCACCGATAAGAATATCAACCTCTGTTGGTCTGAAATAAGCAGGATCAACTCCCACCACAATTTCATCTATCCTTTTTTTGAAACGCTCAAGATATTGTTCACCTACCACCTTGGAAAATTTTTCTTCATCAATTTCAACAACGGAGCCTTGTTCTTTTTCGTTTTCACCACGAAAATCAATTTTTACACCAACTTCAGCAAAAGACATTTTTATAAAATCTCTAATAGTCGTTGTCACTCCTGTCGATATAACATAGTCGTCCGGTGTGTCTTGTTGCAAAATCAGGTACATTGCCTTGATATAATCTTTAGCGTGCCCCCAATCCCTCTTGCTGGACAAGTTACCCATATAAACCATATCTTGAAGCCCTAATGCTATACGAGCAACTGCTCGGGTAACTTTTCGGGTAACAAACGTCTCTCCTCTTAATGGCGACTCATGATTAAAAAGGATACCATTACTGGCATGCATGCCGTAAGCCTCCCTATAATTGACGGTTATCCAATAGGCATACAATTTAGCTACAGCATAAGGACTTCTTGGATAAAACGGTGTGGTTTCCTTTTGCGGAATTTCTTGTACCAATCCATAAAGCTCAGATGTTGAGGCCTGATATATTCTGGTTTTAGAAGTTAAATTTAACAAACGTACAGCTTCAAGTACACGAAGAGTTCCTATTCCATCAGCATTTGCAGTATATTCTGGGACATCGAAACTAACTTTTACATGGCTCATTGCTGCAAGATTATATATTTCATCTGGCTGAATATCTCCTATTATACGAGTCAAATTCATGCTATCTGTCATGTCTCCATAATGAAGAATCATATTACGATTCTCATGATGTGGATCTTGATATAGGTGATCTATTCTATCAGTGTTAAACATCGAAGATCTTCTCTTCAGACCATGGACTGTATATCCTTTTTTTATCAAATATTCTGATAGATAAGCTCCGTCTTGACCTGTAACGCCTGTGATAAGTGCTACTTTACTCATATATAATCACTTAATATTATCGTCCAAAAAAATCATTAAGGTATGCTCCTATTCAGAGCAATTCTAAAAAAACTTCTTCGAGGCATTCCAAACCTCATCAGAAAGAGTTACTCAAGGCACAAAGATAGTTTTTTTTTAACTAAAACAAACAAAAAAGTCTCTAATTTTAGCTTTTCATTTCGCATTTCCCCTTACATATTGTTTAATAAAGATTAATTATGTAATTCAAAACAAGACATTTCCTGGCGTTATGACACTTCCTAAAAACGGCTATTTTATCACAATAAGCTATATTTTAAAGGAGCACAGCTATAGTAAAGGTGAGAATAAACGCATTATAGACTCCTTAAACTTTGAAAAACGGGATCTTTTATCCCATTCCTCGAGGAGTAGCAATGTCGATCGCTCCATATCTTCAAAGAAGATTTCTTGTGCCTTACGACATGTCTCTTCGTTGTAAATAAACGCATCAATCTCGAAGTTATGCTCAAAACTGCGAATATCCATATTTGCAGAACCTGTTATAGTTAATGAACTATCTATAGTCATCAATTTTGAATGCAGGAAACCCGCTTCAAAAAAATAGACATTAACCTTGGCGTCCAACACTTCTTTGAGGAAAGACATTGTAGCTATATGTACAAATGTAGTGTCCGAATGACGAGGAAGCATTAGCCTTACATCTACTCCTCGCATAGCTGCCATTTGCATTGCTTGCAAAAGAGAATCGGTAGGTATAAAATAAGGAGTTTGTATGTATACACTTTCTTTGGCATTTGAGATCGCCTGCAAAATACCCAAGTGAATATCTTTATACCTGCCCACGGGGCCACTGGTAACCAGTTGCATTATATTATCACCCTTGTTCTCCAGTATTGGATAATAAACATCAGAGGCAAGGAATTCTTTCCGAGAATAATACCAATCTATAAGGAAGGAGGTTTGTAATCCGGCCACAGCTTTACCTTCTACTTTAATATGGCTGTCGCGCCATATTCCAAATTTAACGCCTTGTATATATCGATCTGCAATATTCATTCCTCCCACAAAGCCTACCTTTCCATCTATAACGACTATTTTGCGATGATTACGATAATTAACCCTGCTTGTCAATATTTTAAAAGCGACTTTCAGAAATGGCTGAACCTCTACTCCTCGAGTTTGCATATCTTTAAAGAAATCTCGCTTAGCTTTCCATGAGCCAACATCATCATATATCAAACGTACCTCAACACCCTCGGATGCTTTTCGCACCAGGATATCTCGTGTTTTACGCCCAACTTCATCATCTAAAAAGATATAATATTGAATATGGATATGTTTCTCCGCTTTCTCAAGTTCAGTAAACAAATCTTCAAATTTAGACACGCCGTCAGAATAAAACTTAACGCTACTTCCTCCATATAAAGGAGAACTCTTCAATCTATTTAATAGATTTACCAAACCTTTATATTCAGTTGGCGGATTAAGTGTTTCCAACAATTCTTTACGCCCAATGGATCGCCGATTTAGCTTCTTGTACATCTTATTAGAGATGAGTCGCTGTTTCCGGCTATCTTCTCCGAAAAAGTAATATATAATAAGTCCGACAAGAGGCAGCAACAGCAAGATCAACACCCATGAAATAGTCTTCAGGGGATTCCTGTTTTCCGAGATGACAACAATCATGGTGCCTAACGCAGTGGCAACATAAAGTATCTGGAATATCAGAATTAAATGATTTGCAGCTTCCACTATCTGATAATTGATTTATCCAAAGGTAAAATATATTTCATGATATTCATAAAAATAAGACCGGCTTGTTCATATTCTTCCGCACCGATTCATACAATCTACAAACAACCAAACGAATCACGTCTACGAACAGCTTATTCATATTTACTTAAGATTTATCATCTAGTTTGTGTAATATAGCTTCTCTCATAACCGCCCAGTACGACTTCGCTGTTTATCATCTGATCGAACTTCTTGAACAGCTTCTCAATAAGATATTGTAAATAATCTTTTTTTTTCTGCTGCTGGAACATAAGTCAATTTCCTAATGAGTTATTTTATAAAGCAGCTCTTTTAGCAACTCTCCATCAGAAGCAGAGATATTACCTACCCCCTTGGATTTACCATCATATATGCGAAGCAAGCCTATGATCTCCATGCTTTTAAAAGCATTGTAATTCTTTAAAGCCTGTACATAATCTTTGGCTTGATAGGGATTTTTAAAACCCAGTTCGGTCGCAATTCCTTGCTCAGTCTTGTTCTTGGCCCAATAACAAACCATGAGATTGCTGAAAAAATTAAAAAGGACAGACATCGTCATTACCAAAGGGTTATTCTTAGGATTTTTAGCAAAATAATCCGCTATCTGATTAATTTTAAAAACATCCTTTTCTACGATAGCTTTCAATAATTCAAAATTATTGAAATCCTTACTGATTCCAATATTTTCTTCTATCAGCTCAGCTGTTATTCTCTTCTGATCAGGGGGGATCGCAATTAGCAATTTGGCTATTTCATTAGTCAGTTTACTTAAGTCATTGCCTAAATAATCAGATAACATTTGTGCTGATTTTTGATCTATACCCAGCCCTTTGGTTTGTACATAGGAAGCAATGAATCCGGGAATTTTATATTCAGGTATTTTCTTTGACTCGAAAACTACGCCATGCTTTTCTATTTCTGCATATAGCTTTTTTCGTTTATCGAGAGTTCCATTTTTGTAATTTAATATGAGGATTGTTGTATGCAATGGGTTCTTAGCATACACCTCAAGCTCCTCTATCTTACTGAGATTCTGAGCTTCTTTGATCACAACCAACTGATGCTCGGACATCATAGGAAAACTACGAGCGAGAGTTATTACCGATTTTACATCTGTCTCCATCCCATAAAGGATGGTTTGATTAAAATCACGTTCCTCCTCAGGTAGAACCGTATCTATAAAGAGACTCGTCAATTCGTCTATATAATAGGGTTCATCCCCCATTAATAAATAAACAGGTTTGAAGTCCCGCGATTTTATATTGGTTATGATCTGTTCAAATGTCATGTTTTAGAAACGCAAATGACGTACTGTTTGTCCGTTATTAATCAATGTAGTCAAAGCTTTAATGCCGATCATCACATGTTCTTCTACGAAATTTTGAGTCACAATATTGTCACTTTTCTCTGTCTTTACTCCGTCCGAAATCATAGGTTGATCTGAAACAAGTAATAATGCGCCTGTAGGAATTTGGTTAGCAAAACCGCAGGTAAACAATGTCGCTGTTTCCATATCTACCGCCATTGTACGTATTTTACGAAGATATTCCTTAAATGTTTCATCATATTCCCATACCCGACGATTTGTTGTATAAACCGTACCTGTCCAATAATCTTTCTTAAAGTCACGAATATTAGAAGAAACTGCTCTTAATAAGCTAAATGCTGGCAAAGAAGGTACTTCCGGCGGAAAATAATCGTTAGATGTCCCTTCTCCTCTGATAGCAGCTATAGGAAGTATGTAATCACCCAAATTATTCTGTTTCTTTATACCTCCGCATTTACCAAGGAATAGTACGGCTTCGGGGTCTACTGCACTAAGCAAATCCATTACTGTGGCTGCATTTGCGCTCCCCATACCAAAGTTGATGATAGTAATACCTCCCGCTGATGCATTTGGCATATTTCCATCCAATCCTACAATAGGAACATCAAAATGCTTAGCAAAAACTTCTACGTATTTAGCAAAGTTTGTCAGTAATATATGTTTGGTGAACTCATTTAAAGGCCTCTTTGTGTACCGTGGTAGCCAATTATCCACAATTTCTTGTTTCGTTTTCATATTAATTTTACATTTGTTCGAGTTAAAACAAGTATCTTTTATTTTTGTTGAGAATTAACAAAGATAGCAAATGTTGAAGTTAAATTTACCGCCGTTCGATATAAATGTAAAAAAAGTTAATGGAAGAGCATCCGTTTTCGACCCTATTCGCCGGAAATTCGTTGCTGTTACCCCCGAAGAATGGGTTCGTCAACATTTTGTGAATTTTTTGTTAACCGAAAAAGGGTATCCACAAACCTTAATAGCGAACGAGATACAAATCAACTTGAACGGACAGAAAAAACGCTGCGATACCGTCGTTTACAGCCGTGAGCCAGCTCCAGTAATGATAATAGAGTACAAAGCACCTGATGTCAATATCACCCAGGCTGTTTTTGATCAGATAGTTAGGTATAATATTGTGCTCAAGGTCAAATATCTGATTGTTTCAAATGGGTTGAATCATTATTGTTGCCGAATGGACTATCAAAATCAAACATATGATTATCTGCCTGAGATTCCATCATACTCTAATTTGCAGATCAAAGATTAGGCATAATAATAGAAACAATATTCCGATCCAAGCTTCTCAATATTTTTCTTTCATGAATGATTTGCCCAGAGAGAAAAATTTCAAATGATTTATCTGAGTTCTGTGGTATCACAAGCAACGAGGCATAGCTGTTTTTAGGTAAGTATACATCTTTAGACCAGTCTTTGTCTGTATACAGCGTCACATATTCACTGGAATTTCTGTAAGCTATGAATACCTCGCATGGCTCATCCGACTGTATTGACAAATGATATGTTACACACACCTCTTCTCTTTCTGATGAACAGGATATCAAACATATTGTAAAAATAGAGAAAAGTAATAATTTAAACTTCACCATCTTCATCTCCCCATTTGTTTATGGCCACGCGTTTAATTTTCTCATAATTAATACCTCGTCCTGCTTTCAGGGCATTAGTAACAGTATTTATATGAATACCTAACGTTGCGGCAACCTCCTTTTTCCATCCGTGAGGTAAAAAATCCGGCAATCCTGTTTTCTTTATAATGGTTGTTTTAGCCATATTTTTTGATTTTAATCATATCTTTACAGGGTTGTGAATATTCACAATCACAAATATACTCAATTGAGTATATAAAAACAAATCAATACAGATAAAATTCTCTTTTGAGTATTCGGAAATTGTATGACAACTATAAATGATAGAATTAAAGAACTGATTACAGAGCTATTTTCGAGCAATAAGACTGCTTTTTCTAAGGCTATTGGAGTATCTCCCACTGTCACAGAAAACATTGTGGGAAAAAGACAAAGCAGCCCCTCTTATGAGCTAATAAAGAAAATAGTTGACTCAATTGAGAATATAAATCATGAGTGGCTTTTGTCTGGAGAAGGTAGTATGTTTAAACAATATATAGTTTCGGAAGATCAGCCGCCTTATGGAAAGAAAATTTTAGCGAAACCATTTATCGATGCTTCTTCTTTTACTGATAACAGTTTTAGTTCATCTATGCAAGATGTCATAACAACAGCTATTATTCCTTTTGTCGGAGATTATGATTTTTCTCTACGGGTATATGGAGACAGCATGCACGACAAAGAGAATCTCAACAGAAATATCAATGATCAGGATATTGTTGTTTGCAAATTAAGAAAAAGCCAATCCCATATACGATGGGGTGAAATTTATGCATTGGCAACATCTGAAGGATATACTGTCAAAAAGATTATACAGTCAGAGCTTAAAGATTATGTCAGATGCATCTCCTTCAATGAGAAAAACGGATATAGACCATACGACCAACCTCTTGCCGAAATATACGAATGGGCTATTGTAACGGCTATCATTTCAATCAAAAACATATAAATAAGAAAAGAGTCACATTGTTGCGACTCTTTTCTTTTGCTCTTCCTCTTGGACTTGAACCAAGGACCCTCTGATTAACAGTCAGATGCTCTAACCGACTGAGCTAAGGAAGAATTTGCTTTTGAGAGTCTTTTTTTCTTTTGCTCTTCCTCTTGGACTTGAACCAAGGACCCTCTGATTAACAGTCAGATGCTCTAACCGACTGAGCTAAGGAAGAATTATTTCTCTCAAAAGTGACGCAAAAATAGACCTTATTTCTGAAATATGCAATATCTTTACGCAAAAAAATAAGAACAAATGACGAACGTACTAGGAATGGGTAATGCTTTAGTAGATGTATTAGCCATCATTGATAACGATAAAACGCTTGAAATTCTGGAACTTCCGAAAGGTAGCATGCAACTTATCGACGATAAAAAATTTGAAGTATTAACTAAAGAAATAAATAAACTTGAAACAAATATTGTTTCGGGTGGGTCAGCAGCCAATACAATTATCGGATTAGCCCAGCTCGGTATAGAAACCGGTTTTTTGGGAAGAATAGGAAAAGATTCATACGGTAAAGTATTCAAAAGCGACTTGGGTAAGCACAATGTGAGTTCACATCTCACCGAAGCAGATGAAGCTTCAGGTGTAGCTTCTACATTTATTTCAAAAGATGGAGAACGTACGTTCGGAACATATTTAGGTACAGCCGCCAAATTGAACGCAAACGATCTCCAAGCTAACGACTTTCATGGATACAAATACTTTTACATAGAAGGCTATTTGGTACAAAGCCACGAACTAATACGCAAAGCCATTATTCTGGCAAAAGAGGCAGGAGCGAAAGTCATACTTGATTTAGCGAGCTATAATGTGGTAGAAGAAAATCGAGACTTTCTACTGGAAATTATCCCTAAATACGCAGATATAGTTTTTGCGAATGAAGAAGAAGCACGTTCATTACTCGGAACTGATCCGGAAGAGGCTGTTTCTATTTTAGCTAAAAGCACAGAGATTGCAATTGTAAAAATGGGAGCCAAAGGTTCATGGATACAGCACGGAGATGACAAAGTGTTTGTTCCTACTTATTCCGTAAATTGCATAGACTCTACAGGCGCAGGAGACTTATATGCTGCCGGATTTATATATGGTCTAATTAATGGTCGCTCTATTGAAGCTAGCGGACAAATAGGCACAATATTAGCCGCACGTGTTATACAGTATATAGGAGCTAAAGTTCACGACGATGATTGGAGCGATATATTCGACACGATAGAAAAAATTAAATAAAAATAAAAAAGCTGTCTGAAAAGACAGCTTTTTTTATATCTATAAATGACTATATACTATTTAAGTAGTTCACCTAGTTTCTCGATAACTTCATAGCCACTCAATCCTCGGGCTATAATTTTACCCTCTTTATCTAATAAAACCAAATGAGGTATTGACGAAACGCCATAATCGGCAACAGGTTTACTATCCCAATATTTGATCTCTGAGATTTGAGGCCATGTAATATTGAGGTCTTTTATACCTTTTACCCAATCTTCATTAGTTCTATCCAGAGAGAATCCTACAATCTCAAAACCTTTTTCTTTATACAGCGCATAAGCTTCTACTAATGTTGGCATCTCCGCACGACAAGGAGGACACCATGAAGCCCAAAAGTCAACAAGCACATATTTGCCCTTTCCTGCATACTCTGACAATGCAATATCTTTTCCATCAGGAGTTTTTCCTTTTATATCTGTAAAAGTTTTACCTACAGCCGTATTTTCGAGAGGAATCAGACGTGATTCTATCTTCACCAGTTTATCTTTAAACTCAGGCTTCACAGCAGCCAATAATTCTTTAGTCTGCTCTACATCAAATCTGTAAGAGTTTCGAACAAAGAAATATGTCCCAACCTGATTTTGAATATTTGCTTTTACAAAGTCAAACACACTTTGATTCTCTTGGCTTTCTTTTTCTCTCAATTGCTTATTTAAAGAGGCTTTGTCATGGTTTGTCGTATTACTTTCCAATTTATCAACTTCGTCAGAAATTGCAATCAAATTTGAGGTTAGCGATTGATAACTGCTGTTTAGTGGGGTACCACCTATTGTAGAAACAGAATCCAGAGTAACGTTGATTTGCCCCGGTTCAACTATTACTGTAACAGGATATTTCATTTTTTCAGGTGCATCATCAAGAACAATAAAATGTACTACCGGCCCTTCTTTAGCAATCCCTTTAAAAACAAATTCGCCATTTACTACACTGGCTGTATCAATAGTTACATATGTTTTAGGACTTCTCGACCATGCAGAATCCAAAGTCTGTAGATATACAGTTTGACCATCATATTCGCCACTAGGGAGTTTCCCTTTTATGGTGAACGCATCTTTTTCGCCACACGATGTAGCCAATAAGGCTATGGCTGCAAGAAATAAAATAATCTTCTTCATTTAAATTGAATTTTAATAGAAATATGTATTTTAAACGTTTATCAAATAACAAATTTATCAACTCTTTGTTTATTTTGCATCAAATATCTCAGATATTTTATTCTCCAGAGCACTTCCTCTTAAATCTTTTGCCACAATCATACCATTTTGATCAATCAAAATAGTATATGGCAGTTTTTCTATACCATATCTATCTATAGCAAAAGTTGTAGTGTCTGCCAATTGAGGCCAATTCATTTTATATTTCACGACATTCCCTGTCCATTCTTCTTTATCCAGATCTTGAGGAATGCCGACTATTTCAAGACCTTTTTCCTTATACTTGTTGTATATTTTGATCAAAGCCGGAACCTCGTCAAAACTTGACTTTTCGGAACCCCAGAAATCCAAAAGCACATATTTGTTTTTACCGACATAATCCGATAATGGAATAGGTTTGTCATTCTTATCATAAAGTTCGACATTCGCATAAGTCATACCAACATCGGGTACTACACGAGTTAACTCTTCTATAAATGTTTTTAACTGAGGGCGACTACGAAACGATTCAGAAGTCATAGTATATAATTCAAGTATCTGATCACGGCTCAACATTTCAAGAGACTCTCTCAGGTAAAATTCACCCGCCCTGTTTGTTATATTATTGTGAATAAAAGTATATATAGCACTTTGCAAATCGACATTGATGGAAGCTGTTCTTTGCTGATATTCATTATTGGCGATCCACCCCGTTTTTCCGGAATCTATTATTTCATTTCTTACGGCTAATATTCTACTTATCTGTTCATACATTTTATTTAGTTCATCATTCTTTTCCGTACCCCCAATTGATATTGCAGATTTGGAATAAGAGAACTTGATCGTTCCCGATTGCAAAACAAAATTAACAGGATTAAAAGCAGCGTCATTATATCCGTCTGTAATGCGAAACTCTCCTATTGTTATAATCCCCATACTCAGGTCATCAACAAGGTTACCGCTTATCGAAAATTTGCTATTTTTAATTACGTCCGACCCTATAATTGTACGGGTTACTTGCCCTAAACTGTCTTCTGTTTCGGAGTACACATAGGCTGTTTGACCATCATAGGCATTGGTATCAAAAGATCCTTCAACGGTATAAGACTTTTTGTCCTGACAAGATGATAAAATCAACATCAGAATAAATAATAATAAAATTCCCTTTCTCATTTAAATTACTAGATATGTGATACACAAAGATAAATAAATCCTCCGATTGTCGATCTTTAGGATTTTGTTTTTGTCTCTGGATTTAATAGAATGTAATAATAATTTCTATTTTTGTTTCCGATTAATCCACAAACAATAATATAGATGAGAAATGCCATACTGCTGTTTATCGTTGTCGTATCTATTGCTTGTTCCCAAAAACCAGAGACGGAACCTATTCCTGCCCGAACAGACTCTATTGCCGAAATAGCACCTAAAACAATATCGGGTGAAGATATCAAAATAAAGAAAGAGCTACTTTACGACCAATATACATTGGAGGACTCATACCCATATAAAGACACTACCCGGTCTTTTCAATGGGAGAAAATAAAATCATTGCTCGCTCGCGTAGAAAACATGCAAAGAGAACCAAAAATGTGGGCTATCTTACAAAATTATCGGAATAACAATGGGGAAGCCCCTTTGGTAAAGACATATAAAAGGAATGAATACAAACGCATCGCCGACACTTTGGGAGTGGAAAGATACCAGTCTGTACCATTATTTCATCCGAAAGATACAGTTACAGGTGTACGATATGGACGAGACGGATCGTTGGTTAATATACTACAGGATAGTACTTCTAATTTTATAAAAGTAGCTACAACGGATTTTGATGGAGAATGGTATATTCCTAGACGATATGTAAAGCAGATACACGACACAATAATATTCAAAAAGGTAATAGTTGTTGATCGGAATAATGAGAATATAGTTACTCTGGAAAAAAATGACTCCGCATGGGTCGTGAGAAGTATGAACCCGGCAACTACTGGATTGCACAAACCGCCCTATCAGCAGGAAACACCTCTAGGTATGTTTGTCATCCAAGAGAAAAAGGTCAAAATGTTCTTTCTTGTGGATGGAACTACCAAAACAGGAGGCTTTGCACCTTATGCCAGCCGTTTTACGAATGGAGGATATATTCACGGCATTCCGGTAAACGAACCGAGAAAAACATTGATAGAATATAGTCCTTCTCTAGGAACGACTCCCCGTTCTCATATGTGTGTAAGAAATGCGACTTCCCATGCCAAATTTGTATTCGATTGGGCTCCAGCAGAACAAACGATTGTCTTTGTAATTGAGTAAAAAATAAGTGCTTTAAAATATTTATTGTCTTATTTATTATCGTTCTCCGTCATTGCGAGAATTTATTCGAAGCAATCTAGTATATACGATAGAAATAACACTGTACTGGATTGCTTCACCACAAGCGGTTCGCAATGATGTCAGATATAGAAGCTAAAAATACGTCATTAATTTTTATTGAATACTTAAAAAGGCATTTCAAAAAGCAAAATTTCGAATCTGAAAAGATTCTGAAATTAGAAAGTAAGAACGATTTTCACCTCAAAAATAATTACCTTTGTTCTATTCTTAAAACGATCAAATTATGAGGTCTATATATTTTTCAATTCTAATTTTATTCTCGGTAACAATGTGCAGTAACAAACCAAAAGAACCAGTTGTATTGATTCAAACTACTTATGGAAACATCAAAGTAAAACTATACAACGAAACACCTATCCATAGAGACAATTTTCTCAAACTGGCAAAAGAAGGATTCTACAAAAACCTGATCTTTCACAGAATAATAGATGGATTCATGATACAAGGGGGAGATCCTAAAACCAGAAATATGGCAGAAAAGGACACCATTACCGAAGACAAAACAATGGGAAGCACAATTCCTGCTGAGATAAAATTCCCAATGTATTTTCATAAGAAAGGCGCCTTAGCGGCTGCTCGATGGGGGAATGACGAGAATCCCGAAAAAGCATCAGATCCCTCTCAGTTTTACATTGTAACGGGAGTAGTGCGCTCTGACAACAAATTGGACGAAATAGAAAAGCAACGTTTCGAACGACTGAAACAAAAAATATATTCTGACTTACAATCGCAGAATATGGATTCCATAAAGAGCATGTACAAGGAAGGACGAAAAGATGCTATCGCTGAATTAAGAGCAAAACTTCTGGAACAAGCAAACAAAGAAGCGGAATCCAAAAGACCGGAAATCACATACACTGAAGAGCAACGTGAATTCTATAAAGTGAGAGGCGGAGCACCTCATCTGGATAATGAATATACCGTTTTTGGAGAAGTAATAGAAGGAATGGATGTGGTGGATAAAATTCAGAAAGTGAGAACGAACGAGAAAGATAAACCTTTTAAAAATATTTTCATGAACGTTGTTGTTCTGGAAGAGTAAAGCATAATGGACAATACTGATGACAAAAAATGGACGATACTAAGCAGCGAATATTTATCTCGTGAGCCTTGGTTTACTGTTCGTCGCGATCATGTCAAGCTACCTAACGGAAACGAAATACCCAATTACTACGTTTACGAATATCCAAATTGGGTTTGTACATTGGCCATCACAAAGGAAAATAAATTCTTATTGATACGTCAATACAGACACGGACTAGGAAAAACATCAATGGAGTTGTGCGCGGGAGTCTGTGACGAAGATGATGCATCCCCTCTTTTTTCCGCACAGCGTGAGCTATTGGAAGAAACCGGTTATGGAAACGGCGAATGGAAGGAAATAATGACAACATCCGCAAATCCGGGTACTCATACGAATACGACTTATTGTTATCTGGCAACAGATGTAGAAAAAATATCGGAACAACATCTGGAGCCATCCGAAGATATTACCGTATTTTTATTATCTTTAGAGGAATTAAAAGAGATATTATTGAAGGATGAAATAAGACAGTCGATGCATGCAGCCGTTATTTGGAAATATTTGGCAACAAACCATTTGATGTAATCGCTTGTTTATATAGTTCAATAATCTATAAAAGCTACAACAATGAAAAAAATGAAAATCGCGATATGGTCTGATATAGCTTGTCCATATTGCTATATAGGAAAACGAAAACTGGAAATAGCACTTGACCAATTTCCCCACAAGGATAATATAGAGCTAGAATGGCATAGTTATGAACTAGACCCTGAGCTTCCTAAAAAAGCCTCAGATCAAACAATCTACAGCTATTTTGCCAAAAAGTTTGATATGAGTGAAGGTGAAGCTCGTATCTCTGAAGGAAAAGTTGCAGAGCTGGCAAAAGAAGTAGGACTAAATTATGATTTCGACAAGTTAATCGTAGCCAATACTTCAGATGCACTTCGTTTGGTTAAGCTGGCAAATGAGTCAGGCTTGGCTACTGAAGCTGAAGAAATACTATTCGATGCTTATTTTGTAAAAGGATTGGATATTAGCAATCAGAATGTTTTAGTACAGCTCGGCACTCAAATAGGTCTGAAAGAAGCTGATATATTATCACTCCTATCAAGCGACAAATACATTGCAGACATAAAGAAAGATATCGAGTACAGCGAAAATGAGTATGATTTGGAATACATTCCATTTTACATATTCAATAATAAGCAAATTGTGCAAGGCTCTATTGCATCCGAAAAATATCTTGAAGTACTAAATGAGGCATACAAGGAATGGGAAAGCGGAATATCTTCCGGAAATGGAGAGGTAATAAGCGGACAATCCTGTTCGATAGATGGAGTTTGCAGCTAAATTATATTTGCAAGTGAAAAAATACATCAGCCTTATCATAATCTTTTTATTCGTTATGTTCTACGCCTGCAAAGACGGAGACGATTTTTCTACAGATAAAAACCTGACAGTGGCTTTTTCAGAAGACACGATCAGTTTCGATACTGTTTTTTCGACTATTGGTTCGGCTACAAAGCAATTCAAGATTTACAACCGGAATAAGAATTCTTTACGAATAGAATCGATAGAACTAATGAATCCGACAAAAAGTGGATTCAGAATGAATATAGACGGAGAAAAAGGGACGAGGCTGACCAATGTTGAAATACTAAAAAAAGACAGCCTTTATGGCTTTATCGAAGTAACCGTTGATCCTACAAATTCAAAAAATCCGGTTCTAATTAGAGATTCCATCCGCTTCCTCGTAAACGGAAATGTTGAATATCTCCAATTGGAGGCTGTGGGACAAGACGTATATATATGGAAAAATAAGGTAATAAAAGAGGATACTGTTCTGACAGATAAAAAGCCCTTCCTCATATATGATTCTTTAGTTGTAAATAAAAATGTAACTCTAAATATAAAGGAAGGAGTTGTTTTCTTTATGAAGAATAATGCTTCTGTAAAAATAAATGGAACTCTCAATGCCAAAGGGATAACGGACGCTCCAATTATTTTTAGAGGCAGTCGCTTCGATAATATTGAAGCTGATATCCCGTACGATAACGTTCCGGGGCAATGGGAAGGTCTGGTTTTTCATTCTAAAAGTTATAACAATTCACTGGAAAACGTAGTTGTAAAAAATGCAACAAGAGGTATTACCTTTTCGGAATCGGATGCGAGTAACAAAAAAGCAACATTAAAAAATATTATTGTTCAAAACTCTTCCGAGTACGGGCTACAAGCTGTAAACTGTAACATCGATGTAGAAAACGGACTGTTTGCAAATTCACCAAAATATCTGGTATCACTGAGAGGTGGTCAATATTCTTTTTTGCATTGTACACTGGCTAATTACTACAGATGGTCTGCACGTCAAACTGAAAGCCTCTTACTAAACAATACATACGGAAACGAATTATATCTTCTATCTAAATGCGATTTCACGAACTCCATCATATATGGATCTGTATCAAATGAAATATTATTGAAAGGAATAAGCAGCATTCCATTTGTTTATACTTTTCGCAACTGCTTGATTAAAGGAGCACAAGTATCAGACAACCATTTCACAAATGTTATATGGAACTCCGATCCTCTGTTCAAAAATCTGAATAGCGGCGGAACTTATTCCTATAATTTTGAGTTACAAGCATCATCTCCGGCTATAGGTAAAGCAGATAAAGCTTATTCTTCTCTCGTACCCCTTGATTTGAAAGGCAAATCACGCCTCAGCGATTCTAATCCGGATATCGGATGCTATGAAAATTAGAATAATACTATTTATTACTTTATTTATTTTTTCTTCGAGCATGTGTGTCATTGCTCAAGAGAAATTTCGCATCATGTTTTATAATCCGGAAAATCTTTATGATACTGAAAATAATCCTGACACAAATGACGATGATCTCACTCCCGAAGGAAACCTACATTGGTCAGGTCAACGCTATTGGGATAAGCTGAAAAATGTAAGTAAAGTAATCTATGCCGTGGGGGAAAATTATCCTCCTGCTCTAATTGGCATTTGTGAGGTGGAAAACAAATCGGTGCTGCATCATCTGACAACACAAACGTCGTTACAGAAAGATAAGTATGAGTACGTCATTACAGACTCGAAAGATCATCGAGGCTCAAACATAGCTCTATTATACCAACGCGACCAAATGAGGCTGATAAGTAAAAGGTCTTACAGGCCTGTTATTGATTCTGCAAAAACGACACGAGACATATTACACGTAACAGGACAAATAGTAAACGGAGATCTGCTTGATATTTTCGTTTGTCATTTTCCATCTCGCAGCGAAGGTATAAAAAAGTCTAACCCATATAGAATCATCTGCGCCCGACTACTCAAACAAAAAACAGACAGCCTCTTTCGTATACGCAAGAAAGCAAACATAATAGTTATGGGGGACTTTAACGATTATCCCGATAATACAAGTCTATATGAAACATTGGGCGCAAAAAGTATCGAAGATAACATTGAGTCGAAAGATTTGTACAATCTGTTTTATCACCGACTAAAGGAGAAAGATGCAGGATCGTATAAATACCGTGGAAAATGGAATTTCATTGATCAATTTATCGTTAGTGGTAGTCTACTGAATAAAGCAAACAAAACTACGATAAAGGACAAAGCCGCTCATGTTTTCAAGGATGATTTTCTGATGGAGGAAGACACAAAATATGGCGGTCAAAAACCTTTCAGAACTTATTCGGGATGGAAATACTTAGGAGGGTACAGTGATCATTTGCCGATATATTTGGATTTGATGATAAAATAGTGGCTTATCCCTCCAATGCCTCTCTTATATTCCCAAAAACAGCCATCAGTAGAGTACGAACTTGTTTTAGCCCTTCCAAATCAATGCCTGCAAGAGCCGAGTCCATCGTAAGTTGTACAGCTTTATGCGCTTTATCTTTTATTGATTTTCCAAAATCAGTCAGATAGATATAATTAGAACGTCTGTCTTTAGCTGAAGTATTACGATAAACCAGATTCTGCTTCACCAGATTATCTATAAGGCGAGTCATACTCGGCTTATCTTTGAACGTAGAATTACACAATGTCTGTTGGGTGACACCATCTTCCCGCCACAAAAAGGCGAGGACAGTCCACTGCTCAGGCGTTATTTCCAACCCCTCTTTTCTGAGGTTACGATACATCATTCGGTTGATCGCCATCGACACTTTTCCATTAATAACCGGAAAGATAAGATCCAAATCCTGATCTAAATCCAACATTTCTTTATTTTCCATGTGTCCAAGCTTTGTTTTCTAGTACAAATGTAACATAAGAAGTCTGTATCTCAAATATTTTTTACGGCTTTAGCATTTGTAGTATAAAGAAAAAAAGCTATCTTTGCGGCTCATTTGCAAAAATGACATGTTTAATTTATAATTATTTAATTTATGAACAATTACGAAACCGTTTTCATTTTGACTCCCGTTTTGTCTGATGTACAGATGAAGGAAGCGGTAGAAAAATTCAAAACTATTTTGACTAATGAAGGAGCCAAAATAGTAAATGAAGAGAACTGGGGACTTCGCAAATTGGCTTATCCAATTCAGAAGAAATCTACTGGTTTTTATGCTTTATTAGAGTTTGATGCTGATCCTGCTGTTATCGCCAAACTAGAAGTTAACTTCCGTCGTGACGAACGTGTGATCCGTTTCTTGACTTTCCGTCAGGATAAATTCTCACACGAGTATGCACTAAAGAGAAGAAGTTTAAAATCATCTAAAAAAGAAGAAGTAAAGGAGAACTAAATTATGGCACAACAATCAGAAATCAGATATTTGACTCCGCCTTCAGTTGATGTCAAAAAGAAAAAATACTGTCGTTTTAAGAAAAACGGTATTAAGTATATCGATTACAAAGATCCTGAGTTTTTGAAAAAATTCCTTAACGAGCAAGGAAAAATACTTCCTCGTCGTATTACAGGAACATCTCTTAAATTCCAGCGTCGTATTGCGCAAGCTGTGAAAAGAGCTCGTCATTTGGCGTTGCTTCCTTACGTAACAGACTTAATGAAATAAAAAAGGAGGAAAAAGTTATGCAAGTTATATTAAAAGAAGACATCCTTAACCTGGGATATAAAGATGAGATAGTAACTGTGAAAGACGGTTACGGACGTAACTACCTTATTCCCCAAGGTAAAGCTGTGATAGCATCAGAGTCTGCTAAAAAAGTGATAGCTGAAAACCTAAAACAACGTGCTCACAAACTTGAGAAAATCAAAAAAGATGCTCAAGAATTGGGTGCTAAGATGGAAGGTATTTCTCTTACTATCGGTGCAAAAACCAGCTCTACTGGCACTATCTTTGGTTCGGTAACTAACATTCAAATAGCTGAGGCTCTTGAAAAACTAGGCTACAACGTAGACAGAAAAGTTATCATCATCAAGGATGCAGTAAAAGAAGTAGGAAGCTACAAAGCTGTTGCTAAACTTCACAAAGAAGTTTCTGTTGAAATTCCTTTCGAAGTAGTATCGGAATAAAAACATCCGACAATAATATAAGAAAGAAGGATTGCTCAAAAGGCAATCCTTCTTTATATTTGTACCCTGTCATTATTAATTAAACTATTACTTATGAAAAAAGCACCCCTATTAATCCCCATTGCTGTTTTCCTTTTTTCTTTTACTCAGTGTAAAAACTCAAAAGAGGAACCTATAACAAAAAAACTTGAACAAGAAGCAGAAGAACTAAACAAGCAATGTCCCATACAGGCTAATGCAGCAGTCCGCATAGACAGTTGTAAAGTTATCCCTCCAAAAACATTTAAATATTTCATGACTATGTTATATGTAAATGCAGATGATTTTAATGTGGCTGATTTTGAAAGATTAACCAAACCGGGCATAGTCTACAACATCCAGACGGCAGAGGATCTAAAAGAAGCCAGAGAAAATAATGTTACATTTATTTATGCCTACAACGACAATAAAAGAAAACTTATAGGCGAGATTACAGTTACAAGCGAAGATTATAATAAACCAATAGATGAGGTAAACAAAGGAGATATGGCCTCTATGTCGGACAAAGACATAAATTATCTTCTACAAAATACTATTTCCGGATTAAAAGATCATTTACCTCTAAAGGTCGATGCATACACAGAACTTATTGAATGCGATGTCGTGCCGGAAAAAACTCTTCAATATATATACATCCTTAAAAACGTATCTGTCGCACAATTTGATTCTGTTACTTTCAAAGCAAATCAAGTACCCGCAATAACAGGAGCACTTAAAAGTGCAAGCGAGACCAAAGAGATCCTTAATGCAGGTGGAACATTTCTATATATTTACAAAGATCAGTATGAAAAATATCTTTGTCAGATAAGCATTTCATCTAAAAATCTTTAATCGTTTACTTTATAATATGAAGCGAGACTATCCGTTTTTGAATAGCCTCGCTTTTCTTATATGACAAAAGGTGATCAACCTGCTAAAAACATTTCTATATCTTCTTCTACTGTAGATACACCTCCTATACCAAAGTTTTCAACCAATACTTTAGCTACATTTGGAGATAAAAATCCGGGAAGAGTAGGCCCAAGATGGATATTTTTCACTCCTAAGTGTAACAGTGCCAGAAGCACAATTACAGCTTTCTGTTCGTACCATGCAATATTGAATGCAATAGGCAAATCGTTAATGTCTTCTAAGCCGAAAACCTCTTTCAATTTTAAAGCAATGACAGCAAGAGAATAGCTATCGTTACACTGTCCGGCATCCAAAACACGAGGAATTCCACCTATATCACCTAATGGTAGTTTATTGTAACGGTATTTTGCACAACCAGCGGTAAGTATAACTGTATCGTTAGGTAATTGATTTGCAAAATCAGTATAATAACTACGCCCTTTCATACGACCATCACACCCTGCCATAACAAAGAATTTCTTTATTGCACCTGATTTCACGGCGTCAACTACTTTGTCTGCTAAAGCCATGACCTGCGCGTGAGCAAAACCTCCAACAATAGTTCCATTTTCTATTTCTTTAGGAGGCAAACAAGTCTTAGCCATCGAAATTATTTCAGAAAAATCTTTTTGTTGTCCGTTTTTACGTTCTGGTATATGCTTAGCACCATCAAGGCCAGAAGCTCCTGTCGTGAATATTTTACCTCGATACGATGCGTTACGTGATGGCGGAACAATACAGTTTGTAGTAAACAATATTGGGCCATTGAATGCTTCAAAATCTTCCTTTTGTTGCCACCATGCGCCGCCATAATTACCTACAAGATGTTTATATTTTTTCAAGTGAGGATAGTAATGAGCCGGAAGCATTTCACTATGGGTGTAAACATCCACACCTGTGCCTTCTGTTTGTTGCAACAACTCTTCTATATCGCGTAAGTCATGTCCACTGATAAGGATACCAGGATTCTTTCCCGCACCAATATTTACTTCCGTGATTTCAGGATTACCAAAACGATTGGTATTCGCTGCATCTAACAGAGCCATTACCTGCACTCCGTATTGTCCCGTTTCGAGAGCTAATGGAATAAGCTCGGCTACAGTAATATCCATTCGCGTGATTTCCGCTAATGCATACTGCATAAATATAAATATATCATCGTCTGTCTCGTCTAGATTGTAAGCATGTTCTGCATAAGCAGCCATACCCTTAAGCCCGTAATGGATTAATTCTTTTAGAGAACGGACATCTTCATCTTTTGTACGTAAAACACCTACTTCAAGAGCTTTATCCATAAAGGTGGATTCATCACCATTCCATGTGCATTCATCAGGCAGATCAGCGTGTGAGGGATTTAACTGTCCGGCTAGCTCAGCCTTGAGGATCAATCCTTCTTGCACCTTATTTTTTATAGCTTCGAAATCGAAGTTAGCATTGGTAATGCTAATAAACATAGCATCTACGACAAATTTATCTGCTGCTTTCGAGGCCTTTCCCTCTTTCCGCAATTTATCATTATAAACAGCGATACCTCTTGTAACAAAGAGTAATAAGTCTTGAATATTAGAAACTTCGGGAGTTTTCCCACACACACCCATCAGCTCGCATCCCGTACCTTTAGCTGTCTCTTGACATTGAAAACAAAACATACTCATAATATATATTCTTTAAAATTGATGATTATATCCATTCTTCTTTTTTAACCTCGCCCTGCACAGAAAGCACTATCACTTTCATGGGCACATTACGTTGCGCCTGAGCACGAGCGGTCTGAGCGATCCTGATCAATCCGCCACAACAAGGAACTTCCATTACTACGACAGGAAGGGTATCTATTTGTGCCACGTCAATCATTTCTGACAACTTATCTAGAT
>POVV01000465.1_pt1 | contig 25797 bp, 22 predicted proteins | sample 1560271 | NCBI WGS metagenome assembly POVV01 (sample SAMN08337232, study PRJNA429181) | Bioreactor metagenome, whole genome shotgun sequencing project. | biome: cows' rumen and soil; feature: anaerobic; isolation source: anaerobic chemostat enrichment culture, galacturonate as sole carbon... | reverse complement strand
ACCTACCGATTTCAAATCATCCCAATAAGCGGGATATGATTTAGTAACGACTTTTGGTTCAGCAATTGTTATCGTTCCAAATTTTATTGCTGCCGGAGCAAAAGCCATTGCCATGCGGTGATCTTCATATGTTTTTATTACAGGAGTAGCATCCGGTTCGCAACGTTCTCCATTCCACTCCAGAATACTGTTTTCACTATCGTAAATCAGATAGCCCAGTTTCTTCATTTCATTTTTAAGTGCCTCTATCCTATCTGTTTCCTTTATTTTCAGGCTTTGCAAACCAGTAAATAAAAATGGAATATTCATCATGCAACATGTTACAACAAATGTTTGCGCCAAATCCGGCTCATTCACAAAATTATGAAACATCTTCTTGGTAACTTTGTTGTTTTTAGTCAATACAACACCCGTATCGGTAAATTCTGTCGCAACTCCAAGATCGGTAAAGAGTTCTGCTACTTTAGAATCACCCTGCATACTATTCTTAAACAATCCTTTCAGTTCGATTTGAGCTTCATCTGCCAAAGCTGCTATTGAGTACCAATACGAAGCAGCAGACCAGTCCGATTCTACAACATAATGTATTGGCTTGTATTCTTCAGAATATACTTTTATGGTATTTCCGTCCCAATGTGCCTTTACTCCAAATTGGGCCATCATACCCAAAGTAAGTTTAATATATGGCACGGAAATTATCTCACCTTCAAGATGTATAGTCAAACCTCTGCTCATTGTAGGAGCAATCATCAATAAAGCAGAAATAAACTGCGAGCTAACATCTCCCGACAGGTAAATTTCTCCTCCATCAATCGATGTTCCTTTTATTTTTAAAGGAGGATATCCTACTTTTCCTAAATATTGAATACGTGCTCCCAAAGAAACAAGTGCATCGACTAAAACATGGATAGGACGTTCCTGCATACGCTCTGTACCCGTAATAATCCACTCTCCGGGAGTAATAGTCAGGAATGCAGTAAGGAAACGCATAGATGTACCCGCAGCTTTTACATCGATTAAGTTACTGCCGGATGTAAAAGCCTCAACCATAACAACCGTGTCGTCGCAATCGGACAGATTTTCTATATCGAAAGAATTTAAACTAAGTGCATTTAATATAAGTGCCCTATTACTTATACTTTTGGATGATGGAAGTTTAATATTTGAATTAAATAGTACGGGTGCCGTTATTTTATATTGCATAAGTCGTTTTTATTTAGCTTGTACGAAAGTAAATAAAAACCCATAAAAACATCAAAGTTTAAACATAGATTAAGAAACTTCTATGGATTAAAAGACTTTGATTTTTTATAGGTTTAGTATCTTTTATTTTTCAATTACTTTAGAATTATAGTATACAAGAAATTTATTCATGCTTTACTTCGTTCATCATCCGGTATTACGCATTCCAGCTGCAATACCAGAAATAGTTATCATCAAAGCCAGTTCTAACTCTTGAGAGTGCTCTCCTTCAGCTCTGGTACGATGAAGTAATTCTACCTGTAACAGATTTAACGGATTTGTATAAATATTACGCATTGCAATATTTTCTGCTATTTCGGGCAATCCTTCCATCAAGTATTCATCCTGAGATATCTGAAGAACTGTATCAATATCCTTTTCAAGCTGCTCTCTAATCTTCTGACCTAGCACTTGCAAATCTTTTTGCACAAGCCTCTCATCATAATACTGAGACATGCGAAGGTCAGCCTTTGCAAACACCATTTCGAGCATACTTATGCGAGTACCGAAAAATGGCCAATCTTTGCACATAGCCTTCAACACGTCTATCTTACCATTATCAATAGCTTGCTGCAAAGCCTCTCCAGCACCAAGCCATGCCGGTAGCATAATCCTGTTTTGAGTCCAACCAAATATCCAAGGAATAGCACGTAACGTTTCAATTCCGCCGGTGGGACGTCGTTTTGCAGGACGTGACCCCAGAGGTAACCGGGCTAATTCAGCTTCAGGTGTTGCCTGATAGAAATAGGGGATAAAATCAGGATTGCGATGAACCAAACCTTGATATATATTGCACGATATATCAGATAAATTGTCCATCAAATCCCGCCATTCTTGTTTAGGTGCAGGTGGAGGAAGTAGGTTTGCTTCTAATATAGCATCGGTATATATAGACAATGTTCTAATCGCTAAATCAGGTAATCCGAGTTTGAATCGTATCATTTCGCCTTGCTCCGTTACACGCAAACCATCTTTCAGTGAACCGGGAGGCTGAGAGAATAAGGCCACCTTAGCAGGACCACCACCACGACCAACAGTACCACCACGGCCATGAAACAATGTAAGAGCGATTCCTGCATCCTGACATGTTTTAATCAGAGCTTCCTGAGCCCTGTACTGAGCCCATCCGGCAGCCAGAGAACCCGCATCTTTCGCAGAATCGGAATAACCGATCATTATCATTTGCTTATTCTCTATCACCCCTTTGTACCAACTTATATTGAATAACTGCTGCATAATGCTGTTTGCATTATTCAAGTCATTCAGTGTTTCAAACAAAGGCGTTACGGGCAATATATATGGGCATTCAGCTTCTTTCAGCAACAAGTACACTGCAAGAATATCCGAGGGTGTGCGTGTCATAGATATGACATAAGTAGGAATCACTCCTTCGGGTGTTTCAGCTATTACCCGACAAGTTTCCAATACCTCTTTTGTCTGAGGGCTTGGATTCCAGTTATTAGGAACGAGAGGTCGTTTAGAGTTTAACTCCTTAATGAGAAATGCCTGTTTGTCTTCTTCCGACCATGTTTCATAATCTCCTAATCCCAAATATTTAGTGATCTCAGATAAAGTTTCAGTATGAATTGTACTTTCCTGACGGATATCTAATTTAGTTAAAGTCAAACCAAAGCAACGAACTCTACGCAATGTATCGAGTAACTTATCGTTAGCTATAATTTCCATTTTACAGGCAACCAACGATTTGTAACACTCATGCAAAGGCTCCCACAGCTGATCGTTATGAATCAAAATATCCGCATCTAATTCAGGATTCTTCCCTTCTATTTTTTCATCCAGATACGCTATTGTTTTACGAAGCTGTACTCTCAGTTTCTTGGTCAATTCGCGATATGGCTCTTGAACTTCATAGTTATTAATATAATCTCTAAACTCGGAAGTACATGTAGCCATCGATAGTTCTTTCACCAGAATTTCTACATCGGATAAAAACATCTTAGCGGCCCTTCTGCGACTATCCAAAAGAACATCCCGTGTAACTTTAGCGGTCACATTAGGATTACCATCCCGATCACCACCCATCCATGATGAAAAATGAATAGGACGTGCATCTATAGGCAACTTATATGGCAAAAAACCATTTATTTGTTCGTCTAATTCGCGTAAATATGCCGGAACAGCCACCCAAAGGCTATTTTCTACAACTTCATATCCCCATTTGGCTTCTTCATTAGGCGTAGGACGATTCTGTCGAATTTCGTCTGTATACCAATATTGGGCAATAAGCTGCCTCAGCCTTTGCAGTATCTGCACTTTCTGATATTCAGCTAAGTCATCGTGATCAAGCAGAGCCAGACAATGGTCCACCTGATTGAGATTATTGATCAAAGAACGGCGATTGATTTCTGTAGGATGAGCTGTCAATACCAAATCCATAGAAATATTATCTATCTCTTTTATTATCTGATCATCTCTCAGACCTGCAGCTTTCAATTTTTGGTATATTTCCGCAAAATTCACAGGATTTTCAGAGCCCTGAGCATGAGGTGAAACACTATTATATTGCTCAGCCGTATTTGTCAAATTCAAAAATTGATTGAACGAACGAGCGACAGGTAAGAATTCCTCATCTTTAAGATTTTGCAATGCCTCCACCAAAGACCTATGCGCTTCAACATCGCCTGTATGCGAAGCTTTCGAAAGTCTACGGATAGTTTCAACGAGGTCTACCATATCTTGCCCTTTAGCATCGCTAATGGTTCGCCCAAGCATATCGCCAAGCAACTTGATATTGGCATGCATCAATGATTGTTGCATTTTATTCATTATTTTGTTTTTATTCGTATTTATTCTTTACAAATAAACGTGAAACATAATTTAAAAGTTGTATCTATAAGAAATATTAATACGTCAATCATTCATTTATTAACGTAAATAATTCTTCTGCTGCCATACGTGGGCCTTCTTTAGTATGCCCTTCTACCGCCAACGAAGTGTACATTTCTCCTATCTTAACACCATTATTGTTCATATCGGTAAAGTATTCCCGAATAAGCTTTCCTGCAAGTTCTTTTTCCTGTACTGGTCCAAATGGATTCGCAAAATAAGAGGTTACAAGCCCTTTTTCTGTTGTTGTACCTTTAGCTCTACGCGTTCCGGCCTCAAACACCTTAATGGCTTCGTCCAGATCATCCATAAATTTCAATTTTTGATCTACCTCGTCGTAATTATTAGCATAGAGGAAGTAATCGACCTTATAGCCTTTGGATATAATATCGTAAGTAGCGACAGGGATAGTTATACGTGCATTAATTTTATCAGGGTTAGTATAAATTCCTCTTTCCAATTGCTGAAAGGCATACATAGGATCAAGGTCATCGACACGTACAAATGCACCAATCTCGGTACCGTATCCTTTTATTGTTCCATCATCCTCTTTTTTCAGATATCCCATATCATCAAATATGATTCTCATATGCCTGATATACTTCTCATTCAATGTACGGAAGGCCTCTAAGCTTTCTGACTTACCAGCTCCGCTATCGCCCATAATAACAATATTAGCTTCTTTTCCATTCTTTAGCAATATGTTTACCATGGCTCCGTGTATAGGAAGGCGATTATACTCCATCTGCTTCACGTTGTGAAGTGTAAGAAGCATTTTTTTCATATAACCGAAATAGTCGATATCATCACAATGATTCGCGTATCCGATAAGGATATTGTTCTTTTTATCTTTGTAATAGAATGTTCGCTTCTCTTCGTGTCCATCTGGATATCCAAACACATAAATAATATCCGGTTTTTTACCGATATATTCACTCTCTTTTGCCAATTCAAATAAGTTAGACAAAGCAAACCCATGTACCATAAAGTCTTTATGGAAATATACGAAGGTCAACATGTTTCCTACCTTAGCCGGAAACAAAAACCAGTCATCTTCATTAAGCACAATGTTTTCTACCGGATTTGTACTATGTTCCTGAAAAATACCATCTCGTGTATTTCTCTTTGTATAAGATATAAACGGAGGCCTGAAGGTTACTGATGTGATAAATGGAATAGAAGTTAATCCGTTATATTCAACCGGGCAGTTCCATGTTATATCGCTCAAGGTAAGTCCGGCATTGGCTCCGGCAGTAAGTTGACGATACACTCTGTGCTGGTAACCCATAACCGTTTCTTCGACACGGCGATATATAGAAAGAACTAATTCATTAAAAAGTTCGTTGGCCTGCATAAAACGTACACTCTGCAACCCACTTCCAATATTACTATTATGCACGATAGTATAACGCTCCAGCTTACGCCAGAAAGTATATAATAATTCGATCAATTCAATGAATAGATCTTTGTCGTTAAAGAATATTGCATATTTGTTACTAACAGTCTGAACCTCATCCGGATTGCAAACGGTTAGTAATTTAAAAGCCTCTATCAATGTTTTTTGAAGCTCTTCGTCTGTTTTAAATTCTTTTATATAGTAGTTATAAACGATAACTTCATCTTTCTTCAGCTTTTGGATAAAAACTTCAATAACCCGATGAAAACCATAACTATTCAGTATTTTCTGACGTGTGTCGCAAAACTTCAGAGTGAAATTTAAAATTGCTTTCCCTTCACTTAGAGTAAATTCTTGTAACATATTTAATTTAATTTGTTATATATTATTATTTTTCTCTTCGCATTTTAATTACACAAAACAACCCACAACCCGCTGAATTACGAACAACCTATTCAGAAGATTGTAAATCCGTTCTCCCTATAATACAGAGATACTTATCAGCATCAAATTTACGGAAACTTACTTATACAATTAAATGAATCAATGACTTATTTTATAATAAAATGTAAATTCAAAACAAACTTTTCCTATCTTGTTGTTTTGTAGAACCTTATCATTTAATCATTTTTTCTTTTGCTTATAAATTGAGGATTTACATCAAATGCGTAAAAAGAAACATTGGTTTCTTTCAGGCATTTAGGACATAAACAGTCAGAATAATTATCTTTAATATACTCCCTCACAATACTTGCTACACTTATCTTACGACAACTACATAGCTCCACCCGATCTTCCCTACAGCCAAATACAGCCGAGCATCTTTGACATATTTTTCTCATCACTTTTTGTTTTTATTAATAAAATAGATATACACCCCCCAACAACTAGTGAGACTATACAGAAACACAAGCTTACGGAAAGCTCAATCAAAAATCATTTTTTAGTAAAAAAATCTGTTTCTTCCCTTTTCGCGAGAGATAGAATCATATTGCTTAGGCAGGTCTTCTGACTTACTCCTATTTGTGCAGCCTTCCCGTTAAAACAGTGGCAATGAGGATTTGCACAAACACTAATAGAGCTTACAGCAGCGCGACTGCTCAGGATTTCCACCTGATTCCCTTTTCATTACTCATCCGAAGATCGCGGATTTTGTAACACCTATATGGAACAAAGATATGGAATATTATATAAAAACAATAAGTTACATAACAAAAAGAATTGACTAAACAAAAAAAATGGCTAAGCAAAACAGACGAGATGATTCTTTCGATCGTGGTTCTAAATCTTTATATGGATATTCCGATGAAATAGGTCCCATGAATCCTGTTCAAACTGCCCCCCTGTAGTTCTAATTGAAAGAGGCGTTGAGAGAGATAGTAGACAAATGTGAATTTATGGTTATTCCTGATACAAGATCAATGAATCATTTATATAAGGAAGAAATAGATATAGACAAATTACAAGATTTATTAACCAAAGCCAAAACCTTAATAGAATGAGAAAGATAAAACAAATGAGCTGAATCTATTTTAGTTCAGCCCATTTGTTTATTTTAATATTTAAAATATTCTTCTATATGTTGTCATCATTCTCATGTAATGCATATCCTAAACATAGTGGCAGTCCACAATTAGGCATACTCGGCTTACATCTGCAAGAAACTAACTCTCCACCTAATATATTATTCATTTGATCTTTAGATAGCTTAGAGTCCATGAAAATAGTTTTGTGTAAAATTGATTTTTTCATAATATAATATTTAAAAGTTCTATTTGACAATATAGAAATAAATCATCAATTAAAAAAAATGTTTAAAAACAGAAAAACCTGAATTACTTACTAATAAAGAATAGAAGATAGCTAATTGTGTTCAGATTCTTTACCAAAATATAGCATTATCAATCCGATTATGGCAGAAAAGAAGAAGAGAATCCATGATACCCTATCACTTAAGGATTAAGCAAACATTATCCAATAGGAGCAAAGACCCAAAAGCGATAACAATAACGCCTTTCGATTGATACCAGTTCAAATCGTACTTAAATACTAAATATAATGCTATTACTCCCAAAGTGGGAACTGCATATATTATATTTCCATGTATAAAATCTACCATACTTCAAAAATAGAACAAAAATAGATATGAACAATAAATTTAGGCCTGTATGTATCCAGAAGCCATATTTTTGTTAATAACTCCCTCTCTCTTTCCTAGACTTCCCCTTCTTTCTTCTATACCTTTGTAGAAACTAACAACTAACAAGCTATGATATTTAGAGACGGCGTAGAGCGTGATCCAGAGAAATACGGATACAATATACTACTTCAAAAACATTTGGATGAAATATCCAAGAAGAGAAAAGAGAATCCAAATTACAAAAGAAGCCTAGAGCTAGCAAGAGAATGCTCACAAACACCCAAAGCTTATGTGTATAAATTCAAACTGAAAGATCTGGACATAGATAAAGGCTTTTTACACTTCAGATTTCGAGTATGTATGCAGAAGGGTAGAATAGAGTAAAACAACATCATATTCATAAGTAAGGGTCGGCATAAGCTGTCCTTTTTTTCATTCAAAATTGACCACCAGACTAAAATAAAAAAGGCTTCCAATTTCTTGAAAACCTTTGTGCGCACGGCGAGACTCGAACTCGCACATCCTTACGGAAACTACCCCCTCAAAGTAGCGTGTCTACCAATTCCACCACGTGCGCAAAAACAAAAAATGTGACTATTGTCACATCTAGAGCGAAAGACGGGACTCGAACCCGCGACCCCGACCTTGGCAAGGTCGTGCTCTACCAACTGAGCTACTTTCGCAATTGAGTGTGCAAATATAAAGGCTATTTTTATATTTTCAAAAAAATGATCGCTATTTTTTTCATCAATTCTAAATCTTTCTTACAAAAAGAAAGGGACTAAAAATAGCCCCTTTTATTTTCATACATAGATTAAACACTTTAACCTAAGTAACCTTTCAATAATTTACTTCGTGAATTTTGTCTTAAACGCTTGATAGCTTTCTCCTTTATTTGACGAACACGTTCACGTGTCAATTGAAATTTATCACCAATTTCTTCAAGGGTCATTTCCTGATACCCTATCCCAAAGAACATCTTGATAATTTCACTTTCTCTTTCCGTCAAAGTTGATAGAGCCCGTTCAATTTCTTGTTGCAAAGACTCATTTATCAACGTACGGTCAGCAATAGGAGCGTCGTCATTTACAAGCACATCTAACAAGCTATTATCTTCGCCTTCTACAAATGGCGCATCCATAGAAATGTGACGACCTGAAACTTTCAATGAATCTGCTATTTTATCAACCGGTATGTCTAATTGATCGGCAAGTTCTTCTGCTGAAGGTTTACGTTCGTTCTCTTGCTCAAATTTAGAAAAAGCCTTGCTGATTTTATTCAGCGAGCCTACCTGATTGAGCGGCAGACGCACGATACGCGATTGTTCTGCTAATGCCTGCAATATAGATTGGCGAATCCACCATACCGCATAACTGATAAATTTAAATCCTCTAGTTTCGTCGAATTTTTCTGCAGCTTTGATTAGTCCTAAGTTCCCTTCATTGATTAAGTCAGGTAAGCTCAACCCTTGATTCTGATATTGCTTTGCAACAGAAACCACGAATCTTAAGTTTGCTCTTGTAAGTTTTTCGAGTGCCGCCCTATCCCCTTTTTTTATGGCTTGTGCCAACTCGACTTCTTCCTCAACTGTAATCAGATCTTCACGACCAATTTCTTGCAAATACTTGTCTAAAGACGCACTTTCACGATTAGTAATTGACTTTGTAATCTTTAACTGCCTCATATGTAGATATATACATTTTAATACCCCAAAAATGTCTGCAAATATAGTGAAAAAATACCATACATCTTCACCTTATTTAATTATTTATAATTGTTTTAAGTTAATAATATGGAACTATATTCCGTAAGTTTTTATAAACAAATAACGCTTAAGCAAACGTATTGGTTTATGCTTAAGCGTTATTTAGCTTTTATCAATATTTATTCACTCAAATCCACAGCATAGTATTTTCTTGTCCCTGTAGAAGTTATACCAGAAATAAACAAAGCCTTGTCCTGACTATTTGCAGCAGAAGCAATAATGCTTTCGACCTGACTCGCCGAAGATACCGGCTGATTATTTATTTTCTGGATAATAAAACCCTTTACAATACCCTCTTTATGGAATTTCCCAGCATTATCAACACCCGTAACTTCCACACCATAACTAACGCCTAAGCTTTTCTTCTTATCTTCTGAAAGATCCTTAAACGAGGCTCCTACTGTGGCAATACCGTCTTCTTTCTTTACTACGGATGTGCTTCCGGAGTTATTCTTAAGTGTTACATCATAAGATTTAGTTGCCCCTGCGCGTACAACATCAACTTTTACCTTATCGCCCGGACGGAATCTATTTACCTGATCCTGAACCTCACCAGATGTTCTCACCTTAACTCCGTTAATAGCAACAATAACATCTCCCTCCTGTATTCCAGCTTGTTTTGCAGGACTCATCTCAGCAAAACCACCGACATAGACACCCTCATTTATTTTCACGTCTTTAGTCTTTTCGGGATCAGCTTCTTTAGCAATAGATAAGTCTTGAATTTGCACTCCGAGCACTGCACGCTGAACTGCTCCATACTCCTTAATATCTGCCACAACCTTTCCTGCTATAGAAATAGGCACAGCAAATCCATATCCAGCAAAATCGCCAGTTTGAGAATATATCATTGTGTTTATACCAATCAATTCTCCATTAGTATTTACTAGAGCACCACCACTATTACCTCGATTGATTGCTGCGTCTGTCTGTATAAAAGATTGTATAGACTGGTTGATACCATCACGTCCTACCATACCTCCCATTCCAGTACGACCTTTAGCACTAACAATACCTGCAGTAACGGTAGATGTCAAGTTAAATGGATTTCCTACAGCCAGCACCCATTCTCCAACCCTAAGTTTATCAGAGTCTCCAAAAGGAATATATGGAAATTCTTTTCCTTCAACTTTTAACAATGCAATATCTGTTTGAGGATCTGCCCCTACAAGTTTTGCAGTATATTTACTATTATCATTCAATGTCACCTCTATCTCGGTAGCTTTATCGATTACATGGTTATTTGTTATTATATAACCATCCTTAGATATTATCACCCCCGAGCCAAAACCTACACTCGGCTGTGGACTTCCATATTGGTAATCATCACCTCCACCAGGATTTCCAAAAAAGAAATCAAAAGGATCAATCATTCTACGTCTCTGTTGTCCTTGATTTCCAGATGGTGCTGACGATTTCACCGTCGATTTTATATGCACTACAGCATGGATCGAATTTTCGGCAGCTTTTGTAAAATCAGGATATCCATCCGAGGTCAACGAGGCCAAACGAACTCCACTCTGATCGAACTCATGTCCATAATTATAAGAATCTGCCGAACTATAACCACGCCTATAGTCCAAATAACTATACATTCCATATGTTGCACCTATACTCACCAATGCAACCACCACATAGGTTGAAATATTTTTCCAAATCTTTTTCATGCGCAAGTATTTTTTATTGTTTTATTATAAATCTGCCCCAAATTTATATACAAAATCCGTACACTTAACATAGCTGAAGTCTATTTTTTAACACTTTTAACCACGCCGAAAACCTTTATCATTATTTTAACAATAAAGACCGACTTTTTGTCAGCCTGAAACATATTTTATGGGTCGAAAGCAATATCTTTGGCTCCGAAATAATAAACCAAACACCACCCAAATCAAGTTTATATGGGAACATCGATGCTTATTATCATCGCTGTATACATCGGGGTACTGATGCTTATATCATATATTGTCAGCAAAAAAGGCAGCGACAACGATGCTTTTTTCCTGGGTAATAAGAAATCTCCTTGGTATTTAGTAGCTATCGGCATGCTGGGCGACTCTATTTCGGGGGTTACTTTTGTTTCTGTACCCGGTATGGTTGGTCAATTTGACATGAGCTATATGCAGATGGTACTCGGATTTTTCCCCGGCTATCTTATTGTTGCATTTGTTTTACTCCCACTCTATTATAGACTCAATCTGACATCAATATATGGTTATCTGGATACACGTTTTGGTAATTTTTCTTACAAAACAGGAGCATCCTTCTTCATTCTCTCACGTATTGTAGGATCGGCATCGAAGCTGTACTTAATAGCATTGATTCTACAAACATTAATTTTCGATCAGTGGAATATCCCTTTCTATGTAACAGTGGCAGGAATAATTGCTTTAATCTGGGCGTATACTCATAAAAGTGGAATGAAAACTATAGTCTGGACAGACGCCTTGCAAACCATATGCTTATTGGCTGCACTTATCCTTATTATCTGGCAGGTTGCGTCTAAACTTGGTTTTGATATATCTCAAACAATTGACACAGTACGTACAAGTCAACACAGCCGTATATTTTTCTTCGACGACTGGGCTTCAAAACAAAATTTTTTCAAGCAATTTCTTAGCGGTATATTCATCGTTATAGTAATGACTGGGTTGGATCAAAATATGATGCAGAAAAATCTGACATGTAAAAACCTGAAAGATGCTCAGAAAAATATGGTAACATACGGTTTTGGATTCATCCCTATGAACTATCTATTTCTATCATTGGGAATTCTATTACTGGCCTTTATCTCGGCACAGGGTATTGCTTTACCCGAAAAATCGGATCAGATTCTCCCTCTGCTCGCTACGGAATATCTGGGACTTCCTGTATTAGCTTGTTTTACAATAGGTATTATTGCCGCATCATTCTCCAATGCAGATTCTGCGCTGACTTCTATCACAACATCTACCTGTGTAGACTTGCTTGGAACCGAGAAGAAAGATCAAGAAACATCGAAAAAGATCCGTTCGAGAGTACATCTGCTGGTATGTCTGGTATTCTTTATTGTTATACTGTTTATTGACCGTATAAGCCAAAACAGTATATTGGATACGATATACAAGCTAGCGTCATACACATATGGGCCTTTGCTCGGTTTATTCTTCTTCGGACTATTTACCAAGATCAATATAAAAGACAAATTTGTGCCCATTATTTGTATTCTCGCTCCGGCTATCAGCTATCTGACCGAATTAATTTTACTAAAATTTGGCAATTATCATGTGGGGTACGAAATACTATTACTCAATGGATTACTCACAACAATAGGGCTACTCTTCATTTCGCAACGAAAAGTTGACCGAACTAACTTCTAGTTTATTTGTTATACTCGCAAACTATACTCTAATAAAAACTAAAATGTCAGTCAAAAGAATATCACCAATATTAGCAAAAAAAATACTTAAAAGTAATTCAGGCCTCCTCTTAGACATACGTGATACAGATAGTTTCAATACAGATCACGATAGCAGAGCTATTCATATCAATCAAGATTCCTTACCGGATTTTCTTTCGAACACAGATAAAGATGTATCTATATTCGTCATGTGCTATCATGGAAATAGCAGTCAGTTCGTAGCCCAGTTCCTTTCTGATGAAGGTTTTAAAGATGTTTATAGCATTGATGGCGGGTACGAAAAATGGAATAGTTGAATAATTTATATATTCAAAAAATTCTGTAAAATTTTTTCACCTACACTCCCACTCTTTTCCGGATGGAATTGAGTAGCATAGAAATTGTCTTTATGTAAAGCTGCACTAAACGGATGAATATAATCCGTTGTAGCCACTGTGCGTTCGCAAACAGGCACATAATAGCTATGCACAAAATAGACGAACTGCTCTTCAATTGATTCGTCAAATATCGTGCTTTTCACATCAGTTATAGTATTCCAACCCATATGCGGGACTTTATCTTGATGCCTTTGTGAAATAAAACGTTTTACATTAATATCAAATATATTCAGGCAATCAGCATCCCCTTCTTCCGAATGCGAACACATCAGTTGCATACCGAGACATATCCCCAAGACAGGTTGCTTTAGTGTCGGGATTAATCTATCTAAACCTAATTTTCGAAGATGGTGCATTGTAGAGCTAGCCTCACCTACTCCGGGAAAAATAACTTTATCTGCTTTCGCTATTTCCTCTAAATCTGCCGTCACAATGGCTTCTACGCTTAATCTATTTAAAGCAGAGACAACAGAGAATATATTTCCCGCATTATATTTAATGATCGCAATATTCATTGAACTTTCAATAATGAATCTATGACTTTTACCATTTGATTAAACTCCTCTACATCATAAAGCCTGGTCAGCATTACTATTTTACCATCTTTATCAATGATAACATTACGTGTTATCCCAGCCTTTTTATCCGCATATAAGCCAAAGATATCACCATCAGGATCGAGTCCGATAGGATATGTTACACCTGTAGATTCTGCAAATTTAAGAACCGTCTCAGCAGGTTCATCTCTATCAACACCGAATAACGCAAATTTCGAATTGTCTTTATGCTTCAACCAGATATCACTCTCTATATGTGGCATTTCTTTCCTACATACACCACACCAGCTAGCGGTGAATTGTAGCATAACCACTTTGCCTCTGAGTGAAGATAATTTCACTTTTTCTCCATTTGGCAAACTCATTTCAAAATCGGGAGCAATATCCCCGACCTTCACTTTATATTGATGTTTGTACTCCTCCTGTGAAAAGAGACTCACTGCAAATGACAAGGCGAATAAGATGACTAGTATTTTTTTCATAAAACTTCCTCCAACTCTCTATTTAATAAATAATGCCTAAACCACAACGAAAACGGCAATGTAGACAAAGAACCTAATACATCAGCCAGAAAATCAGACCAATCACCACTTCTACCAATGAAATATTCGGCTTGTAGAATTTCGATTAGTCCCCCGTAAACAATAGGAACCAAAACGGCAAAAGCAACTAGTTTTAGTATTATAATTTTGCCTTTCCTATCATAAATATAATTGAAAGATGCTACAATTGACAATCCGAAATACATCAGAAAATGTACTATTTTATCCGTTGGAATAAAAAAATCGAACTCGACGTCAGGGATATCATTCGTAGGAATAAGGCAGCATAGGTAAAATATAATGACCGCAACTATCGCAGGAGGCCATGTATATTTAAAGATTTTCTTCAACATATTGTCGTAATTATAGAGGTCAAAGATAGAGAAATTATTTATCCGATAGGGATGTATTATAAATTTTCATTTCACAAATCTTGCAATCAAAAGCAAGTTGTAAGCGCGTATTGTTATAAATCAAGTAGAACGGCTCTTTATATGGATGATGTTTGCTACCCTTTTCTTTTGGACACCACCCTAGTGATTGCTTTATACAATGACGGGTAAACATTAAAGGAACATCCTGCTGAGACTGCCTTTCAAAAGCCAATTGGCTCACTTGAGACTGATGCTGAACATAAAACTTCCGGCTCTGATCGTTCATCACATTGCCCAGATAAGTAATATTCGCGACAGGAAATGCATGAGAAGTCTGTTTATGTTTGACAATATCCTGACGATATCTTATATTTCGCACAGACATAAGTTTATCTGTCAACTGTCTTCGCCATTCGGATAACACAGAAGCTGGAACAAACCAACTATCCGTCCAGCTTATATTTACCTGAGTAACTTTAAATATAGTTGTACCGGTCTTACTGAGGTTATTGCATATATTTTCCGTCTGATCTTTTTGTGCTATTTGTTTTTCATACTCAAAATTCAATACAGCATAATTATCATCCTCATCGGTTATTTGCAGAGAATAACCATATGGAAGCTCATTGGCATCAATCGTAACCTCAACTTTTCGTTCTGCCGATTTTTTAGATAATAGTTTTTCAAATTCGTGATCATGGTTACGATAAACAAAAGTACCTTTTCTTAGATTAGGTAAAACGGATGGATAAATCAACTCACCCTCTACCCTGTTTACATAGATCCCCTCCAACTCTTTCTTGTTATTAAAAAAGCAAAGTCCGTCTCCGTTATTTATTTTATGCGTAGTATTTATCTTTATAAACTTCGTTGTAATATCTGTAATTTTCCCGATAGGTTCACCCACCGATTTAGGAGAATCTAAAGACCATATATCTTTATCGCGACCATTCAAAAAATACTTGGTAAATCCCCGATTGAAACTTTTTTCCAGATTAGGTTCAAACGTATAAGTAGAACTTCCTGAAGACGCTTTTTGATATTGAGGATATTTTTTGAATATCTCATCCAGCCGTTTGCGATAATAGGCAACCACATTTTTCACATACGATACATCTTTCAATCTCCCCTCTATTTTCAGAGATGTAACGCCAGCTTCCAACAAATCTTCTAAATCTTCAGACAAATTGAAATCTTTCATGGACAAGAAATGCTTTTTAGCCATTATCTCTTCCCCATTAGCATCAACTAACGTATAAGGCAACCTGCAATATTGTGCGCAAGCGCCTTTATTAGCACTTCGCCCCGAAAGAGCTTCACTCAAATAACATTGTCCACTATAGCATACGCATAGCGCGCCATGAACAAAGACTTCTAAAGGAGTCTTTACCTGTGAGGCAATTTCACTTATCTCATCAATGGTTAATTCGCGTGGCAACACAATTTGCTGAAAACCTGCCTTTTCCAAAAATTTCACCTTCTCTACTCCTCTGTTATCCATCTGTGTGCTTGCGTGCAAAGCAATCGGAGGCAAATTAAGCATGGTTATCCCCATATCCTGTATTATCAGGGCATCGATCTTAGCTTCGCTATATAACTGCCAGATGAGTTTTTCGGCATCTTTCAGCTCTTTGTCGCTAAGTATTGTATTGAGGGCAACATAGACTTTAGCATTATATAAATGGGCATGTTCGGCCAACGCCTTTATATCCTCCAATGTATTTCCGGCTGCAGCCCTAGCACTAAACTTAGGCGCACCAATATATACGGCATCAGCACCATGATTGATGGCCTCTATACCACACTCCAAATTTTTCGCAGGAGCTAATAATTCTATTCTTCTGACTTTAAGCAAAATGTTTGATTAAAATGATTGCAAAATTACAGATTATACAAAAACAATGCAACTAGTTTTATTTATGTTAATAAAAATTCATTCCTCATGCAGCTTTTTTTTATTTATATACATCTTATCCTAAGTAGAACCTATTAAAGTCAAATCAAATGAAAAAGATATTTGTTATCCTCAGCACTGTAATGTTACTATTATCGTGCTCATCCGATGAGAAGGACATGCCTATAGATTTAATTGGAACATGGAAACTCCAAGAAGTAAATAATGATCCGGGAGATGGAAGTGGTGTCTTTCTGAAAGTCAAGAGTAACAAAACACTTATATTTAAAAAGAATTTAGAAATAACTTCAAATGGATCTCTATCTGACAATACCATTAACTCAGACTCACCTAGCCATGGTGTTTATCAGATTACCGGTGATTCAGATGCATCAGGAATAATCACGCCTTCAGGTAGTGAACATTTATCAACTCAAATTCGTTTCGAAATAAAAAACTCAGCATTGTATGTCTATTATCCTTGTATAGAAGGATGTGCAGCAAAATATACAAAATAATAAATAAAATAGGGTGCCTAAATAGACACCCTATTTTATTTATTTATGATTCATTAGATTAAGCTCTCCTAAATCTTTAATCTTAGTCTTATCGTATGGAGTTTCCTGATACACAAAATAATTCAACCAATTATTAAAAAGAAGGTTGCCATGCCCCGACCAAAGAACGACCGGAGGGTTAGCCGGATTATTGTTTTTATAATAATTAAGAGGTTTCTTTATATCCATTCCTTTCTCCACGTCCCTCATATACTCATTGTGAAGAGTATAAGGAGCATATTCAGAGTGTCCGGTCAAATAGAACTCCCTTCCACCACGCGAAGCTACTATGCCCACTCCTGATTCATCAGACTCAGATAATATCTTCAACTCATCATATTTAAGTATATCATCACGCATAACAGTTGTGTGGCGACTATGAGGGATATAGAATTCATCGTCGAATCCACGAAAAAGAGGAAAACGTTTATCGTGAACAACATGCTTGAATACACCGAACATTTTTTCTGACAGAAGTTCTTTTTTCACTCCATAAAAGTGATACATGGCAGCCTGTGCAGCCCAACATATATATAAAGTGGATGTAACATGTGTACGAGCCCAATCGAAAATAGAAGATATTTCTTTCCAATAATAAACCTCTTCAAAATCGAGCAATTCCACCGGTGCCCCTGTAATAATCATACCATCATAGAAATCCTCCTTAATCTCGTCAAAATCTTTATAGAACATGGACAGATGCTCCTCGGATGTATTTTTGGACGTATGTGTTTTCAATTTCAGAAACTCCACTTCTACCTGTAATGGATTATTTGACAGTAACCTTATCAAATCAGTTTCTGTCATTATCTTTATTGGCATCAAGTTGAGAATAAGCACTCGCAGAGGACGTATATCCTGCTCATCGGCACGCAACTGGCTCATCACAAAGATATTCTCTTTCTTAAGAATCTCTATTGCCGGAAGATTATTTGGTAAATTTACTGGCATAATTCATCTTTTATAAGAGAGCAAAGTTATAAAAAATACAGAATAAAAAGTTATTTGCCTTTTACGATACTCAACAACTGCTTTTTTGCCTTATCTGTTTGCCCATATTTATTATCCGGATCTAATTTCACAACCTGATTATAATCACTTATAGCAAGATCATTTTTACCCATAGTTTGATAAACAAATCCCCTATTGAAATAGCCAAGCGTATATCCAGGGTTCAACTCTACTGCTTTATTAAAATCGGCTAATGCATCCTCATATTTTTTAAATGACACACTTATTGCCCCTCTATTGATATAAGCACTTACATATCGAGGATTAAGTCCTATTGCTTTTGTATAGTCTCTTACAGCATAACCATACACAGTTCTTTTCTGATAATAAATAGCTCTATTATAATAAGCATCAGACGAAAGGGTGTCACACTCTATGGCTTTATTCAGATTATAGAAGGCATTTGCATCATCTTTCATATCCATGTATATAATCCCTTTATTAAGATAACTTTTTGTACTTGTAGGATTTATTTTTATTGCTTTATCTAAATCAGCTAACGCCGTAAGTTGATCTGTGTTACGCTTTAACACACCTCTCATAATATATGCATATTCAAATTCAGGATTTAGTTCTATAACTCTATTATAGTCCTTAAGTGCAGCTTCATCATTTTTCAATATTTCTTGATTGATTACACCCCTAATATATAAGGCATCGCAATAAGTTGAATCAATTGCAATTGCTTTATTAAAGTCATCCATAGCCTCTTCTACATTTCCTGTATTATAGAAACTTAGACCCCTATTATAATATCCAAGCGAATATGTTGGAGATAGCTCTATCACCTTGTTTTGATCAGCTAAAGCAAGCTCATAGTCTCGATGTCTCATATAGATATTCGCTCTATTGAGATATGCATTAGTATATGCACTATCTACTTCGATCGTCTTAACATAAGACTCCATAGCCTTTTCATAATCAGCAATTTGATCATAAAAAAGAGCTTTATTAAAATATGCATCGGCATACATAGAATCTACTCTAATTGCCTCATCGTAACTTTCCAAAGCCTTATCATTTTGACCTAATATTTTATATATACCTCCCATTTGTTCATATAATACAGCCCTCACCGTTCCCAACTCAATTATTTTTTTGTAATCGGCTAAAGCTAGTTCATATTCTTGCATCCCAAAATATAAATCGCCCCGATGTGCATAAGCATTAACGTAATCAGGATCAAGCTCTATCGATTTACTGAAATCAGCGAGAGACCTAGTCTTATCTCCCAAATTCAAATAAGACACTGCTCGGTCATAATAAGCAGCATCATTTAAAGAATCAACTTCCAGAATATGACTGTAAGCTTCTACCGATTTCTCATACTGCTTTGTATTCACAAAAAAAGCAGCTCGCTTAATCTGATTAGGTATTGATGGATCTATCTCTATTATTCTTTTATAATCTTCAGTCGCTTTATCATATTCTTGCAAATCAGTATATACTAAAGTTCTATTATAATATGCAATTACAGAAGCAGAGTCTATCTCTATAGCCTTACCATAAAAATCAATTGCCATACTATATTCCTTAAGTGCATAATATGCATTCCCCATATCTATATTTATATCAGCATTTGCATCATCGCCTACAATATTGAGGACTTTTGCATAATCAGCTATAGCCTTATTATATTCATCCGTCATATAATAACAATACCCTCGATTGTAATACGCTTTAGAACTTTCTGGGTTTAATGATATAGATTTATCATAATCAGACAACGCCTTGCTATATTCTTCTATTGCGAAAAACACAATGCCCCGATTGAGATACACTTCAAAATAAGTAGTATCCATATCCACAATTGTAGAATAATCAGAAATGGCCTCATTGTACATCTTGCTTTCTTGGTATACGTTTGCTCTATTATAATATGCTGACAAAGAGGTCGAATCTAAGTTTACAACAGCAGTATAATCAACAATAGCCTTTTCGTATTCTTCCGTATTATAATACAAGTTAGCTCTACTATAAAACGCATTCGCATTTACAGAATCCAGTCTTATTACCTTATTATAATCAGATAACGCAGCTTCGTAATCATTAAGTTCTTCATAAGTTTGTCCTCTAGTGACATATACATTCGTCAAAGTAGAATCGATTGACAAGACATGAGAAAATTCTTTTATTGCACTATCATAATCTTCCGCACTGTAATATACTGCACCTCTATAATAATAAGCAAAAGTATCTGTCGGATTTATCGCTATCACTTTATTGAAATCAGCTAAGGCCAAATCCCTGTCTCCAGCTTGGTAATACGCTATTCCCCGACTATAATATACAGCAGCATAAACAGAATCCATTTCGAGAGACTTATTAAATTCGTCTATGGCTAACCGAAGACTATCTATATCAATATACTCAAGTCCTTTTTTATAATAAGTGTCAGCGGTAATTGTATCTTCAGATATCTGTCCAGCATAAAAAGAAGACACTCCTCTAAAAGAAAAAAAGAATAGGCATAAGAATAAAACACCCCCTATTTTCCACAATGTTTGTTTCATCGTACTATCAGTAAAAGATTATATAATTAAATATCAACACATCACACCTCATAACAAAGCTCATATAAAGAAGCTTCTACATTTATAAAACACAGGTCTTCGACGGTCAATCAAATGTAGCATTTTTTGCAAGATAAAGAATGTCAAAAGCATTCTATTTTATTAACAACAGGTATAACAATATGACAATATTTCCGTTTTATATTTAGCAGATTATTTTTTTATTATATTTGTGTGCTGTTTGTGCTTAGCATGCAGTGGTAGAAAAATGGGAAAATTATATGTTGTACCTACACCTGTAGGCAATTTGGAGGATATTACATTTAGAGCTATAAGGCTGCTTAAAGAAGTATCACTCATTCTGGCAGAGGACACACGCACTACCGGGATACTTCTTAAGCATTTTGAGATACAAAACAAGATGCAGTCCTACCATAAGTTTAATGAGCACAAGGCTGTATCGCATATAATTGATCGTCTGAAAGCAGGCGAAAACATTGCTTTAGTATCGGATGCCGGTACACCCGGAATATCAGATCCAGGATTTTTAGTAGTGAGAGAATGCGTTAAAGAGGGAGTCGATGTTGAATGTTTACCGGGAGCTACAGCCTTTGTGCCGGCCTTGGTTTCATCGGGGATACCAAATGACAGATTTTGCTTTGAAGGTTTCCTTCCTCAGAAAAAAGGCAGGATGACTCGGTTAAAAATATTGGCTGAAGAATCTCGAACAATCGTATTATACGAATCGCCTCACAGAGTATTGAAAACATTGACACAGCTGGCTGAATACATGACTGAAGATAGATATGCTGCTACATGTCGCGAAATATCTAAAATGTATGAGGAAACAAATAGAGGAACGCTAAAAGAATTAATATCGCATTTTTCAAAGAACGAACCAAGGGGTGAGTTTGTTATAATAGTCTCTGGTAAGAACGAATAACTAGAACAGAGTATATATAATCTAACAATTAAATATTTGTATATGAAAAAGTTAATCATTGGATGCTTTTGCTTAGCCGCACTAGCATCGTGTAATGTAAAAAATTCGGATGAATATAAGGCTTTGAAAGCAGAGAACGACTCTTTATTGCAGATAGTTGGTCAAAGTAGCACAGAGCTATCTGAGATGAATAGCCTTATAAATGACATTGAAGAAAACTTCAAGCAAATCAGAGAGGCTGAAAAATTCCTCACTATCGAATCGAAAAACAAAGGAGAGATGTCAAACGACACGAAGACCCGTGTTAAAGACAATTTCGAAATGATCAACGAAATTTTGAAAAAGAACAAAGCTGACATTGATAAATTGAATCAAAGACTAAAATCCAGTTCAGGTCAGAATACAGGCTTGAAAGCCACTATCGAACGTCTGAATACTGAGCTTGTCGAAAGAGCCAATACTATCTCAGAACTGCAAGCTTCTTTAGCTACTCGTGACGAACAAATAGCATCTTTACAAACAGATGTTCTATCTCTTACAGAAAACGTAGAAACATTGTCTTCTCAAACAGCAGAACAAGCAGCGAAGATCAAAGAACAAGACAAAGAGCTTAATACTGCTTATTACATGTTTGGCACAAGCAAAGAATTGAAAGAAGCTAAAGTTGTTTCAGGAGGATTCCTTGCATCGCCTAAAATATTGAAAGAAAGTATTGAGAAAAGCAAATTTATCAAAGTAGACATTCGCGATACAAAAAGTATTCCGTTGTACGATAAAAAAGCGAAGTTACTTTCCGATCATCCTAGCGACAGTTACACTTTGGAAAAAGATGCTAAAGGCAATGTTGTGATAAAAATAACTGATTATAAGAGATTTTGGAGCATTTCTAAATTCTTGATAGTACAAGTAGGTTAATAAAACAATCATAAAGAGCAGAGGGTGTGTCTAAAATATAGGCACACCTTTTTTATTTATAATTCATTCGAACTTTATATTTAAGTCTTTGTTATTAAACTGTAACTATTAATAAAACGAACATTATGACAAAGAAAACTACGTTATTTTTATTGGCATTAATACATGTATCAATAGCCTTTTCACAATCAGAACCTGCTTATAAAAAAGGAACATTCTTCGCCCTATGGGGATGGAACCGAGATGCCTATACAAACTCCGACATCCATTTCAAAGGCAATGATTACAATTTCACGCTACATAAAGTGAAAGCTTCGGATAAGCAAAATAAATTCAGTTACCATAATTATCTTCGATTAGACCGGATTACTATTCCTCAAACAAACTTAAGAATAGGATATTTTATAAAAGACAATCTAGCTATCACACTGGGAGTTGATCATATGAAATATGTAATGGATCCGAACCAGACGGTGGATATTGACGGGAAGGTAAAACCAGGTTTCGAATCAAATGTGAGTAGTGACGGATCTATAAAATTAGTCCCGGAATTTTTGCAATTCGAACATACTGACGGATTAAACTATATAAATTCCGAAATAGAATATTATAAAAACTTCTATCACAACGGCATTCTCAAGGTAAATGGCCTGATTGGTGGAGGTGCTGGATTTCTTATGCCTCGCAGCAATGTAACCATGATGGGCAATGAACGCCATGATGCATTTCATCTGGCAGGGTTTGGCCTTAGTGCAAAAGGAGGTTTGGATGTAAACCTATGGAATTTATTCTTCCTTCGCTCGGAAGTGAAAGAAGGCTATATAAATATGCCAAGCATCAGAACGACTAAATCTTCAGACGACAAGGCTCATCAAGCTTTCTGGTTTGCCGAACTAACGTATACATTTGGCTTCAACTGGCATTTTTAATCAGTCATTTCTAAAGCCATATAAGTCTGCATGTCTATTCGCTTTAAAAAATACATAACCAACAAAAATAGGGATTACGATAATAAGAGGAATAAGAATAGCTGATGTACACATCATAGGCCCCAAAAAGGAGAATCCGCCGACAAAATCATTTCCTCTCGTATTTATTTTAACCAGTTGCCATCCTACAAGAAATTGAGGAATAAGGTATATTATAATTGTATAAGGCTCTATATAAAAGCCTATATATGTGGCAACACAAGTTAAAACAAAAAACACTATTGTAGCAGCAATCAGATATTTCATAAAATACTGGGCTTTTTCTCCATTTAAGAAACTGCCCAGATATTTATGTAAACATAACATCTGAATAATAACAAGAGGATAACAAATAAGCAGTATCCCGGCCAATACAAAAGCACTACCTATAGGATCGTTCACTATATAGATATAGGCAATACCCAATATCGGAATTATTATAAAAGCAAGCGAAATTACAATCGCAAACTTGAAATTCTGCCTCTTTAATTGGGCAGGTAAAAAAGATTCATCAAAAATACTCTTATCTTCAATCATATTAGATTAGCAACTTCCGATATTCATCCCAATTATCAAATAATGCTTTCATTGAAGGCAGAACAATATTAGCACCAGCATCAGCCAAAATCTTATCTGGCATAGGACCTGTGTTAATGGCAATAGTGAAAATTCCGGCAGCAACAGCCGCCTCAACACCTCTGGGTGCATTTTCTACAACTATAGCCTGATTGGGTTTCAGATCTCCAGCTTTTGCCAATCCCATAAGATAAGGCTCAGGGTGAGGTTTTCCATTTTTCACATCGAAAGCTGTTACTATTTGCTCTTTCTTAAACAGATTTGGGAAATTATGCTCCAGCTTATTTATAAGCGTCGGCTGCCCCGAACCTGTAACCACAGAACACATCAAGCCCGCATCGTGTACTTTTTTTACAAAATCGTAAGCATAAGGAATCAGGCTACCATCATTATATTTTGAAAACAATTCCGTTTTCAGTTTATATATACTTTCTTTTTCCTGGGGTGTAGCATCCCTACCCTTTTCCCTATTCATCAAGTGATTGATAGTATGACTACCAACCATCCCCTCATATAAATAGAACTCTTCAGATGTACTGGGAATATCGAAATGATCCATTGTTTCTTTCCATGATTTGGCATGCCACTTCATAGAATCGTACAGCACACCATCCATATCAAAAAGGACAGCTTTCAAGTCAAAATTCGAATAATTATGTTTGTCGAGATATTCTTTAAATACAGTTGTCATTCTAAAAAATTTGATATGCAAAGATAGGCTTAATCTTCTAAAAAGCCTAAATTGAATAAATCGTCACAAAAAGACAAAAAAGAAATCTTTTTATTTGTATTTCTAAAAAAATAAAATAACTTTGTCACTCAATAAGAATGTATATAATGAAATCACATAGTATTATTATTAGTTCACTCATTCTGCTCTGGAGATATTTAGAGTGAGCATTGCTATGTAGTATTTTTGATTATAAATGAAAACTAGAGCCTTTCTCACTCGCCGTAGATGAGAAAGGCTTTTTATATATAGTAATTCAATTAAAAAAAATTATGGACAAGTTATTTATTTTTGACACCACGTTGAGAGATGGAGAGCAAGTACCCGGTTGCCAGTTGAACACAATCGAGAAAATAGAAGTAGCAAAAGCCCTCGAATCACTCGGTGTTGATGTTATCGAAGCTGGTTTTCCGGTATCTAGCCCGGGAGATTTCAACTCGGTAGTTGAAATATCTAAAGCTGTAACTTGGCCTACAATATGCGCCCTTACCCGTGCTGTAGAGAAAGATATAGAAGTGGCAGCAGAAGCACTTAAATATGCTAAGAAGAAACGCATACACACAGGAATAGGCACATCAGAATATCACATTAAGCATAAATTCAATTCGACACAGGATGAAATTATTGAGCGAGCTATAGCTGCCGTAAAATATGCAAAACGCTTTGTTGAAGATGTTGAATTCTATGCCGAAGACGCAGGTCGCACCGACAATGCTTATCTGGCACGTGTAGTACAAGCTGTGATAAATGCCGGAGCTACTGTGGTAAACATTCCTGACACGACAGGATATTGTCTTCCAACAGAATATGGAGCTAAAATAAAATATCTGATAGATAATGTGGATATGAAAAATGCCATTTTATCGACACACTGCCATCAAGACTTGGGAATGGCTACCGCCAATTCAATCATGGGAGTACTTAACGGAGCCCGACAAGTAGAAGTCACAATAAACGGAATAGGCGAACGTGCAGGAAACACTTCTTTGGAAGAAGTGGTAATGGCAATAAGAAGCCACAAAGAATTGAATATAGAAACAAATATCAATA